>Ga0169931_10004124_pt1 | contig 22723 bp, 13 predicted proteins | sample Kivu_15m_20L_FD_129675 | JGI IMG/M metagenome (GOLD analysis project Ga0169931, IMG submission 129675) | Freshwater microbial communities from Lake Kivu, Western Province, Rwanda to study Microbial Dark Matter (Phase II) - Kivu_15m_20L... | ecosystem: Environmental > Aquatic > Freshwater > Lake...
ATACTGGGGCATCGGTGCGCCGGTGAACGCCCGCCAGCGCGTGGAGGCGCTCACGAGCTTCGTGCAGAACGCGGTCCCGTACCGCCCGGTCAAGGGCGCCAAGGACGACCTGATCCGGGACGGCAAGATGCGCTGCGGCCTGCGCACGCCGGTCGCCACGCTCTTCGAGGGCGGTGACTGCGACTCGAAGGCCTTGCTGCTGGCGTCGCTCATCCGCAGCGTCGACGCGACGATGCCGCTCGCGCTCGTCTACTGCCTCGACGGCGACGAGCCGCACATGGTGCTCGCCGTCGGCTGCGCGCGCGGCGACGGCGAGGCGGCGGTCACGCTCGAACGCGGCGGCACACAGGTGCTCGTCGAGACCACCTCGGACTGGGACGTGGGGCACGTCGGCCCGACCATCGACTTGGCGGATGCGGAGGTGGTGGGGTTGCGGTGAGGGTCAGCGAGAGGAGGAGACGTGCATGTCGATCCGCTTCCCGATGCATGGAACCTCGATCGCCGAAGGAATGAGCGCGGTGGCCGATGCCTTGGGGACGCCGTGCTCGGCGCCCATTGCCTCGTAGTCCTTTGCGGCCTTCCAAAGCCGGGAACGGTGGTTGTCCTTCGTCATCGATGAATCGACGTACTTGTAGAGCATTCTTAGTTGCTCGAGGCGCTTCCGGATGGCATCCCGAGCGTCCTTGGGGTACCAAGGGAACTCGTCGTCCGCCGATCGGCCGATGCCCTTCTTGAAGAACTCGGAGTCCACGGCCCCCGCCGCACTAACCGCCTGCTCGAACTTGGTGCTGGCGCCCCGGACCGCCGAACCAAGGTCCTGCCGCGCACGCCCAGAGTCCGTCTTGGCGGTTGCCAACTCTTCGCGGCATCGGCCGGACCCTGCCTGCTCCTTCAGAACCTCGTAGATGACTGAAGCCCGGGTCGTGGACGCGAACAACCCGTGGGCGATGCCGACCTGCTTCACCGCATCGGCGAATCGTTCTCGCGCTACCTGAACCTTGCGTTCCCGCTCAGCGAGCTTGCGATCATCCGGGGCCGCGGCGGAAGGCGCGCCGACCTGAGGCTCAATGACCGGTGATCCCGTGGGAGCAGGGAACGGGGAAGCCCCCGGGAGCACGCCTAGCGCCCCGATGGCAAGAAGTACGAATGCCCAAGTCAACGGCATCGGTCGGCAACCTCGGAGTACGGTCGGCATGTCTTGCTCCATGTGCCCCCTTGGGGCGAATCCGGAATCGCCGTGGGTCATCAGGCGGGCGATGTACCTGCACCGCGATCCATGACGCGGCGGTTGATCACGTTCCGAACACCTCGTTCCGCATCGCCTGGATGCCGCTCCGCCCACGCGGCCAGCAGGTGCAGCCCGGCCAACACCTCTCGGGTGGTCGATGCGGAGTCGCTGAAGATCAGCTCGGCGCACCGCAATCCGTCGGACTCGGAACCGGCGCTGGTCACCTCTCGCGCCCAGGCTTCCAGCTGAGCGGACGGCACCGCGCTTGCGGGAAGTTCACGCAACGGTATGAACTCGTGCGCGGCCTGCTCGAGCTGCGCCCGGCCCATTGAAGACCCGCCGCAGATCGCGCGGTGAAGCAGCTCCGACAGCTCCGTGACGGACCGGACGTACCTGGCGATGGGCATTGCGCCAACGGTCAGCGCCGCCGGTATCGGGGCTCCACCCAGCGCATCCGCCGCCACCATTACGTGCGTTGGCCAGCCCTCCCGGGTGACCGGCGAGGGCTCACTGAGGATCACCGCCGCCTCTGGGCCGACCCGTGCGCGATGCATCGCGTGCATCATGCACTGCAACGCCACCAAGCCGTGATCATCGAGCGCCGAGGCATCGAGCGGGATCGCTGCGCCGTTGCCAGGAGACATCGCAAGCTCGTCCAGCAGCTGGCCCGCGCGCGCGATCGCCGAGGCATCCCACGACAGCGCCGGGGCGGGCATCGATCCCGAGATCCACCTGCTCGGTTCCGACACGCCCAAGGCCGCGGAATCCATGGCCAATCGCAGGACCGGCGAGGCACCGAACGTCGCGTCATCGATCCCGACCACGGCCCACGCCGGAATGCTGCGGTCCACCGACCACGCGGGGAGCACCGCACGGGCGACGTACCACGTTCCATCGATGTTCCGGATCCACGTGGCCCCGCCGCGTCCTGGCCACGTGTCCACTGCCAGCGGACCGGAGCTCCGTACCACGGGAAACGCCGCCTCGAGGTCGGCCCTGGTGATGGCTACCAACGCCGACGAAGAACCGGGGAACCACCGCTGCTCTCCCTCGTGCCGCCCGAACACTCCGCGAAGCACAGGTGTCACCGAGCCGCCCCCGGAGGCTTCGAAGGGGCCTTCGCACGAGCCGCCTGCTGCAGTTTCGCCGTCCAGTCCATGACCGTGGCCCGCGTGAGGGGAAAGGTGCCAATGCCAGGGGTCACCGGTTCCCGGCCCGTGGATCCCGGTCCCGACGCCCATGCACGCGGCGTTGCACGCACCACCAGCGTGAAGGAATTGTCGTTCACCTTCTTCATCATCTTCCCCAGGAGCACGGAGTCGAACTGCATCCAGATGTCAGCGGGCTCGTCGGGGCGCCGCGCGGTGATCGTTCCGGAATCCACCACGCGCGACGGGTCGACGACCCACGCTCGTGCCGTCCCGGTCACAACCTGCCACTCGATCTCCAAAGGAAGCGCAGTCAAGTCCCCGTCCTCCGTGGCCCCATCGCGAAGCGGATGTTCCGCCTGCTGAGGCCGCGGAATGAGGTCGGGCGACGGCACTCCCGCCGCAGGGGGGCGGTCCGGGTCGACGGGGCGATACACCACGAAAATCTGCGAGTCGCGCTCGAGGTCAAAAAGTGTGCTGGCCCGGCGTGCATGCCATTGCTGCCGCTGGGAAATCGTCTCCCGAACCATCACGTCCACCGGGACCCAGGCCTTCCTGCCATAGATCCTTGGCTCCGCTGCATCTTCCTTCGGAAACTGGACCACCACCTGTCGCGCACTCGGGAAGGTGGACTCGTCGATGTACGTCCATCGATACCTCTCCGCGCTGGATGCGCAGCCCCACGACGAGACAGAGACCATCGCCGCAATGCAGAAACGAGCCAGTGCCAGCAAACGCGGCGGAGTCACTGCTTTCTCTCCTTCACGAACCCGCGAGGAAGCGCGTCGGCGGCAGCCCGGATGCCGGCATCGCCGTCGGGACCAACGCCGATGTCCGCTTGATCATCAATCGGCAGCGGCTGAGCAGTGCTCTCGCCGAAGGGAAACTCATCATCCGCCGCCCACTCCCGCACCCCGTAGAGGAGCCCGACGAAAGGGCCACACCCCGGCTCGGGACGAACCGGAACCTTCGGCCACACGTCCCCGCACCCTGCGAGGTGCTCTTTGGTAAGCGGGACATCTTTGTGCACGTTCCCGGCGATCTTGTCCCTGATCGGCTTCCTGCCCGCATCGTCCTCCGGGCCCGGAACCGCCATGGACTCGCGCACGCTACGCAACTCATCCTTCGTCGGCAGCCGCAGGCCCGCCTCACTCATGAGCGCGCGCGCGCACTCCTTGGACACGCCTGAGACCGCATTGCGCGGATCGCTCCAGCGACCGGCACGCGCCCGAACCTCATCACGGCACTCTTCCGCCAGGCGGTCCGCGAGCTCCGTCGCCTGGGCGGATGTCAGCTCGGCCTCCGCGAGATAGGCACGAACTCGACCGCCATCACCGCGCAACGGTCGCATGGCGTACTTCCCGAGCAACGCACGGTGGCCCTCGATCGCGGCCTGAAGGGCCCGCAGGTCCGGAAGGTCCGGTCCACCATCATCGGCTGCGGCTTTCAGCAAGACCTGAGCCGGGCCCGGATCCCCGCGGAGGCCGATCTGCATTGCCTCGTCCGCAACGGCGTCGCGCAGCGGGTCCCACCCCACTCCGGATTGGGCCCCCAGCCACTGAACTTCCTTGACTCGGTCCATCAGCGCCGCACCGGCTGGGTCGGAAACACCGTCGGCCACCTGCTTGGCCAACCGCTGCCGGAGAATGCTGCGCCAGTCAACCCCCACATCCTCAACGGCCTTCGCGAGGGCATCCATGTCGCGCCCGTCTGCCGAGTGGAAGTACAGCACTTCCTCGAGCATGGACTGAACGGCGCGTTCCTTGCCCCGCCCGTCAAGGCCATGCTGCTGGCCGCCAAGCGCCCGAATGCACCGTTCGATGCACGCCATGCCATTCTTCACCTCGACCAATCGGCCGATCGCCTTGAAGAGCCTCTGTTGCGGATCCGCGATGCCGTCCTTCACCACGGGCGGAAGCAACTCCATCACGACCTCACAGTCCAAGGCCACGTCACGTTGGTCCAGAAGGGCCAGCAGGGCGTCAGGACCGCGACCCGCCGCGCACGTGCGATCGATCGCCCGGGCGGCGTCGACCAGGCGAACCCGCTTCTCCATTCGCTCGGCCTGAACGCGCGTGAGCAGGTCCCCGACGCGATCGCATCCAGCTCGACGAAACTCCGCAAACGCCGGTGCGAAATCAAGGGCCATCGGGCCGAGCGACCCGGCAAGGGCAATCTCAACCATCTGGCCCGCCCCTGCCGGGCCGTCGAATGCGGCCGCAACGGCATCGCGATCGTCGACGGTGAATTCGAGTTCGTCACTCTCAAGCCCATCGGTCTTCAGGATCGCCAACGCGGCCTCACGTCTCTCGAGCGCATCCAAAATCGACAGCAGGTCGGCGTGACCCGCACTGATGAGCCAAGGCGCGGTATCGACGACCTGCTGCAGCTGGGCACGAAGCGCGCGGACGGGGCGCGACTTGGCATCCGCGGGGGCAACGGCAGCGACCGCGGACGTCGGCAGCGCAGCCAGCCAATCAGACATGAAGATCGCTGCTCGGCGAGCTCGGAGACCATGCACCCGTGCATCGTCAGTGCCCACGGAGCCCAATCCGGTGAGCGCTTCGCTGAATGCCGTGCCGCCGGAGCCGACGACAGCGGCGGCTGCGCGATCCATGCGGGTGATCAGTTCGGTGTCGCCGATCGCGGCTGCCGCGTCACGCCCAGCTCGGTCCGATCGATCCGCATTCCATGCCTTCCATGCGCCCGCGGTCCGTCGAGCGCGGTCAACGGCGGCGACGAACTCCGCCTTCGGGGAAACAGGGCCAGCCGCGCCGGACGGGGACTGCGTGGCGAAGGTGATCCGGCTCGCGGTGACCGCATCCGTGACGTCTTGGCACCGTTGCGAAATCCCGATCCAGAATGCGGGGGCCGCATCGGCGCGTTCGCGCGATAGGTCATCGATGCGCTCGGCGAAGCTGCGTACCGCACCACCGTCCAGCACAAGTTCCGCAGGCCCGTCCTTGGTTCCGCAGAGCCAATCCATCAACTGGTCGGCAATGGCGGCACTCGATGCGGCGGCAAAAGCGCCCTGCGACGGGTCAAGACGGACCATCAAGTCTCGGAGACGGCCATCGAGGGTGCCTTGGTTGGCACTGGCCATGCCCTCGCCGATGCGCCGAAGCCGCCGCGCCTCTTCCACGTTGTTGGCGGCGACGCCACGCCGAAGATAGGTCCACGGGATCCAGCGCGCGGCCTGCGCATGGGATTCCGCGTCCCTCCAGCGCTGCGCGCCGATCGCGGCATCGATCCGTCCGTCGTTCCACCACGACAACGCCGGGCCGAGCAGTGCCAGGCCGGCACACACGGCGGCGGCGATCCACGAACGCTTGGCGATGGTGCCGCGGGCATGCCACCGGAACCGCCGCTCCACGAGGTCCTCCAAGGCCTCGAACACCATCGCCGAGTCCATGTCCACCAAACGCGGAAACACCGCTTGGCCAGCATTGCCCGTGAACGATCGTCCGTACGGCGCCGACATGAGTATCCGAACCGAGAAGCCGGGCTGCGCCGCCAGCTCGGCGAGATTCTGGGCAGCCTTCGGGGCATGACAACGGAGGAAGTCGCACGCCAGCGCTTCCTGCAGGTCGACATCGCTGCGGGATTCACGGAGTGCGGCGACCTCGTTGAGGCGGAACTCCACCGTCCCGTCGCTGCCGTCGCGGACCAGCGCCGTCGGAAGCCACGGCCGACCGCGGATCGCACGGCGCACCGCCGAATCCGCTGCAGGCACCGATACCCTGTCCAGCGCCGGGACATCTCGGAGGCGATCCCGCTTCGTCAGCAAGAACGTCACGAAGATCCGCTCATCACGCTCTCGGCGCGACCTCATCCCTTCAAGGATGTTGCGTAGGGATTGCGCGGCACGGACTACCTCTCGTTCAACGATCGCCGGCGTCGGTGCGGCCTTCCCCGCGGCAGCGGTGCCGTCGAGGGCCGCGAGGAACACGACCTCGTCACACCGTTCGAGGTAGGCATCAAGGCGAACCTTGACCCCCCTGATCGAGTCGTCCGTTGTGGCAAAGTCATTCAGCGCGAATCGCTGGACCATCTCGCCGGCGATCTCGGGGATGACCAGATGCCGCGTCGTCCCCCACGACCGCCCCCAGTCGCGCTTCCCCACCACGACCCTTCGGATCTCACAGAGCTTGACGGGCTCGAACTTCCCTTCCTCGGTGGCGGGTTGGGCTGCCCCCTCACGCCCCGTGACGCGATCGAAGTCCTTGGTCTTCAACCCGATGATCCACGGCCGCTGCCCGATGGCGTGGTGGTCGCCGGGGTTCTTCAGGGCGTACAGAAAACTGGTCTTCCCGCTGCCGGGCAGGCCGAGCAAGGCGATCGAGTGGCCTCGCTCCTGACGCGGCGCGTCGCCCGGAATCCCGGAAGGGCCCGTGGCGACCGGCTCGGTGGTCGAGGACTCCGCCGGTTTGGACCAGGAAAACGGCTTCATCGTACTGCTCCCATCGGATTCCTCCGAAACTCCTCCACTGTCCGCCAAGCAGGCATCGGCCGCCCTGCGAGAACCGTCAGCAACGGGAGGCCCCTCCACGCCATGAGATCGGGATCCATCGCACCTGTATGAAGCGCGCGTGACACCGGCCCACCCGCGTGGTCTGCTGCCGGCGGTTGTTCGGAGGCGACGTCGGCGCACAACTCGAACCACTCACGGCGAACTTCAGGATCGCCGGACGAGCCGAACATGGACTCGGCGGCGGTACGAAGCGCCCCATCGATGACCGCGGATACATCATGCCCCTCGGCAAAGTCTGACCGAAGGCGACGCACACACTGCTGCGCGACGACGCGTTGCACCAGGGCGATTCCGCACGCCAGATCACCGGGACCGAGCACCGAGGCGAGCAGTTCACCGATCGCCTCACCGCCGATCCCGTCGGCAAGGAGGCGTGCCGCGGGGAGCATCGGATCACTCGGCACTTCGTCGCGCACCGCTCCTCCTCTCGATGATCGCAACGAACGGCCGCTCGAGGAAAGGGTTACGTCCCCGTCCCAGGCGATCCGCCTCCGTCCATGCACCTTCGCGGTCTGCCGCGGGGAGGCCGGCGGCGATGCCGGCGAGTTCCGCCGTCGTCTTGGGCAACCGGACCGCGACCTCGTATCGCTCAAAGGTCGCTCCCCCCACCTCGACCTTGCCGCCTGAGTCGGTCACGCCGAGGTACTTGGCGAATCGATCACACCACGCGATGGCGTCCGCGTGCGTGACATCGGCCGCTTCCGCTTCCGCGCCTTGGATCGGCGGGACGAATGACTTGAAGAGCGGGTCGTCGCCCTTCACTCGTCGCCAGTAACCGGCACCACCCGGAAGTGCCTGCCATCCCGAATCCAGTGTGGCATTTGGGTTCCATGGCGCGACCGCAGGCCCTGCCACGATCGCCGGTGCGTCAACGCTCGCCACGTGCCACGGCCGGAAATCCCAAGCGAGGCAGCACACGGCGACCGCGACGACCGCCAGTGCCGAGGCGGTGACCGGTCCCACCAGGGGCACCGGCCGGGATCCCTTCGGCAGGGTCACCGGAGGGCGCTCGGCCGCGCGCAGCATCTCGCGAGCATCGAGCCGGCGGAAGGCCTCAAGTACGCGCGCCGCTGGTGCCGCGGAGCCAGGCCGCAGCACTTCCTTCATGCATCGCTCCACCAGTTCACGGAGCACCGAGCATTCCTCCGAAGGCAGCGCCGCCGCACCATCCACGATCGAACGCACGCGATGGGCGAGCTCCTCGCGGAACTCCGGCTCGCCGAACTTGCCGGTGGCAAATGCCGCCTCCTTCATCCGGAACTCCTCGGGCCCGTCGAGGGACGCCTTGAACCAGTCCTTCGCTTGGCTCTTGTCGATCCACCCTGCGAGGCGACGTACATCCTCCGCGGTCAGCACGCCGCGGCGCCCGTCCCAAGCGGTGGGATCGGTGGGATTCGCGCGAACCCAGTCCACGAGCTCCACAAGCCAGGAACGACCCGCGTCGCGGGCGGCATCGAGGTCCCTGGCCGCCAGGACTCTCTTGACCTCGTCGCGGAAGGCGCGCAACGGCTCGTTGGTCGGCTCGTCCTTCAGCGCACCGACGAGCCGAGCGAGAACCGGTTCCTGCGCATTGAGGGAGGACGCGGAGGCCACGTAGGCACCCTCGGCACGCGCGAACCAGTTCCTCAACTTGTCGGGGACGGCGGTCATCGCGCCCGTCACGCGCACGGCGATGAAGAGGGTCCGGAACACACGCAACTCGAGAGATCCGCCCATGGCGGGGATCTCCGACTGCACGATCCCCTCGGCCCGGGTGTGGCGGATCATGCCAGAGCGAAGGAGGCCATCGAGGACGGCCGAACGCTCCTTTCGCGCCGGCCCGAGCTGCTGCAACATCGCCAGCGCACGGTCCCCACCATCGCCCGAACCCATCGCTTCCTCGTGAACCCATCGGACCCACGGATCGGACAGGCTGGGCAGGTCGCGCTCAAGTTGGCCACGCAGCCGCATCAACGCGGGCTGGAATCGGTAGCCGAGCCGTTCCGAAGCCTCCTTGAACAGGGAGTTTCGCTCGAGGCGCTCGTAGTCCGGCACGCCGCCCGGGGCGAATAGCGACGCTGCGCCGGCCCCACCCTTGATCTCCCGCAGCATCCGGTCATGCGAAGCTGCATCGATTGCCGAGGCTGCCAAGATCTCCTCGAATTCGAAGTCGTCGTCGCGGCATCGCTCGATCGCCATGAGCGCGGCACAGCGGACCTGCGCAACGAGCGGAACGCTTCCATCAGTGGAGATCCCGGACAACGCCGCCCGAATCGCGTCGGAGACGACTCCGCGGCTCCACGGATCACGCAGCGCGGCGAAGCGTGGCTCGAGCAGAAGGCGCAAGACCGCGGCCGGACGCACGCCACGCGCCTCGTCGAACCGACCAACGGCAAACGCCGAGATGACCTCGCGGCGCCGGCCATCGCCGAGGTCGGAAGCGATCATCCAATGCGCGGGCTGGCCATCGAGCCTTAGGGCGCTGGCCAGGAACAGTCGCATGTACGCCGCGGACGCCGGGTCGATCGCACCGGATCGGACGGCCTCCGATGCAGCGCCGTCGATTGCGGCACGAAGCTCCTCGATGCAACGTTCGAGCCGGAGGCCCAGCCGCTTGAGACGCCGATTGGCCTCATCATCATGGAGCAGACGCAGCGCGACGGCAGGGCGTGCCGCCAACAAAGCACGGAGCACCGCATCTTCGGTGCCGACCAACGAATCGGCCGCCGATGACTCGGCCCCGAAGAGGAGGGTTTCCAACTGATCCAAGGTCGAGGTCGACATGATCATCCACCGGGTACGGACACCCCGTCCGCTTGCACCGCATCGGCCAGCGAGTCCGCAATGGCCTTGAGGCGAGCGTCAAGCGTTCGCGCGCGCGGGCCCACTGCCGGCCCAGCCGCCGTCAGCACCGATCGAAGGGAGTGAATCCCCCCGTGAAGTTGCCCGCGAAGAATACCCAAGTCGGCGTTCCCCGGGCGCGATGTGTTCCGCGGGTCGACGAGCCCGGCATACACCTCGGGCAAGCGCGTGCGCCAGTGCGCGAGGATTTTCGCGCTGGACGCATGGGACTGCTGGAGTTTCGGCGGCAGCGTCGGCAGCGCTTGCTGAACCTCTGGAACGTGGTCCAGCCACACCATGCTCCGGTTCCAGAGGGTGCTCGCAATGGCACCAAGCGCCCCGTCGGCAAGCGCGGAAGCGTTGCGGTTGCGAATCATCCCGCCGATCGCCGACTCGATGCGGTCACGGAACCATGCGCTCGAGGGGATGTCGCGGAAGTGCTGGGCGATCGAGCCGAGCCGGCCCTGCCGGGGATTCTGCGCGTCACCCATGTACTGCAGCCACGGCGCCGCCCGCCCGAGGCGATCGTCGATCTGGACCGCGAAGCGCTGCCGCAACGCCTTCCAGAAGTCCTCGAACCCCACAGTCCCGATCTCGCCGGCATCCAGCGACGCGCTCTCCTCGGCCGCTGCGGCGTACGCGCGCTGAACGTCGGATGCGGTCATCTGCAACGCCCGCAGGAGCTCGGCCACCGGGTTCAGGCCCCGGGCAAGGGCGGCCTCGATCGCCGCCACATCCAATTCTGCATCCTCGCGCTCACGCCGGACCCTCTCGGGGTCATTCGCGCCCACGTAGTCGCGATTGGCATCGCGCACCAAGGCCTCCAGCTCATCCAGCACGGCATCTACGATCCGGGCCTCACGGTCGACTCGGTGTACCACCGTGCGAAGCACGTCGAACAGCTCGAGCACGTCGCGGGGTGGATCGGCGATCAGCGCTTCAAGCCGACGCTCCGCATCTTCGACGTGCAGGAGAACCTGCTCGTCCGACCGATAGCCGGCCCTAATCAGGTCCTTGGAGGTATCCGGCAGCTGGAAGGGTCGCCGGATTCCCTCGAGCTCTGGGTTGTGGACCCAGTGCACGCGCCGGAACGGTCCGGACTCCGACCACTTCGAAAGCCACGGAATGCTGCCGCAGTACTCCAAGTCGATCTCACGCAACCGGCCGCCGAAGAGGGCGTGACCCTTGTCGTTCAGGAGCGTGTCCGCCTTGGTCACTGCAACGACCAACGGGGGATCCACCGGGGGCGGCGGCTCCTCGTGCGGGAGGAGCTCGGGAGCCACGACCTGGTCGGATGAGACCCAGCCCTCGCGCGACAGCCACGCGGCCAAGGATTGCTTGACGACGGGACCGGCCTCAAGGTTGCCGTTCCCGGTCACCACGAGGCACAGCGCGCTGCAGTCCTGGAACTCGACACCCGAGAGAAACAGGCGATTGAGTTTCCCGCGACGGAGCACCTGCAACGCCAGCTTGGCCGGCTCCGCGTGCCGCTGGAAACTCTGCGCCGGAGTCGACTTGCGCGCCCCGGGGTAATCAAGGATGTCAACCCCGTTCTCGCCGGTAGCGCCATCAACAGGCAGCACGAGCTCGCGGACCATGGCCACGAGCGCGGACCGGGACAAGCCAAGCGTTCGCACCGCACCTTGTCGGGTCCGGTAGTGAACCTGCACGCCCCCCGATGCCGCGAGCTCGGCGAACAAGTTGTCGATGTGCCCGATGTCCAGAAGCGACGGCCTGCCTGGCCCGTCGGACGGATCGGAGCGGCAGACGTCCGGTGCGGCAATCGACACCTCGTCCGCCCCGCCGAGCTTGACGATGACATCAAGCAACCGTCGGTACACCTCATCCAGTTCCGGCTGTCCATCCCACAGCATGCCCACGAGTCGACTGAACGGCGTCCCCCGGACGTCCTGCGGGTTCCACACGGGCCGCTTGCCCGCCAGGAAGCAGTCGCGCACGTAGTCCTCCCAGCCGGACTCCTCGAGGTCCCGTAGGCGCGGGCTGGACTCGATGCGGCGGTCTCGAAGGAACCGCCATGCCTGAAGCAACTCGCCCATGAATCCTTGCGGGTCGTCCTCCTTCGGAGCGGACCGCAATTCCTCCATCGACTCCGAGCTACGACGCGATCCGGGTTGGTCCACGATCTCGTCGATGTGCCCAAGAGCGAGAGAGATCACCAGGTCGGCGTGCGAAAGGACCTTCGCCACGAAGCAACCCGGCATCGCCGGAATCGGTCCCTCGGACGACAGCCGGCAGATGATGCCCGTGGCTTCCTTGTTGCTGATGGGGTTCAGCCACTTCGCGAACTCGATGGCGCCCTCATGGCCGTCGGCGGCCCATGGAGCGCGCATCGGGTCGTTGGATGGATCCCGCACGAGAAGCGATCCGGCGGGCGTGGCCCGTACACCGAGCCCCTGCCCGATCCGGCTGACCAGATTGCTCTTGCCGCACTGGCTCTCGCCGTAAAAGCCAATGGACCGTCGGGTGTGGCTTGCCACGGCAAGGCGCTCAAGTTGCGAGCGACGATTCAGGAGTACCAGCCGACGGCTCGCCGAGTCGCCGCGATCCTTGCCATGCTTGCGGAGCCAGATGTCGAGGGACCGGGCAAACGTCGCCGAAGCCTCGGTAAACCGCGCGACGGCGGGACGGATGGGGTGTTCAAGCATCATGATTCGATTCATCTCCAGCGTGTTCATCGGCGCCTTCCCTGCAACCCCTGACGGATCGCCTCCAGCTCGCTCTCGGCACGCTGAGCGCGATCCTCGGCCCTCGTCGCGCGAGATCGCGTCGACGTCGCAAGGACCAGGAACGTGACCGCGAGGATGGCGCTCAGTCCCGCAACCGACCAAGGAAGCCAGCCGGGAAGGCTCGCCTTCGATCGGGGAGCCGACCCGCGATCGCTCGACGCTGGCACCCGAACTGCCGGCGCGGACGTGGCAACGGGCGCAGGTATCCGTGAAGCAGGAGGTGGCGCAGCCACGGGCGGCGCCGGCGCGGGGGCCCTCTTCGGTGGCGTCTGGGGTTGAGTTGGACCGTTACGTCGAGCAGCGTCCGGTCGACTCGCGGCGGGCGGTTCGGCAGTTGCCGGCCGTTCTCCCAATGCCCGAACGGCTGCGGTGACCGAGGCCGCGGCCCGCGATGCCGGCGCTCCGGTTCCACGCGGCGGCAACAAAGGCAGGCCGTGGGCCTTGAGAAGGCGATCACGCATACCGCGAAGTTCGGCATCGCTCCAGCACAGCAACGGGACTTGACCGGTTCCGCGCAGGCCCCAGCGGACGATGCTGACCCCCTCATCGGTGACCCGCCAGTCATGAACCTCCGTCGAAACGGTCACGTGGCGGAGAACCCCGTACATCCGAACAAATATCTCGGGGTGGAAGGACAGCCCGCGCTCGGCAGCCTCGGTGACGAGGCGGCGATGAGCGGAGACCACCGCCGCCAGTTCCTCAAACGCGCCCCACACCGCTTCCGTGAGTGCCTCCGCAGCGCCGGGGCGCGCAGTGCCGTCCGGGGCGCGGCCCGACACGAGGTACTCCACGGCCGCAACGGCTCCATCACCTTCGATCACGCGCGCTTGAGCTACGGAGCGACCGAGGAAGAGACGAACCCACTCGGAGTGTGCGAGTACCGGTGCGCCAGTCGAAAGCGTGCAGACCTCAGGTCCGGCGACGACCACCACGTCCCAGGCACCCGAGTGACTCATCGCTTCCCCTCCACCTCGCGGACTTGGCCCTTCAGGTTCATGGGGATGCTCCGCACGGACGAGTCGCACGCGGACAACTGAAAGTCACCGCCGTCCGCCCCGGCGAGCGCCCGAACCCGCCACAGCAACATCGGCTTGCCGTCGATAGCGATGGACTCCGGAATCCGTGACGCAAGTACCAGCTGATCGCTCCCGAGCAACTGCGCGGAGCAGCCGTCCGGCGCTCCGACGACCGCGATGACAAGGGCGATGTTCATGCCCCAGACCGCCAGCCGTCCCGGACCGATCGCGATTTTCCGGGCGCTCTCGGTCCACTCGGACGAAGGCATCGCGCCATCGGGGCCATCGAGCAGGAGAATCCGAGCCTTGCCGACCGGGATGCTCCTGAGGCCGCGGGCAACCGCCCACTCATCGAGGCTCTTGGAGGCATCCGCGACTTCGATGCCGACGAGCGCCTGGATCGGTGACGTCCCGATGCGGAATGCGGAGGCCTCAGGGGAGAACGCCAGGACAGCATCCGGATCCCCATCGAGCCGCGAACGATCGGCCATCGGTGCGAAGTCACTCAGCCCGGTGCGGAACTCCGGGACAACCCGCGGTTGCCGCGTGGGCGGCACGCGCTCCGCGGAACGCGCCGAACGATCGGTCCGGAACTCGGCGAATCGCCTGCCCCCGGGTGCACCGTCGGCCTCAACTGAACGGCCGGCACCTGCGGTTGCCCGCCCGACCGCGGGCGCGCTGGCCACGCCGTTCGCCTCGCTCACGCCCCCATCGGTCGGCGGTGCGGGCAGGGGCGCCAGCGTCCCGGGAAGAGGCTTCGGTGGCGCGGTCGCACCCGGCAGCGGTGGTACGTGTCTGGTGACGTAGAGCGCCGGGACACGCGCCACCACAGGTGTCGGCGGGAACCATGCCGGGACAAGCAACCATGCCGTGACGAGGGCGAGCAACAGCGCCACTCCCGCCGCGGCGAGCAGTGGTCGGTAGCCGATGGGCGTGCGCCGTTCCACTGGCAAGGTCTCGGACGTCGGGCCAGTCCGAAGTGCTTCGATTTCCGGCAGGTCTTGGACCGCAACCTCTGGCAATCTTGCCACTGGCGCAGCATCCGCCGGTGCAGGCAGCTCACCGATGCGCAGCTCGGTGGATTGCGCGACGGCGCCGGGCGCGGTCGCCATCGCCCGAACGACCGTCCCGGGCGGAAAGCTCTCCGCAGGAAAGCGCCACGTGCCGGACGCTGGATCGGCCGTCACCGTCGTAGCAGTGGCCGGCACCGAGCGCATTGATGTTGCGCCCGGCACGCAGCTCCGCAGTTCCACTCCGGAAGCTTCTCCGGCCACGGCCCAACGAAGCACCACGATCTGGCAACCGTCCGAGGTCTCGTCCGGTCGACGCTCCAGGCGCACCTTCAAGGCAGGTCGCGCAGACGCCTGCGCACCCTGAGCCGGCAGGAACCCCCAACCGACCAGGCGCAATCGCGTGCCGTCACCGACAAACTCGCTCCGGCGCAGCGCACGATCTACCGCCTCCGCGGCCAGCGACGCCATCGCACGATAGTGCTCCACTTCCGGCCGCGCCAGGATCGCGTCGCGCTCCGCTCCGCCCAGCGCCTTGACCTGGGCGGCCCCGACCCGAATCCGCTCTGCATCCGGCTGTGCCCGAAGCTGCTCATCGAGCTGCACGGCCAGCTCTCGCATGGACGCGATCGCCGTTCGCAAGCGCTCCGCTGCGGTCCGGACCCGCCCGTCGTCCGGACCAAGGCGGTGCATCCCGTCAACCTTCCACTCGATCGACCGCACCCCGCCCGATTCGATGACGCGACCCTCGGCCAGCAGTCCACCGAACATGGCGCTGATCTGCGGCGCCCACGTGAGAAGGGGCCCCTTTCCGGGGATCTCGGCGATCAGGTCACCGGGTTGCGGCGCTTGGATCACGAAGTGCCCCCGGTTGACGCATCGGCCTCCACGGAGGCCTTCAGTACGACCGCTCCGCCCTCGTCACGCAGCCCGAACGCAGTCGGACGAACCCGACCGCCCGGGCCGACGGGTCCGACCAGTTCCTGCTCCGACTCGCGATAGAGCCCGCGACCAACCGAGTAGACCCGACCCGACGATCCGAACAACCGCTCGGACAACGTACGCGATGCGGACATGGCTGCGCGGTCGATGACGTCTTCAGGAATGCCTGCGCGGCGAGCGCTCTGATACAGCAGCGCCGAGGCGTATCGGACCGCAAGATCGACTCGCGAGACCAGCGCATCGATCCCGGGGGAACGCAATACGTCTCCCGCGGGGACAAAGACCGCCATGACGGCCTCCATCCGGTCGGCGAAGGCCTTCAGCTCGTGCTGGCGCGATGTTGGCCATGCATCGACCATCGCCTGAATTCCGAGTCCGGATGCCGGTCGGGGCGAGGGAATGCCGACGGTCAGCGGAGCAACGGGCGTCGCCGTGGGAACCGCCTCGCGGTCAACGGACGATGCCGACGCGACCAACCCTCGGCCAAGCGCAGCATGATGCGCCTCATCAGTGACGGACGGCTGTGACTCAACGGCGCGCACTTGTTCTTGCAGCGACTCAAGCTCGGCCCCGAGGTCCGCACCTTCCGAACGCGGAACGCGGTGCTTGGACGATCTCAGCAGTCGATTCAGCTCACGCACGTAAGCAGAGAATTGCTCCGTGGCCTTCGGCAGCGGCGGAGAGGGCTTCATCCGTCCACCTCAAGGGGACGAAAGACGCCCGTATCTATCCAGTAGCCGTCCGCATCGAGCAGGGTGCACGCTCGCAACTCAAGGCAGCGCTCGGCGTCCACTTCCTGCACTTGGCCATCGGGACGTGGGCGCGGAATCGTGCCCTGCACTGAACCCGCGCGCAGGCGAACCACATCGGTCTGCGGCGACGGACGGAGCAGATCCCCGAGCTCGATGCGCCCGGCCCGCTCCGCAGGTTCGAGCTCAAACTTGACGGACACCTGCCGCTGCGCGCCGGGCATCCGCTGCAAGGCCTCACGGATCACCGACTTGAGCCTCACCTGGTAGATCGGTCGTGCTTCCGCCATCGCATCGTCCACCCGCCGACTTGCGAGAACGAGCGGTTGCATGGGCATGAACGTGATCGGCTGCGCCTCGGGCGCAAAGGACAACACCTGCCTGTCACCGAACGACGGCGGATTTGCCGGATTGAGATCCCGCAGGAACCCGATGATCGGCGCTGGCTCGGCTCGGTCCGCCAACTCCACCACGAACGAACCCATTGCGTAACGACCCTCGAACGCCACAGCGCCGCCCACGACGCCGCAGGTCTTGGCATCGCCGATGCGCCCGCTTCCGTCGGCAAACGGGTACCAGTCGTCGACGGCGAGCTCGGACAGAAACACCACCTGACCGGGAGGCACTGCCATCGCCGCATAGATCTGGTCGCGAATGGCAGGATTGCCTGAGGGACGGCCTCCCACCACCAACAAGTCGCAGTCGAACTGGTCGACGATGTCCGCGCACTGGTTGATGGTCTTGCCGATGGTCTGGCGGACAATTCCGCGCATGGTCGCGCGGTCAAGCTCGATGGTCACTTCGCCGATCGGCAAGGAACCGGCCCGGAGGCCAAGCACCGTCCCCAGACGTTCGAGGAGGCTCGCCTCGCTGCACGCCTCACGGACTTGGAAGCGGACCGTGTCCGATGCCCCCCGCTCCATTATGGAAAGGCACCGCATCGCCACCGGTACCCAGGCCGAACGCGATAGGCGACGGCGCAACTCGCGAACCGAGTCCTCCGGCGTGGCGGTGGCGGCGAATACTCGATTCCACCGGTCCACGCCACAGCGCGTCTGCCGAACGATCGCCGGAAACACCACCCGATCCAGGATGCCTCGAAGAACATCGTCGCCGGCCCTGCTGATGCTGTCATGGAACAGGCGCTCGCACCGGAACGGCGCCGCGGCAGGCAGTCCATGGATCACGGTGTAGTCGGCGATGGCCAAGTCAACCGTGCCACCACCGATGTCTATCGAGGCGAGGCGAAGTGTGTCGATGCCGCCACGACGTCGCCCCAACGCCTCGACCAGTTGCTCCGGGTTCGCGCTGAAACGGTGCATCGCCTCTCCGTACAGCCAGCACAATTGGATGGCGATGCCCTCGTCGCAGATCATCTGGACGCGCGGTGCGTGGACGCCGAACTCCGGGTCAGGCGTCACCTCGGCTCCGGAGCAGAATGCCTCCGGCGAGGAACGGAACTCGGACCACAGGCGCGCCGCATACTCACAGGCACGCCGATAGTTGTCCAACTCGATCGAATGAAGCCCGGCCGGATAAGTGACAACGAGGTTGCCGAGAACTCGCCGACACTCCGACCGCGGCGCACCGGACGCAGAGCGGCGCCACTCCATCGAGTTCACTTGCCTAAAGGCCTGCTCGAGCAACTCGATGATGGTCCACACCATGCACGCGACACGCGGATGGTCTGGGCTGGAGACGACCGGGATCGCCGGTGACTCGAAGACCGACCTCGGATCCATCCGGCGTAGCACGTCACCGCGAATCACCGGGGATGCATTGCGCTCATCGACCCGATTGGCATACCGCCATTCCCACTCGACCCCTCCGAAGTCCTCCCACAGGTAGCGCTTTGCGGTGCTGATCCCGAGTGGCCGTGGGTCGCGATTACTGCGCGCGAGCGCGTCAAGCGCCCCTTGGCCGATCTTCACCATGGACAGGAACCGGAATGCGAAGGTCTCGTCGCAGCCGGCGGGCAGTATTGAGTGCTCAACGAAGGCCGTCTGGGTGGAGAACGGGCTCGCCTCCGATCGGAGCGGGTCATCCGGATACACGAGTTCAAGGCGCTCCTTCCGGCCACCCGGGAGGTTCTCCTTCAGAAGCGCGCAGGTCCGGCTATTGCCGAGATCGAGAACCATGTCGACCGCCACCGCAGTCGATGCCTCGGGACGACGTTCCATCACGACTCGAGCGTCCCCCCGCCGAAGCAGGAAGTCCGCGAGACCCGCCAACGCCATCTGCACGTCGTCCACCGATGCGGGTGCTCCCGCGACGGCCGCCAACCCGCGGGCTGCGGCCTCCGTCGCCGGCTGTCGCCAGAATCGGGGCGCGCATGGCGATGGAGCGCGTTCTCCCAACTCGTCAGGCGCCAGACCATCGGGACTGTTGTCGCTCTCGAGTCCCGTGTCGATCGCGAGTACCAATTGGACGACATCCGCGCCATCGGTGGGGACCCGTCTGAGGAAGACGGCGACCCAGATGCCGCCAGCCTCGTACGGGATTGGGACCCAAACACCCTCTGGTCGTGCGTCAAGCAGACGCAGCAACAACGACATGTCCGCGGACCGCGTGCGCATGCGGGAGCCGGATGGATCCTCCGGCGCGGCCGGACCACGGGACGATTGACGGCGTTCCTCAGGCGGGAGCATCGCGGCGAATGGGATGCCGCGCCTCGCCTGGAACGAGTGGGCGGCGAGTTCCGCGGGAGAGGCATCGTGAATCCGCGCGTACTGGATGCCGGTGTTGGGAACGATTCTGATCATGGGGAATTGCTCGGTAATGCGGCACGGCCGCCGGAGGATCCCGCTCGCAGGAGGACATCGGCCTCGGCCACGGGAAGCCGTCCAATCCAGATTCGGTCGGCGTCGGCCATCGCCTCTCCGTTCAACGTGCCAGTGACTGCCCGATGCTCCGCCATGGCGACCGGGTCAGCCAACCGCTCGGCCATGCGCCTTGCACGGAGCCCGGCCAGCCCGCCATCGATGGATCGAATCAACGCACCGCTCCATGTCCCGTCCAGGACGCCGAGAGACTCGGCATGCCGCCGCGCCGCATCACGCATCGCAGGCTTCGCCAGAGCGGCGAGCAGAAGTGCGCGTGCGCAACGCTCCTGCCAGTAGGGCCGATCCGGTCCGGTCGTGGCCTCCGCCCGTGCAGCGAAGCGATCCGCGGCATCGAGCATGGCGAGCGACCCATCCTCTCCAAGGCCGGCACGAAGGGCCCCCACCAGCAGCAGGGCATCGGCATCGTCCACCGGCTCGCCCGGAAGCCAAGGATCGACGCCGAGAGGCTCCGGGAGGGTCGCGCCAGACGAGCCATCCAGCGAACGCACCAACCGGTCAAGGACCTTCCGTGCACCCGTCGCCTCGAGTGCGCTGGGAGCGGACCGGCCGCTGGGATCGGACGCCGCCAGCAGCTCCCGCTCGGCGAGAATGACCGCGGACTGGCGCTCCAGTGCAGGTGACCACGCGCCGCGCGCGCGGAGCGCCTCCTCGACGGTGACGCCGGAGCGCAACGCCTCGGGTGCCTCGCGGAAGAGTTGGGGCTCGTGCCCGCCGGCCCGTGCCAGCCGCGCGGGGACATCCTGCAACTCAGCGAGCGGCACGCCTGCATCAAGCATGCGTTGAACAGAGACCACGGAGGCATGCACGGCGGCACCGCTCTTGGACAGCCGCTCTGCAATGGCGTCCGTTTGCCCGGCCGAATCCTGGATCGGGCCGTCGGTCACAAAGAAGAGCGTGTCCGGTGCCCAGTCCGCGGCCAGAGCGAGAGCTGCCAACGCGCCCTCGCCGTCACCGGCAGCGGTCCATGCATCCATCCATGATCGGAGCTCACCGCTCGGTGCAGAGCCAGCGCGGACCTCACGGAGGGCTTCCGTCCCGGAACCCCCACCCAAAGGCATGGCCATCGCCTGATCGGAGAAGGTGATGACCCCGAAACGAGAGCCTGCGGGCAAGCCATCGATCGAGCGCATCAGCGTGAGGCGAATCGCGTCTAGGGAAACCCCGCCCATGCTCGCCGAACAGTCGATCACGTACACCACCCTCGGTCCCCGCGGTGCAGCGCCGAGAAACTCACCCGGCAACAGTGGCCATTCGAGCGCATCCGCCGTCAACCGCGCCAGCGCGGCATCGGCGTCGCGAAGCCTGCCGATCCGACGCTCGGGCGTCGACTCCAGCCGAGCCAGCGCGAGATTGACCGCGGCGAGGTTGAGCGCTGCCTCCGGAAGAGCACCAGGCACGGCGAGCAGTTCGGAAGCCCGACCGAGCAGACGCACTGCGTCCTCTCCCTCCGGAGCGAAACTCGTACGCATCGGCCCGAGCATGGCCACCGCCTCGTTCACCGCGGCCGAACCGGCCGCAGGGAGGTTTCCAGACGAGGCCAGCGACTCGCGGAGCGACCCCCATGCCCGCGCATTGGCCTCGGTTGCAAGGAGGCCGTAGGCGGACACCGGCCAACCGTCCCCCTCGCGTGTCGGCTCAAGCGCCGCGTCGGCGCGGATGCCCGCGATCGCCGCGGCCCGGAGCGCACGCGCCCGGAGGTTGGGATCCGAGGAGACACGAACCGCGTCGTGCCGCAACTCCCCAGCCCGCTTCGCCTGACGAGCCCGATGGGGCGAGCCCGCCGGGATCGGCTCCCAGGCCGCGGGGGGGGACATCGGTCCGCCATGTCGCTCATCACACCCCGATGAGAGAGAGGACCAAGCGAGGGACAGCACGGGCACCAAGGCCCATCGAAGGAACGACCGGAATCGACAAGTGCCCGACATCGGAATACCTCATTTGTACCATTCCGTGATCCGGGATCGGGGACTCCACATGCAGATGCCACAACCATCGCCCATTTTCCCTCGCCTGCTCGTTGCCGTCGCGGCGCTGGGGGCGCTCGATCTGGGCTTCACTGTCCACGCCCAACCCAGGCAGGCGGCAGTGCCGGACGCCCGTCGCCAGACCGTGGCCTGCATCGCTGTCTCCGGACCGACGCAACGCTCCGCGGGTACGGCCCTTGCAGCCAAAGATGGAAGGAGCTGGATCGTGGTGCCGTTGTCCACCGTTGGCGCCGGAGGCGGGCTGCATGACCTTCGGGTGGAGGCGATCACCGGCGCCATCGGGCAGAACAACGCTCCGGCGAACGGCGCTCCGCTGCTGGTCAGCGCCAGCCGCTTCCGATGGTCGGAGGCCGTGCCCGACTTGTGCGCCGCTGAACTGACGCCCGGGGAATGGGAGCCGCTTGCACGGGCGGGAGCACATCTCTTCACCCAAGAGGATCGCTCACCTACCCCCACGGATCGTGAAGCCCTGCGCAAGGTTCAGGTTTGGGCACCATGGGCCGACGGCGCCGCAGGTGGCTTCATCATTCGACGAAACCGAGCGACATGTTCGGAGGCCGATGCGAGTTCGCCACCGTCATGGACCCGAATCGATCCTCCCGATGCCGATGGCGCAGCGGGGGGGGCATTCGTCAGCGTGGGTGACGGCAAGTTGATCGGCGTCGGGGCGGACTCGACCATTCCCGTCCGGGCGGCCCGGGCGATACCCGCGGTGGATCGAGTCTGGCTTCTTCCAGCGATCGATACGTTGCTCGCCTCAGGTAGTGCATTGGACCCCTCGAAGACCCTGCGCGGATTCCTCGGCGACTGGGGCAATGCCGCGGGGTACCAATCGCTCTCGCGCGATCTCTCGGAAGGCCGTCACGGGGGGATCGTGTCTTGGCGAGTCGTTCAACTCAAGGACGGCGAGGCCGAGCTGACGTATCAGCCGGCACCGCAGCCCGCGGGCGTAGCCCGGGTCCTCGCCGTCCTGTCCGAACGGCCCGACGACGACCTGCAGCTCGAGCTGATCAAGGAAGCGGTCCGCGGGCACGGCATCGATGACGGGGAGCATCGCGATGCATGTGTCAAGATCGCGGCGCCGGCGCAGGCCGAAGGAGCCAGGGCGATGATTCGCGCCACGGTCGCCCACGACCCGAAGAAACTGCGGCCGTCGTTCGCTCGGGTCTTGGTCATTGAAGCGTGCGCCGCCGGCGGAGCAGTGCCGCCGTTGCCTGCGTTGCGGTGACCCCTCACACCACCACCACCCCGCGCGCGCACGCCACACCGATGCGCACGCCGGGGTGAGGGCCACGGCGTACGTCGATCGCGCCGCAGTGGATCGCCTCCAGCGCCGCGCGGACGCGCGCGGGTTCGGGGTGGGTGACCTCGATCCAGTCGAGACGCGCGCCCGCGGCAAGCGAGGCGCTCGGATGCTCGCTCCAGCCCCAGTCGATCAGCCACGGCACGCAGCCCTCGAGCGGCCGCGCGGGCGGCACGGCCAGTTGCCATGACAGTTCCGACCCGTCGCCCCGGCGCCGCGCGCCCGCCTGCACCCGCCCCAGGTCGACGCCGGCGCGCAGCGCGTTGCCGAGAAGCGTCTCGATCGTGCGCGAGCTCACCATCCAGGTGGTCAGCCGGGGCTCGGCCGTGCCGGCACCGACGCCAGCGGCCGCTCCGTCTTCCACTCCGCAGAGTCGTCGTGCCGCGTCCCGTCCCGGCCCG
>Ga0169931_10004125_pt1 | contig 22723 bp, 19 predicted proteins | sample Kivu_15m_20L_FD_129675 | JGI IMG/M metagenome (GOLD analysis project Ga0169931, IMG submission 129675) | Freshwater microbial communities from Lake Kivu, Western Province, Rwanda to study Microbial Dark Matter (Phase II) - Kivu_15m_20L... | ecosystem: Environmental > Aquatic > Freshwater > Lake...
ATACTCGGCGGCCACCACGGCCCAGCTCTCGTCCAGCCCCAACAACCGCTCAAAGGCCTTTTCAGGTATCATTGCCGCCGACCATGCTATCCCAGCGAGCCACTGGAATCAGCGAGGAACCGAAAATTCTGGAGCACGTTTGCTCCGGTGTCGCTGTCGGTGGGGTCATTGGCCGTGACGCCGTTGCTGCCGAGATCAATGCCCAATCCGCCGTTCGAGTGGATCGAGTTGCCGCGGACCACATTCTCCGGCCCACCGTTGATGAACACGCCGTCACCGGTGTTGAACGCGATGCGGTTGGCCCGGCCGACCTGAACACCGCCTACGACGTTCTGGTTAGCCGCCGCCGTGATAAGTATGCCCGCACCGCCGTTGGGCACGCCCGTCTCTCCGCCCAGGTCCGTGCCGATGAAATTCCCATCGATCTCGGTGTTGAGGGTGCCGGCGCCGGTCAGTTCGATGCCATCGCCGTTGTTGCCAGAAATGAGGTTTTTCGCCCCGGCGGCCGAATTGCCGATCTCAGTGCCGCTCACGTTGGCGACATTGATGCCGTCCTGGCCGTTGCCTAAATCCAGTGTTCCGGTGGGATCGGTGCCGATCAGGTTGCCCTCAATCAGCACTTGGGCGGTGGTCGCACCCGCCAGCGCCACACCGTGCTGGCTGTTGCCGGAGATGACGTTGCCGGCACCTGGCGTCCGACCGCCGATACGGGTGTTGGCTGCGCCGTTGACAAAGACGCCATGGGTCGAATTGGCCACCGCCGCGCCACCCGAAGCGCGCAGCCCGAGGTAGTTACCCTGAATCACGGAGGCCGTCGTGGCCGCGCCGTTCAGTTCGATGCCATCGTTGTTGTTGCCCGCAATGACGTTACGCTCTGCCGCAGCCGGCCCGCCGATCAGCGTGCCATCCGCGCCGGCGACATGGATCCCGTCCTGCGAGTTGCCCAAGTCCAGCGTGCCGCCGGCGTCCAGCCCGATCAGGTTGCCCTGGATCATTGTGGCCGTGGCACCACCCGTGACTGAGACGCCGCGCTGGCCGTTGCCGGAAATGACATTGCCCGCGCCTTCCACCGTGCCGCCGATGGTGGTGTTGACCGCGCCCTCGACTGACACGCCGTGATCGGTGTTACGGAGCGCCGCGGCCCCGGCGGCGTTCAGGCCGAGGTAATTTCCCTGGATCACGTTCCCCGTAGCGGCCGCGCCCTCGATTCGGACGCCGTGGTCCTCGTTGCCGGAAATCACGTTGCGCTGCGCCGCCGCGGGCCCGCCGATGCGGTTGTTGACGGAACCGGAGATGAACACGCCGCTGAGCGAGTTGCCCTGGTCGCTCGAGCCGTTGAGCGACACGCCGATGTAGCAGCCTTCGACCACGTTGTTCGCGCCGCCCTGGATTTCGATGCCATCGCCTTTCCAGCGGTTGATGACGAGGCCGCGGATCACGCAGTCGCTGGCGGTGATGAGCAGGCCGTTGGACAGCGCGGGACCGCTGGAGCCGTTCAACTCGATCAACGGCACGCCGGCAAAGCCGGGCTGCGTGGTGCCGTCAATCGTCAGCGCCTCCGTGATGGTGGGCAGCGCGGCGGTGTTCGGGGGGGTGATCGTCTTGCTGGCGGTGGCGATGTCGAAGGCGATCGTGTCCGCCCCCGCCGCGGCATTGGCATCCAGGATCGCCTGGTGCAGGGAACCCGCGCCGGAGTTGGCGGTGGTGGTGACGGTGAAGGTGGCGGCGTGGGCGGCGGCCACCGCCAGACTCGCGGCCAGTCCGGCGCAACAGAAACGAGAAGGACTTGCGTGCATGGAATGTTTTGGGGTGGCGACAGTGACTCCGAAGCGTGGGACCTCCTAAAGTCTCGATTGCGAGCCGCGAGGGTGCCCCCACGGAAACAACGCCGGCGCCGCGCCGTTGGATGCAATGGGCGCATCTTTCCATCGTGGCTGCGATCCGGTCCCGGCCACGGCGACAGCGGCCAACTCCGGAATTCGAAATCGGGGAGAATTCATGGGGCGGTTCCTTGGAGAGAAGGGCAACTAACCGGCGGAAAAGCTCAATCCGCAAGCGTGGAATTCCCGAGGAGCTGTTCTTGGGCGCATCTATTTCCCGTGGCGAGGAACACCCCGACCGCGGCCACCGTGTTTGGTGTGAAGGCGGATCCGCAGCTCCTCACCGCGGGAAAAGGGCTGCGTTGCCGCGTAGCCCAAGCGGCCGACGCGGTCCCAGCCGCGCGGGGAAGCATCTGTTATCTTGGGCTTCGGCTGCAGGCCCTCGATTTGCCCAGCCCGCTCCCGCGCACAGCCAGACGGGAAGAAGCGTTTAACGGAGTTCCTCGATCACTGTCGTCCGATCCGTCGTCACGGGGGCGACGGTCTGCTTTGTCCCCGAGGGCCAAGTGATTTCCAGCGCCTCAACTTGGGAAGACTTTCCCAGGCCGAAGGTGACTTCCAACTCGCTGGTGCTGAGATAGCTCTTGGTCGGCATCACCTGCCGCCATTGGGACTTGCCGTCGGCGGTCAGCTTCACCCAGGCGCCGATGGCGTCGCGATTGGACTTGGTGCCCACGAGTTTCAGGCGCACGAAATGGTGGCCCAAAGTCTGGTCGTTGCGCAGCAGCATGGGTTTGCCGCCGGCCTCGGTGATGACCGCGTCGAGATCGCCATCGCCATCCATGTCGGCGAAGGCGCTGCCCCGGCCGACGACGGGCCGGAAAAGGTCCGCGCCCGCCTGCTGGGAAGTGACCCCGATGAACCCGGCGTCGCCGGCGTTCCAGAAGAGTTGGGCCGGCTGGCGGTAGGATTGGCTCGCCTGCACCTTGGTGATTTCCTCCTCAAGGTGGCCGTTGCTGGTCAGCACATCGAGCCGGCCGTCGAGGTCGTAGTCGAAGAAGAAAAACCCGAACTTGAGCAGTAGCCGGCTGGCGGGGCCGATGCCCCACGAGATCGCCTCGTCGGTGAACAGCGATCCGTCTCCCTGCGCGACGTAGAACGCGGTCATCTCGTTGGCGAAGTTGCCGATGCCAATCGCGGCCTTGCCATCGGCGGTGAAGCGGGCGGTGTCCACGCCCATCGCGCCGCGGGTGTTGCCGTAGCTGTCGAAGGCGACGCCGGCGAGCGCCCCGACTTCCTTGAACGTGCCATTGCGCTGGTTTTCGAAGAGGAGGTTTTGCGTCGTGTCGTTGGCCGCCACGAGGTCCATCCAGCCGTCCCCGTTGTAGTCGAGCGGGGCGACGCCGAGTGTCTTGGCCAGCGGGACCCCGGTGGACGTATTCTTCACCTGGACCCCGGAACTTGCGGAGACATCGGTGAATTTTCCGGCGCCGTCGTTGCGATACAGGTGCGGAAAGGCGCCCTGGAAGTTCATGGGCGGACCGTAGGCGCGGCCCACGCCCACCAGCGAATAGCCGACCTCGCGGTCGATCTCCGGGCTCCAGCGGACGTAATTGCCCACGAACAGATCGAGATCGCCGTCGTTGTCGAAATCGAAGAACGCGCAGGCAGTGCTCCAGTCCTGCGGGTTGCCGCCGACACCGGCTAGCGCGGTGGTATCCCGGAACTTCAGGCCGCCTTCGTTGCGGAAGAGCCGGCCGCCGCCCACGGTGGAGATGAAGACGTCGGTCTTGCCATCGTTGTCGTAGTCCCCGGTCGCCACTCCCATGCCGTAGAGCGGCAGATCGAGCCCGGACCCGGTCGTGGCATTCGCGAACGTCCCCTTGCCCAGGTTGCGGAACAGCGCCGCGGTTGCCGGCGGAGCGTCGGCCGGCCGCTTCCCGGGCCAATGGGTTGAGTTGACGAAGAGCAGTTCCGGGGCGCCGTCGCCATCCAAATCCACAAAAGCCACGCCGCTGCCCATCGTTTCAGGCAGAAGCTTGTCGCCGTAGGCTCCTGACTGGTGTTGGAATGTGATCCCGGCCGCGGCCGTCACGTCGGTGAAGCGGACGGCGGGAGCGTTGGCCAGCGCGTTGGTCGAGGCCGCCTCGGGCGCGGAAACCTTGGTGACCTTGACGGGACCGGAAACTTGCTTGGGACGAAGTGCAAAGTAGGCACCGCCTCCCAGGAGTCCGAGGACCACGAGGGCAATCAGTGAATTGCGGACGCCGCGGCCAATCGCTGCGTCGTCCGTTTGCACGAATTCTTCCGGTTCTTCGGGAGGGCGGGGCGAGTTCGGACTCATGGTTGTAAAAGGGTAGGGGGCAGGTCGGTGACAGGATAGCCCATCAGCAGCGCGGCTTCGCGCATTCGCACATCCGCGGTGACCAGGGGCCAATCCTGAAGCTGGTCGGCCGTGGCCAGATGAATGGCGTCAAGCGAGCGCAAGGGCACCTGCGGATGCACGCGGCCGATAATCCAGTTCGCCCGGCGAACGATGGCACCGGAGATGGACGCGAGGTCGAAGATGTCTTCGAGGTGGAGTTGCTCGAACCGGCGCCAGGCCTGCTGCCGAAGTTCCGGGGTGATGTGCTGTTTGCGCTCCTTGGCCACGAGTGCCGCCCAGACCTCGGTGTAGGCCAGCATCGAGGAGGCGACCGGCTGACCATCGGTCAGCCGGCCGTAGAGCTCGCTGTCGGCCTCGCGCACCAGCAGTTTCACGAGGATGCAGGAATCAAGATACATGGCTAGTCACGCCCATCGCGGTCGGTCCGGATCAGTTCTTCGGCGGTTGGTCCGCCGGAGACCGGCTGTGACCGGAGCCATGCCCAGTCCATCTGGAACGTCTTCCTGCGCTCGCGCACGGGCACGAGCCGGGCTTTGGGCAAACCGTCGCTGGTGATGATGACTTCATTTCCGAGCGCGGCTTCTTCGAGCAGGCTGGACAACTGGTCTTTGGCCGACCGGACGTTGACCGACATCCGGGGAGGCTCGGCTACGGCCGAGTCTTTCAGCACGGCTGGAGCCGGTGCCGAATCGGGGTTGCGGTAAGGCTTGTTCTTCTTCACGGAAGCAATGTGGCCGCAGGTGGCCTCATGGTCAACTCGGTTGTGGCCGCAGGTGGCCTCAATCCGGCCTGAGCAGAGTCTTTGGGCAGTTCCGGGGCACCTGGACGCTGCAGGTCGTAGATCACGATTGCCTGGGCGGCGTGGTCAGCTGCGGGGTCGCGACGCCGGGCCGCGGTCACGGCAAAATCACGGGCGTTGTCGTCCGGTCGATACTTCTCGTGCAATCGCCGGTGGTGTTCGGCCTTCGCCTTGTCGCCCAATGCGGCGTAGATCAGCCCGAGGTTGTAGTGGGCGGTCATGTTCTCCGAGTCGATTGCCAAGGTGTCCTCAAAGCGCTTCGTGGCCGCGCGGAGGAATTCGTCCCGACGGGCGGGATTGGCCCGCTCCATTTTCGCCCGCTCAAACAGGGTCTGGCCCAGTTCATTGATCACCTCGTAGTCGCGGCTGAAGTTGAAGCCGCGCTGTTCCAGTTCGGGGTAGCGGTCTTCCAGGATGCTCGTGAATTCGCGGATGGCCTCGTCCAGATAGCCGTTTTGCTTGTTCACGAGTCCGTTGAGCCAGGCAATCGTCCAGCGGTTGCCGGGAGGATTGAATCGGTTCGTGTCGTTGGCCCGTTGCAGCGCCAGCACGGCGTCGTTGAGGCGGCCTTCCTTGAAGAATACCCGCGCGAGATTCAGCGGACCGTCGGCGCGGCCCAGTTTCTCCACCTGATCAAACGCATGGGCGGCCTGGATGAGCTCACCCTTTTCGCTGCCCTTGTCACCTTTGAGGAACAGGCCGATGCCGTAGTCGTTCCAGCGCTGCCAAGGCGGAATGGCGCTGGCCTGGGCGGCCAGTTCGGCGGGGAGAGGTTCGCCGCCCTCGATGGCAAACGTCACCTTGTCCGAGCACATCAGGGTGACGGGCAGGGGATTGGTGAGCTGCAGCGGAGCCCCGCGGGAGTAGTCCTTCCCGTAGGTGTAGTTGTAATAGATCGTGTCGAACTTCCGGTAGTTTAGCTTTACCTCCACGGTGAGTGGCTCGCGTTGGGCCGGCGGGACGGTGAGCCGGTAGTGGACGACGGCGGCGGCGCCCGGTGGAATCTGATTGTTGTAAAGCGGCACGAAGATGTCCTGCGCATTCCGCCGGTCGATCCGGTATCCTTGGCGGTCGAGCATGTAAACGTTCACGAAGTGGGACCAAGGATCCACGTCCTTGAATGAACCCATTCCGCCGCTGCGGCCGATCACGTCGCCGGAGCGGTCCGTGACTTTGGAGTCCACCCACAGCTCATTGGAATCCACCGTCCCCTGGGTTAACGGATGCCCGACCTTCACCGTCCTGACGACGGCCTCGATCAGGTAGGTCTTGCCTGGCTTGAGCTTGGGCAGGGAAGGCCGTATCGGGGCCACGAGCGGTGCGTCGATCGTGCCGCCTTCCTTCAGGCCGAAGATGTCCAGGCGGACCGTGTCCTTCATGAACTCCTGATGCTGGCGGATTACCTCTGCTTTGACCTCCTCCGGCTGGTTGCGCACGTAGGCGACGCCGGTGTTGGCGCTGGGGAACAGGTGATTGTGGACGGAGGTATGGTTGTTCGTGCCGTAACGCTTGGCGGAGAAGTCGTCGGACTTCTGAAGCGGCATGTGGCATTCCGTGCAGCTCGTCTTCGCCTTGTCCGGATAATAGAACGAGCGGGCGTTGATGCCTGACACACCGGAGAGGAGAAAGCTGTCGTAATGGTTCTGCCCGCGCAGCCAGTCCTTGTAGTCGTTGACCGTCTTCGGGATCGAGACCTTGTGGCAGACGGAGCAGAACTCCGTGGTCTTGTGGAAGTCCTTCAGGAACGTCTTCTTGTGAAACTCGGGTTTTCCGCGGACGAGCTGCTTGTTGAGGAAGAACGCCAATGAGTCGCGCGGTGCGGATGCGAACGGATAGTGAATGGGCTCCTCGATCGTGTAGTTGCCGTTGCCGATGTAGCCTTTGTCGCCGCCCTCCAGCGAGGTGATGGAGTGACAGGCCACGCAGGTCAGACCTGCCATCGCGGTCGGGTGCTTCTCAAAGTCGAAGTTCGGGTCGTCGAAGGCGCCGCTGAGGAATGGCACCGGATCATGGCAACCGGCGCACCAGCGCGACATCTTGACGTTGCCGTCGCGCTTCATGGCGAGGTCGCGGGTGGTCTTCACCGCGGCCAGGTAAAACGGATTGTTGAAGGAGCTGAAATGGTGGGCCGAGTGGAACCAGCCGTCGTAGGAATCCTTGTGGCACTCCATGCAATACCCGTTGTCCATCAGCTTCTCCGGAGGGACAAAGTTTCCCGAAGCCGTGCGGGTGCTGCTGGGATGGAAATACTGTTCCCCTTCCTTTGGGGCCTTCGCATTCCAGATCCGCGGGTCATGGCGGTGGAAGCCGATCATCGCGAGCACCAGCACCGCGACGCCAGTCGCCCAGCCCAACCCAACTTTCCACTTGATCCGGGGACCGGCGAGCCGGTGCAGGATGTAGAGCCACACGCAGGCCAGCGGCGCCAGCACGTGCGCCCAGTAGGCGGCGCTGCGGCCGGCCGGGTTCTTCACTTCCAGCCATTCCAGCCCTTCCACGCGCATCAACACAAAGCCGGTGCCCAGCACGACGAGGCTGGCCGCGAACAGGAAATAACCCACCCACACGGCCTTGCGGTTGGGGCGGTTGGCCGTGTTGCGGATGTGAACAACGTTGAATGCGAGGAACGGGATGATGAAAATCAGGCCGAGCACGAGGTGGCCGAGGAACTGGAACTGGTAAAAGTAGTTCTGGTAGCTGACCCCCTGAGCGCGGTCGAGCCACTCGAAGAACGTGACTGCGGCCAAATACACCGAGTTAACCCCCAACAGCGCGAGCAGGGTCCAAACGATGTTAAGGACGACGTGCAGTTTGGGACCAATGGCCCGCACATACTTTTTCCGCGGCGGATTTGGGGCGGTCGGAGCCGGTTGGTCGGGGTGATTCGTTGATGCCATCGGTAGATGAGATTTCGCGGAGGCTGGTTGTTCTGAAGGCAGCGGTAACGTCGCAGGGGCGAATTGGATTAATTTTGGGGTGAAATCGAGTTGGCTGGGGCGGGGATGGGGTGGGCTGCGTGGCTTGCGTCCCGGCTGTCCACAGCGAAGGTGCGGTGTCCGATGCGAGATTTCTCGAAAAGCACCCTTATCCTGCTGGGACATGGTTCGACCCAAAATGTCCAGTCTTCGGTGCCGGTCCGGGCCCATGCCACGGAACTGTGGCGACGCGGAATATTTGGCGAAGTCGGGGTAGGGTTCCTGAAGGAATCGCCGACGGTGGCCGAGGCCTTGGTCCGCGCGACGTGTCCGGATGTCTTCCTTGTGCCGGTGTTCATCAGCGAGGGCTATTTCTCGGAGTCGGTGATTCCCCAGCAATTGGGTCTGTGTGGGCTAGAGGGCGGAACTTACTCCCGCCGGCAGCGTTTGGCCGGTCGGGATGTCCGCTACTGCGGCGTGGTGGGCTCGCATCCGAGCATGACCGAGGTTCTGCGGGCGCGGGCGCGTGAAGTCGTGGCGGACCACCCGGTTCCGGGGGGGGCACGGCCGGGTCCGCGCGAGATGACCCTCTTCGTGGCGGGTCACGGGACGGATCGAAGTGTCACTTCCCGCGGGGCCGTAGAGCGTCAGGCCGAATTGCTGGCGGCGCGCAGCGAATACGCGTCGGTGCAGGCCGTGTTCATGGAGGAGGCGCCCGAGATTGCCCGCTGCGCGGAACTGAGTGCGACGGAGTTTGCGGTGGTCGTGCCGTTCTTCATCAGCGACGGGTTGCATAGTCAGGAGGACATCCCGGTGCTGCTGGGAGAATCCCCGGAAGCGGTGCAGGCGCGGCTCAAGGCGGGGCAGCCGACATTTCCGAATCCTACCCGCCGAAACGATCGCTGGCTGTGGTATGCGCGTGCGGTGGGGACCGAACCGCTGATGGCGGAGGTCATTCTGGAGCGCGTGGTCGAAGCCGCCAGTTGGCCGTAGGAACCTTCAAAATTGGCGGTTGAGTCAGGCCAAGATCGGCGCAGCGGGGCGGGGTAGCCGGATTGGTTGGTGCTCGCCACCGTGATCCACGACTTGGGCAAGGCGCTCCGTTGTTTCGGGGAACTGCAGTGGGCGGTCTTGGGCGGCAAGTTCCCGAAGCGTGATCCACTCTCCGACATGTCGGTCTTTCCTGAGTTCTTCGCGGAGAGAATCCCGCCGAATTGCTGCGAGCCGATGGACCGCTCTCTTCTGGGCTGGCCGAACTGGTGAGCGCCAGCGTCCGGCCGGAAAGTATTGTCGGGCGGTGAGCCGGTGAATCGGCTTGCCCCGCCCGCGTTCATCCGCACCCTCCGCCCGTCTGTGGCTGCCGAAACCGTCATCATCGTTCCGACCTACAACGAGCGCGACAACCTCCCGCAACTCATCAAGCGGCTGATGGCGCAGCCAGTGGAGTTGGACGTGCTCGTAGTGGATGACAATTCTCCGGACGGCACCGGACCGGTCGCCGACGAAATCGCGGCATCCAATCCTCACGTCCATGTCCTGCACCGGCAGGAAAAGAACGGGCTCGGACGCGCCTACATCGCGGGCTTCGAGTGGGCACTGGCGCGGAACTACGAGTTCATCTTTGAGATGGACGCGGACTTCTCCCACAATCCGGCCGATATCCCGGCGTTTCTCCAGGCCGCAGCTTCGGAGCAGGCCGACCTGGTGCTGGGGTCGCGTTATGCCAACGGCATCAGGGTTATCAACTGGCCGTTGAACCGGCTGCTGCTGAGCATGTTTGCGGGCAAATATGTCCGGGTGATCACCGGCATGCGGATCAGCGATCCGACCGGCGGATTCAAGTGCTTCCGCCGACGGGCACTGCAGGCAATTGATCTGCCGAGCGTGAGCAGCAACGGCTACAGCTTCCAGATCGAGCTGACCCACCGGGTCTGGCGCCGCGGCATGAAGATTTCGGAGGTGCCGATCATCTTCACCGACCGCTTCCAGGGCACCTCCAAGATGTCCAAGGAGATTGTGCGGGAAGCGCTCTGGGTCGTCTTCAAGCTCTGGCTGGAGAACGGGCTTCGGCGCACGGTTCCCCCGCCGGAACCTGAGTGATCCGCGCGCGTCTGAGCCCGACTTCAGGCCGCCGGACAACGGTTTGACTCGGCGAACGTCAGCGGGCCGATGAACTGCACGAGCCAGAACGGCAAGGGACGCCTTGCCACCATGGCTGCGCGGGCGTAACGAGGCACATGGCCTTTCCACGAATCCCTGCCGTGGTTCGCGCGGCGGTGCTGCTGGTGGCACCGCTGCCGGTGGCTGCCGGAGAATTTGCGGGGCCGGCCAACCTGTCGTCACAGCTTGTGAGTGACCCGTTGCTTCATAGGAATTTCCTGAGCCTGCCCGTGCCGGCGTTTGAGCCCGCGGCCCTCGATACGGCAAATCTGCCGGAAGGCACCTTTCCAAATCAGCGCGTCGGCTTGCTCCGGTTGCGCAGCGAACTTGACGAGCGACGCATCGAGCACCTCTGGCGCCTACGATCGACCAATGTGACCGTGATCGACTTTACCGTGGGTTACCGCCTGCCCGGCAGGGCTGTCACGTGTGAGTTCTTTGACCCGCTTTGGTATTTCGGCCCCGAGTCGGCGTGGTGGATCCTGCATGGCCCGGGGACCGTGCAGCGGCGCGATGCCTATTTTCCGGAATTTGGCCGCCATCATCCGGCGGCGTTTTTCCGGCCGCCGGGAACGCTGCCGGTCGAGCTGCTGAACCGCAGTGCATCGTCGAGCGACCGCGGAGGTTCCGGGCAGCCCGCGTTCCGATTGGAACCCGAGTTTTCCGGAAGGTCTCCGGCGGCCATTCCGACGTTGCGCTCCGACTCTCGTTTGGCGTCGGGGAATGGTCGGGATTGGGTGGCGTCCGATCGGGACCGTTCCGAGCGCCGGGCCGAGCGTTGAACCGGGCGGCGGAGTGGCGACCGACGTCGGTGCCTTTTCCTGATGGCTCCGTCCTTGGCGGCGCTGCGCTCCTTCGCCAACCTCACATCGTTCCATGAACGTCACCACCGCCCTTCGTTCGGCCGGCGTCGCTGTGCTGCTCGCCGCTTCGACCTTCGCCCAACCGGCCGACACAAACCGGCTGGCCATTCCCCCGTCTGACGACGGCTTGCCCGGAGCCGGTCCCATTCGGCGTTACGATTGGTTCCAGAAGCTGTGGCGGGACAAACGCACGGGCTGGGCGGCGCGGGTGGAGCAGGACCGCAACGCCGTGGTATTCCTCGGCGATTCGATCACCCAAGGATGGGGCGACGATCTGGGTGGGACGTTTCCCGGTCTGAAGGTGGCCAACCGCGGCATCAGCGGTGATACGACGCGGGGCGTGCTCATCCGGTTGCAGGAAGACGTGATCGCGTTGCGGCCGGCCGCGGTCGTGTTGCTCATCGGCACCAACGACCTCGAGGAGAAGGCCACGCCGGAAACGATCGCCGCGAACCTCAAGCTCATCCTCGCGGAACTCTGTCGCAGCGACCCGCACCTGCCGGTCATCCTTAGCCAGGTCTTTCCCAGCTCTGCTTCCATGCGCCGGCCGGCCGATCAGATCAGGCGCATCAATGCCCTCTTTGCCGCGGCGGTGAAGGGCGAGGCGCGCGTCCACCTGCTGGACACCTGGACCCTCTTCGCGGATGCCCAAGGTGACGCGAAAAAGGCCGAGTTCCCCGACCTGCTGCACCCCAATGCTTCCGGCTACGCCAAGTGGGCCGCTGCGCTGCGACCCGTGCTCGCCACTCTCGGTTTTGTGGATCGCGAAGCCGATCCGTTCCAGCCGGAGCCCGGCTTCACCCCTCTTTTCAATGGCCGCGATCTCACCGGCTGGGGTTACCGGGTGACTTCCGAAGGCGACCGGCAGGGCGCACGCAACTGGCAGAAGGGCGATCCCAACGCGCCGCCCTGGCCGTTCTACGACAGCCCGCAGAATTTCGATGGGCTGAGCCGCAGTTCCGACGGCCGCTTCGTCGCCCACGGGCAACGCATTGTCGTGACCCAGCCGCCCGAGAAACGCCGCATCCAGCAGCTCTGGACCCATCGGGAGTTTCCACGCGATTTCGTCCTCAAACTCGAGTTCCGCGCCACGCCCAACGCGGACAGCGGCGTGTTCATCCGGGGCAACCAGCTCCAATGCCGCGACTATCCGCTGGCGGGCCCCTATAAGACCCTTCAGGCCTACCGCCCACAGGACTGGAATGAGCTGGTGATCGAGGTGAAGGGCGGCACCGCGCACTGCACCTGCAACGGCGAGGTTCTGGAAGCGGCCTTCAAGGTGCCGGCCACCGGTCCCATCGGCCTCGAAGGCGATCTCGGCCAGATGGAATACCGGCGCATCCGGGTGAAAGAACTGTGACTGCTGCGGACGTCGCGGGCGCTGGCCGCTGGCGACGTTGCGTTCCAGATAGCCCCACGCGCCTCTGCGGCATTGCGGATCGCAGGGCGGCTTCGGCATGTTCACGCCGGTTTTCGCAACGAGCATTCTCTTATACGCCACCACTATGCCCAATCCTTGGACCGGCAAAGGCAATCCCTACACCCGCAAAGAAGTCCGTGAACGCCTCATGGACACCCTGAAGAAGGGTGACGCCATCATTGCCGGCGGCGCGGGCACGGGCATCAGCGCCAAGTTCATCGAGAAGGGCGGCGCCGACCTCATCATCATCTACAACTCCGGCCGCTTCCGCATGATGGGCCATGGCTCGACCTGCGGCATGATGGCCTACGGCGACGCCAACGCCATCGCCATGGAGATCGGCGAATACGAGGTGCTGCCGGTGGTGGACGAGATTCCCGTCATCTGCGGAGTTCACGCCACCGACCCGCGGCGCCGCATGTGGCACTGGCTCGGGCAGGTGAAGGAAATGGGCTTCTCCGGCGTGAACAACTTCCCCACGCACACGATCGTGGACGGTCACTTCCGCCAGGTGCTGGAAGAGACCGGCATGAGTGTGAAGAAGGAGTTTGAAATGGTGTCGCTCGCCCGGCGCATGGACCTGTTCAGCATCGTCTATGTCGGTTCGCCGGAGGAAGCCGTGGAAATGGCCAACGCCGGCGCGGATGCGATCATCGCCCACGTGGGCACGACCGTGGGCGGCAGCATCGGCGTAAAGAAAGCCGTGGTGAGCTGGGACCACACCATCCAACGGACCCAAGAGATCATCGACGCCGCCCATCGCGTGCGGAAGGACATCTTCTTCCTCTGCCACGGCGGCCCGATCAACACACCCGCCGACGCGGACCGCGTGATGAAAGCCACCGACGCCGTGGGCTTCGTGGGCGCGACGAGTCTCGAGCGCATGGGCGTGGAAGCATCGCTGACCGGGTTGACGCAGGAGTTCAAACGCCTGAAGGCACCCGCGTCGAAGAAGTTCGGGAAGAAGAAGTAGACCCAGCGCGGTCCGTCCATGGATCTCTTGTTTGTCATCCTGGTCGCTCCGTTGTTCCGCTTTTGGTGGCAGCTGTTGCTTGGGTTGGCCGTAAGCGGCGCCGCTCTGGTTGCAATCCGAAAGAGCAGCGTGGCGTTGAAGACAGGCGTCCGCCTGAAATGGATCGTGACTGTATCCGGGCCGGCGGCGCTTTGGCTGCTGTCCGCCGATGGCTCCATTGGGCCTCATGTCCCTGTTCCTGCTTTCGGTGCCGCGCTGGACCTCTTTCTCCTAAATGTCCTGCTCGCCCCCCTGATCACAAAGTTATGCCGCAAAACCGCTTCATCACCACCGCCGAGGCCCTGAAGGAAGACTACAAGGGCCGCACCAACTACTGGCTCAGCCGGCCGGAAGTCTGCGAGGCAAAGGATCTTCAGCTCTGCCGGGCGGTGTTGCCGGCCGGGGAGGGCCACAACTTCCACACGCACCCCGAGTTGGAGGAGATCATCTACGTGCTCGAAGGCGAGGTGGAGCAGTGGGTCGAGCGGGAAAAGCGCATCCTGAAGCCGGGCGAGGTGGCGCACATCCCCAAGGGCATCGTCCACGCCACCTTCAACCCCTCGGCCAAGGATGCAGTGATCCTGGCCATCCTGTCGCCGGCTGTGGCCCAGGGACCGTTCCTTGTGGACGTCAGCGGCGAAGCCCCCTGGAGCACGATCCGCGGCTAAACGCTTCGGGAGCCCTCGAGCGAGGCAATTGCGGTTCCGTCGCGAACGCGGCGCTCATCGCCGCCCGTATCCGCCTGAAATCCCTCGTGGTGGTCGCCCGCTGATTGGCTCGCACCAGTTCGAACCTTCGGCGTAAACGTGGTGCCACTGAATTCGTATTCGCAGGGCATGAGGACCACGTTGGTCCGACGCCGCTGACGAATTCCCGCGAAGACTCACTACATCACTCCAACGAGAGTGGTGGGAGCACGGCGGGGAAGGGGAGGGAAGCGCTGGTGCCAGGGGGGAGAATCGAACTCCCGACCAAGGGCTTATGAGTCCCCTGCTCTACCGCTGAGCTACCCTGGCGCAAAAGCGGCCGGATGAATAGATTCGGTCTGCTGACCGGGCAAGTCGTTTCTCGTTGCGGCCCGGTTTGTGATGCGTGCGGAAGTGCAGACTGTGTCGCAGACCGGGACGGCCTGGTCGAAGCGGGAGTCATGAAACGTCGGCGCAGAACGCTGCAGAAAACAGCCATATTGCGTGAGCCTGACGGGGAAGCGCCCTCGGCACGGTCTCCGCCGAAGTCTCACCGCTTTGGCATGCTGGATGTGGCTTCGGATGGCGGCAGTTGCGGCGACTGGAGCCGCACTGGGGAGCATCATCAGTTCATTCAGAACCGCATTGTGGAGGTCGTGAACCAGGTGATCTTCCATTCAGCCCCGTCCCTGAGCGATTACCGGCATCTTCCGTTGTGTGGTCCGCACCCTCGACGGCGCGGTGCGGCCGGCGGATTTTTATCACTTTGGTTTGGGCGCTCTCGCCGGAGGTGTGTTCGGTCCAAGCCGGACCGGTTCCTGAGGCGTTCGTGAATTCACCCGAGGATGTGAGTGGCCAGATGCACCAGCCGACGTCCCGACGCGCGGATGCCCAGACCATCCCGGACCAGCGACCAGCCGCAGCGGGGTTTCTTCAGTTCGACAACCAATGCCTTCACCTGTTCCAGCGTCCAAGTGTCACCCGCGTCGCGCATCACTTCGAGATCCGGCTCAAGCACCTTGGGGAGAATCAGGAGGATCACCTTCGCCATCGGGCGCTTCCATGGGGACATGCACCGGAGCAGGAGCTGTCGTTCGAACCCGGGTGAGGCTTCGCCCAAGCTGGTGGCGAGGCGTTTCCGTAACGGAAACGTTCCATGGGACGCCATGGCGAATTCCATAAAGGAAAGGGAGTGGCGAAAGCAATCCGGCACCCGGCGCCGAGATGCAACTGCAGATTTGTGCCGCAGGCCGGACGGCGGGCGGCGAACGACATCCGCAACCAATGCTTCCGGCTGGTGTTCGTTCTCCCATGCGATACGGTCCGCGCGTGCAAATCCGCTTCTGCCTGCCCAGTGTGGCCTGCGTGGTGAGCCTGGTTCTGGCGCCCGTTTGGGCAGCCGAGAATCCGGCGGCGCCCGCACCTGCCATCCCCGGCAACGGGCCAGTGGCTGCGGAGACGGTCGAACTCGTCAAATCGCCGGACGGCAAGCCCACTTCGGAAAATCCCTACCGCCGGCTGACGTTGCGCAACGCCTTCGGCATCAAGCCGCCTCCGGAGCCCGCTCCGGATGTGCCCGTTGTGGTGAGCAATCCGCCGGTTGCGTTACCCATTTTCGTTACGGGCTTCTCCCTGCTGAAGGGGGTCAAAAAGGTCTACCTTGTCGTAAATCGGCCCGGTTCCAAGGCGCCCGAGTATTTCACTGCGGCGGAGGGTGAGGAGTTCGACGGATTCCAGGTCCTCAGTATCGATGCCAAGAAGGAGACCGTGAAGGTGATGAACGCCGGCGCCGAGGCGACCTTGGACTTCAAGAACAACGGCATGAAGCCGGTGGCCAATTCGACGGTGCCCGGCGGTCCGATCCCCACCCCGGTGGGGCGGCCTGTGTCGGCGCCTGCGGGTGGCAATGCGGGCGCCACGATCATTGGCGGGCGGGGAAATTCTTCCGGCGTCATCACCGGTGGCGCCGGGCCGCAGCCGATTCTTGATGCTGGTCCAGGGTCCGGCGGGGGCGGCGAAGTTCGTGGACGCGGCTCCGTGATCACCGGCGGAGCGGCCGACGCGACGGCGGCCTCAGCCATTGCACCGGCGACCGGTTACACTCCCGGTGCCATGATCAACCCGGTAGTGCCGGTTCCGAGGACACGGCCGGCTCCGCCGCCGCCGCCGCTGCCGCAGTAATCGCGACCCATTTTCGGCAGGGTTGCCGGCGTTCGGGGCGCTTCTCCTGACGACCCTGAGATTGTTTCGGCGTAGGCTTGGCGAGCGTTGCGTTCGTCTCCTAGCGTGTCACCCGTGACGTTCAAGGATCGCATCAAGCTGGTGTTCTCCGGATGGACCAGCCGCATCAAGGCTGGTCCGCTTGCCGGATTCCGCTGGATTTCGGTTTCTGGCGGCCGGTTTGTGCGTGGAACCTACGAACCGGACAGCACCGCGGTCTTTCTCAAGCATGTGCAGCCGGGGGCGGTGGTCTTCGATATCGGAGCCCACGTGGGCTATTACTCGGTGCTTGCGAGTCACCTGGCCGGACCCTCGGGCAAGGTCTTCGCCTTCGAACCCCGCCCGTTCAATTTGAAATGCCTGCTCAAGCACCGGGAGCTGAACAACCTTCCCCAGTTGCAGGCATTCGACGTCTGCGTGGGAGCCAAGGCGGCTTCCGCCCGGTTCGAAAGCCGCACCGGCAGTGGCACGGGGCATTTGGCGGCGGACGGCGACCTCGCGGTCACGGTGATCAGTCTGGACGACTGGTTGCGTGAAGGCCGGCTGGCGCCGCCTGACTTCGTCAAAATCGACGTCGAGGGGGCCGAACGGGAAGTGTTGGGCGGTGCGCAGGAGATGTTACAGAACCGTCGGCCCAAGCTGCTGCTGTCGCTGCATTCGGTCGAATTGAACCGGTGGGCGCAGGCGCATCTTCGTGGCCTGGGTTATCGGTTGTCCTACGTCCAAGGCACCGAGTCCTCCGAAGCGGCCGAGGTGCTTGCCATCCCCACAGACCGGACCTGACGCTTCGAGGCCGGAGCAGGTCGGCCTAGCGGGCCGGTTCGGCCATGGCGATGGTGTAATCCGCCAGGTGCCGGGCGTCCGCGGGAACGAGGCGACGGTCACGGTCCAGTCGGTAGAGGCTGTAGCCCAGGCCGACGAGAAGGGACTCGATCTTCTCGAAATTGCCCTTTCCACCGGCTGTCTTGAAGCGGCTGAGCGTCTCGAAGTAGAGCTTCGGTTTCCACCGGCGCAGCGACTCCGTGGCGCCCGAAAGCACGTCAAATTCCATGCCCTCCACGTCGACCTTCATCACGTCGATGAAGGGGATGGCCCGTTCGGCGCAGTAGGAGTCCAATGTGATCACCGGCACCGCGATGTCACCTTCGGTTCCCAACGAGCCGTTTCCCGGATTGTCCGATTCTTCGGTCCAACGCAGAGATCCAGCAGCGCGGCCAACTCCGCAGTTCACCAGCTTGACCCGGGGCGCCAAGTCGGGATTCAGCGCCACATTGGCCTGCAGCCGGGCGTAATTGGCGGGCGCAGGCTCGAATGTGTGAACCTGCCCGGTTCCGCCCCGCTGTGCGCGGGCTATGGCCAGGGTTACGGCCCCCACGTTTCCACCGACATCAAAGCAGATGGAATCGGGCCCTACCCATTGGCCAAGGAGGTGAAGAAGTTCGGGCTCGAACTGCCCGGTCCACATGATCCGCTCGATCTTGAATCGGGTGTCGATGTTTACCTTCAGGTCGCCGAGATACTCGTTGAACTGGAAGCGGAGGTCGTGGGGCGCGGCTTTCCTGAGGTTCGGATGCCGCTGGAGCAATCGCATACGGGTGCTTGCCGGCAGCATCTGCAGCAGGATTCGCTTAACTTCGCGGGAGACTTGAGCCACGGCGCAGCCTAGGAATGCCCCTTGGCCGAGGCCAAGCGATTTCGCCGGCGGGCTCAGCGTCGCCAGAGGTCTTCGTAGGTCTGCCGGATGCCGGCTGCCTCCTGGGCGATGGAGTGCTTGGCGAGCACATGTTCGCGGGCGGCCCGGCCCATCGCCGCGGCATGGCCAGGATCACCCATGAGCGATTCCAGCCGCCGCTCCAGCAGCGTAAGGTCGTCCTTGTCCACGAGGAAACCGGTGCGCCCGTCCTCAATGAGGTGCATCGCCGCGCCGACCCGCGTAGCCACGCTGGCCGTGCCGCTCGCGCCGGCCTCGATGGGCAGCAGGCCGAATCCTTCCCAGCGTTGCGGCGAGACGTTGATGAGGATGCGCCGGAGCCATGCCCTGACCTCCTCGGAAGGCAGCAGCCCCAAGAAGTTTACCCGCTCCGCCAAGCCGGCCTTGGCGACCTTGGACTTCAGATCCGCCTCAAAGGCCGCTTCCTCGGGTGTTACGGCGCCGACGATGACCGCGGTGAAATCGGGGAATCTCGGCAGGAGCCGGACCATCAGTTCCACGAACCGGTCGGTGCCTTTCTGGGAGCGCACCCGTCCGAAGATTCCGATGCCGTGTTTTCCGGGCAGGCCGGTTTCGCGCCAGGCGGCTTCACGGTCGGCGACGGGATGATAGAGCGCGGTGTCCACGCCGTGCATGTTCACCCTGAAGGGATGCCGCAAATAGGATCCGCACTCCGGCGAAGCGGCCAACAGTGCGTCCATCCGCGAGATCAGGAACTTGGTCCAGCGGGTATGGTCCCGCTGCGCATCGGAGGTGAAGACCAACCTGAGAGCGCGTCCACACCAGAGGCGCAGCACCACGCCCGCCAGCATCTCAAAATTCCGGCGGGCATGCCAGATGCGACAGGAGCGTCCCGGTGGCGGGGTCCGCCCGTGCCGAAGCAGATCCCAGAGCGTGATCTGCGGCCATTGGGCCGGAAGCCGTGGGCCCAGGGAAGCGATGCGGAGTTCCTGTTCCTGGACCGGAAGGAGTGCCGCAATCGTCGAGGTGATGCCCGAATAGCGGAACTTCAGATTCGGGGCTATGACTTCGATGTCGGCGGCCTTGCGGAGGTTGCGCTGCATGGAGCGGAAGATACGGAGGCCGCCGTCCGGTGACCAGCAACTCGCGTCCGTTCTCGACGGTGGGGGCGGGCTTTGGGACCGTCGCCCGGATGATCCGTCCATGCCCGGTCTGCCGGACACCGCATCCTGAAACGTCGTCATTTTCCCGGGAGCCTTGGCTGCTGAAGAACTGCCCGAGCACGGGACTCGCTTACATGGAGAATCCGCCGGCTTACGAGGCGTTGGAGACGGAATTTGCGTTTGAGGTCACGATGGCCAAGGAACGGGAGCGCCGGCGCGAGGCCGAGCCGGTCTGGTCCCGGTTGAGCGATTTCATGAAGGGCGCGCGTCGTCGACTGCTGCCCCGGCGAAACAAGTTTCTGCGGCTCGCCCGCGAAAGCTGGAAGTCCCAAGGCCGTCCGGCCGAATTTCGGGTGCTCGATGTCGGGTGCGGTTTCGGCAACATGCTTGAGACCATGGCCGGTGCGTTCGCGGAAAGCGGCGTCCGACTGGTGCCTTTCGGCGTCGAGATTTCGAAGGAACTACACCGAATTTCCTCGGAACGGTTCGCCCCGCTTGGCGGGCAGGTCGTCAATGCGCCCGCCACGGAGGGCATCCGACAGTTCGCGGCCGGGGCGTTCCACTGCGCGCTCCTGTCGTCCTATCTCGAGCACGAAGTGGCACCGGGCGAGGTGCTGGCAGCCCTGCGGGATCGCCTCGTCCCGGGTGGTCGGGTGCTGATCAAGGTGCCGAATTTCGCGAGCTGGAACCGCCAATTCCGGGGCGCGAAATGGTGCGGCTTCCGGTTTCCGGACCATGTGAACTACTACACGCCGGCCGCCCTGCGCCGTCAGGTGGAACAGGCCGGACTGGAAGTTGCGCGGATGGACTGGAGCGATGTGTTCCCGTTGTCGGACAACATGTATCTCGTGGCAGCGTGTCCGGCCGCTCAGGTGACCCGGTGATGCGGCCTTCGTTACCCCTGGGCTGCGGTTCCTTTGCCGCAGGCTCCATCGCAATTCTCAGACACGCTCCAAGCGAGCGATGAGTCCGGCACGCCACCGAACTCCTTCGGCTTCGAGGCGCTTCCGCTGTTCTTGAACTCCTCCGGGAAACTTCGGGTTCAGCTTCCCGTCGAACTTCAGCACTCGCCACCAGGGGGTGATGCGTTGTTTACCCTCCGCTTCGTCCTCGGCGGCAGCCTGGGCGGAGATCCATGCAAAGAGGCCGGCGGTGAGCGGGCAGCAGAAGTCCACGCCGTGCTTTTTCGCCAGCTTGGCGCGAAGGTCGTTGAGAGTGGCGATGCGGCCCTTGCGAATGGTGCGGATCATCGCGTCCACTTCGCGCGGCGCAGGGATGACCATCGTGCCGGTGCCCCAGCGTTTCGACAGCTTGCCCTCGATCCTGACGACTTTGGCCAGGCCCTTGTTGTCCGCGAGTTTCTCCCGCCATGTCTTCTTCCGCTTCCTGGTCGCAATCGTGTCGCCGCGCTTGCTCTCCTGGCTTAGGCAAAGGGCGGGGGAGGGGGAACGGCTGCGATTGGGAGCTTTGGTATTCATCACTTCACCCCAAAGCAATACACCGAGCCGTCGGCGGCACCGATGACGATGTGTCCGTCGACCACCGCGGGAGAGCTCTGGACGGGTTGGCCAATCTCGTATTGCCACAGTTCCTTGCCGTCCGCGAGCGACACCATGTAAAGGCGGCCATCGTCGGAGCCCACGATCACCTTCCCGTCGGCGACCACGGGCGAGCTGTCCACTTTGCCGCGCGTGGAAAACGTCCAGACCGCCTCGCCGGTTTCGCGCTTGAGGCAGTGGAGGCGTTTGTCGCGCCCGCCCACAATGATGCGATCCTTCGTCACAGCCGGGGACGACATGTAAGGGAAGGCGCGGTCCTTGTAGGTCCAGGCGATTCTGCCTTCCTTGAGGTCCACGCAGAGAAAGGCATTTTCGTAGTGGCCAACGTAGAGTTTGCCGTCCACGAGCGCGCCTGAAGCCGCGATGTAGGCACCGGCCTCGATCTCCTTCTGCTTGGTGCCCTTGAGCACGTCCACGACGTGCACAATCGCATCGCAGCCGCCAAACGCGGTCAGGCCGTCGCCGACAGCCGGTGTGCCGTTGATGTAGTTGCCGGTTTCGAAGACCCAGTTGGTCTTTCCCGTCGCGACTCCAAGGCTGTAGAGCTTGAAGTCGTAGCCGCCGACGAGGACGGACTTTTGGTCGCCCGCCTGAACCCAGTTGGGGCTGGAAAGGATTTTGTCCTCCAGACCGTAGCTCCAAAGTTGTTTGCCCGTCCCGGCCTCGAGGGCAAAGACATTGGTGTTGTCGGTGCCGAAGTAAACCCGACCGTCGAGGACCAGTGGCGATGACTCGATTCCGCCGTCAGCTTTGAACGCCCAGACGGGCTTGCCATCAGCGAGACTGAGGCAATGGAGATTCGAATCCCCGGAACCGAAGAAGACCTTGCCGCCGACGATCGCGGGCGAGGATTTCACTTCGCGTTCCGTCTTGAAGGACCACTTCAGCACGGGTTTGGACGGGAGTTTCGCGTCGCTGACTCCGGTGAGCTGGGGATTGCCCCGAAACATGGGCCAATCGCTCCCGGCACGGAGAACCGGGGTGGCACACAGGGCAATCAGCACGATGACCAACGGTTCGAGTTTATGGGGGCAACGCGTCACGGGCGGAAACATTGCGCCTAGGGCAGCCGGAGGCAACCGAATGAGAAGCGAACCCTCGCTTGAGGCATTTTGTTCAAGGGATCGATGGGAATGTTCAAGCAGTGTCGGTGCCCAAAGTGTCATTGAGACTCGGTGAACGGTGCTTGCAACGCGTCCCGGGCGCTACGATGACCCAGCGTTAGCGGACCCGATTGCAACGAGCTGGTTCACCGCATTCCGGAGCAACTCGTTTCGTTCATCCATTGATTCGACCCAACGCCGAGTGCGATCCGGTTAAGCCGCTGATTAGGTTGCGGAACTCATCCGCGGCTGCAATACAGAGCGCCGCTTCCTTCCAGCGCGGCAATGGTCAGGGCCGCGATGTCTTTTTTCCGATTCATCAATGATGAGGGCGAACAGATGAGATACCTTCGCCGGCCGGGTCTTGCTATTGGTTGCGGCGTGAGCTTTCGACTTCTCGGACGGGTGGCGTTGATTCTCGGTGTGGCGACGCTCCATGCAGCGCCATTGGCCGACCTCTCGGCGGCCGACGCTCTCAAGGCCTTCGAGACCGAGCCGGGGTTCACGGTCGAACTCGTGGCCGCCGAGCCGCTGACGATCGATCCCGTGGCGCTGGCGTTCGATGAACGCGGACGACTGTTCGTCGCGGAGAACCGTGATTACCCGACCGGCTCGCCGGACGGCCGGCCCCTCGGTGTCATCGCGTTGCTGGAGGACACGAACGGCGACGGGCGCATGGATCGTCGCACGGAGTTCGCCACCGGCATTGCGTTCCCCAATGGCGTCATGTGCTGGCGTGGCGGCGTCATCGTCACGGCCGCGCCGGACGTGCTTTGGTTGGCGGACACGAACGGCGACGGCCGCGCCGACGTTCGTGAGGTGCTGCTGACCGGGTTCGCGCTCGGCGGTTCGTCCCAATTGCGGGTGAACGATCCCACGCTCGGGCCGGATGGCTGGATCTATTTCACGGGCTGCCTCAGCGGCGACACGGTGTTCTCCCCGCAA
>Ga0169931_10004126_pt1 | contig 22715 bp, 28 predicted proteins | sample Kivu_15m_20L_FD_129675 | JGI IMG/M metagenome (GOLD analysis project Ga0169931, IMG submission 129675) | Freshwater microbial communities from Lake Kivu, Western Province, Rwanda to study Microbial Dark Matter (Phase II) - Kivu_15m_20L... | ecosystem: Environmental > Aquatic > Freshwater > Lake...
AAGTTTTTCTTATGACAGCGTTACAAAAGCACTGAGTGCTACTGTTGATATTTTAACTCACGAAACTATCGTATCTGATGCTATCGTGACAGATAAAATTTTTAACACAGCATCTACGGTGGTCATTGATGTAGATACTGCGACAGTTAATGGCACGTTGATCGGAAGTGTCAAAGGTTCCGTATTCGCGGACGATTCAACTCTTTTGGTAGATGCTATAGACGGTGTTCTTAGGGGAACATTAGTAGGAACCGTTGCGGGTAACGTTTTGGGTAACGTTTTGGGTAACGTTTCGGGTAATGTAACGGGAAATACCACAGGATACCATACTGGTGATGTGAAAGGCTCGGTATTCGCAGATGATTCTACACAGTTGGTAGATGCTGTCATGGGTAGAATCGTGGGGCCAGTATTCTCAAATGTCACTGGAATAGTCACAGGAACTGCTGGTTCATCATTAATAGGCAACACTAACGGATTTCACACTGGTGATGTCAAAGGATCAATATTTGCCGACGACAGCAGCGTAATAGTTGATGCAAATGACTCTAGATTGTCAGCACAAGAAGGCATAATCCAAAACATAGAAACTTCAACGATAGATGGACTTAGCGGCGGATCTATTAGGATGCAGGGCAATAACATCAATATCGTTACCGCAGGTACAGCGATTTTTGGTAATGGAAACGAAGACATTAACAGTAACATTTATGTCAACAGAACTGTCTTCACAGGAACATCTCTAGGTGGAGTAACCGTTAACACTAGCCATGGTTTCTCTAATGATATGGATGGTTTAAATTTTAGAAGAACACGCGGACCTTCGTCAGCACCTACGACCATTCAACAGTTCGACGTTTTAGGAAAAATCGCCTTCTGGGGTTATAACGGCACTGATTACAAAGAAACTATGCAGATTATAAACTCTGCAGATACCATTAATAGCACGGCCGTAACTTCTGTCTTAGCTATTCAGGCCATGAATTCCAGCGGTAACTTAGTTCCTAGACTTAGACTCGTTACTGACGGTAGACTGTTGTTGGGCCCAGCATTGAGTACAGATTCCCCTACTGAATCGGCTGGTTTAGAAATATATAATACTGCATATGTTTCGTCTGCCAACTCTGCCGGACATCCTTTAATTATTAGGCAATTTTTCGATTCTGTAGACTCTAATAACTTTACCATAGTAAGGACTAGAGGAACAAGAACTACCCCTACAACTTTACTCGCCGGTGATAAACTTTTCGAAATTACATGCCTAGGTCACGACGGTACCTCTACGTTTAGATTATCTAGTAGAATAACTTTCTCAACCAACGGACCGATAACCAGCGGAGCTGTTCCTGGAGTTATATCATTTGACACTCAAGATACCACTGGCACGATGAGGCAATGCGTTCAGGTAAGAGAAGACGGTGTACTTTATCCTTTATTCGGTGTAACTGGAGATTTAACCGGAAGCGTGTTCAGCGATTCATCTACTAAGTTAATCGATGGAACCAGCGGTAGCCTAATGATGGCCAACATCAATATGCTGGGACAGACTGGAAACTTACCTGCCACACCGGGATCTGTGGACAGTTGGTTAGAAGTCACTGTTAACGGAAATACCAAATACATTCCTCTATACGCATAATCAAATAAAGTTTTTGCTTACTAGACTATCGATTAAATAGTCTAGGAGGATTCATGAAAGTAGCTATAACCGGTCATACAAGAGGCATAGGGAAAAAAATTTCCGAATATTTCGCATCTCTAGATTATGAAATTATAGGATTGAGTAAATCAACAGGGTGCGATTTATCTATAGAAGCAAATAAAGATCTAGCTATAGAACAAATAATCAAATGTGACATATTCGTAAACAACGCATTTGTTAGCATCGAAAAAACTTACAGCCATAATTCTTATATTCCAATAGAAATTTTATTTGAAGTGCATAATGCATGGAAAAATAATTCTTCAAAAAAAATCTTTGTAATCGGCAGTTCGAGTTCGTCGTTATATATGACTAAAGATCATAGATATGGAGCTTATCAAGTACATAAAGCAGCTTTAGACAAAGCATCATATTTGTTAAGTCATGCTGCTAATTATCCCATGATTCATCTGCTTAAACCCGGAAGAGTCGATACCGACATGGCTAAAAATAGAATGGGTCCAAAAATGCAGGCTTCCGACATAATCCCTATTATAGAATTTTGCATGCAGCATTCAGCGACAACTTACATTAGAGAAATAACGTTTGATCCAGGAAGTGACTATTTTAATTTTCGATAATTAATTTTTCTTCGAGAAGCATATCTATCAATTCGATCCAATCTATCTTAGGATATCCTCTGATAGTTATCGCCCATCTCGGACTATCATCGACGTTATCAACAGAATGTACTACATCATTCTTTAACAAAAAAGGCGAAACTGGATGAAAGATTTCATCTTTTTCTAAATTATCTTTGACCAACAGATAATCTTTAGAATGATTTCTTAAATCTGATTTGAAATAATTTAGGACCATTTCAGAACCTATGTTCCAATTTATAGACCACGGACCAGTATTAGGAGCATTACCATCTATATGTGGAGATCCTATATGATTAGGCTTGGTGTAAAACAAAACCGCCACCATAGGATATATCTTAAAGTTGTTTAATGACTGCAAAAAATCCAATTTAAAGACATTTCTAGGATCAGTTCGATATATTCCATTTGTTGTATCTTTTAAAGAAGGTAATTTAAAATCTGATCTAATAATATAGTCTAATTCTGGAAGTTTTAAGTTGTAACAATTTTTATATGCGTCACTATTCTTTGTCAGAGGCATGATCGATATTAACTCTGTAAAAATGTCTTTCGCCACCTGGGCCCGGAATCACATGAGTTCTTTTATGAACGAAACTCCAATTATCATATATGACGATATCGAATGTGTCCCAAGTGTGTTCATAAACTAGATCTTTAAATTTTTCTAAGTGTCGTAAAAAGTCTGCTACCAAAGAACAATCTTTCTGCAAAATACCGTTAATTTTAACGCCTATAATCCAAGCATCAGTTTTTCCTAGATTCTCATCATTGTAATAATTTAACCTAAGAGATTTAACACCAGTAATAGGATGAGTTTTTACGAAAGGAAATTCTTTGATATCTGTTCCAGGCTCATACCAGCTTTGTTGAACTATAATAACTTTATCTAATAATTCTTTCTGTTGATCAGTAAGATAATCAAAACAGATCTCTAAATTCATCCAACTTGTTTTACCAGAGATTTTTGGAAAAGGATTTTTAGTGATCCATAAGCTTCTCATAGGATAAGGATCTATCGTTCGATTTGGAATATCTGCATGCCAGGGCATCTCACCATTTCCTAGTTTCTTACTGATGATATTGCTGAATGGACTGATATGATAAAGATTATTTTCTACAACTACAGGTTCGGCTGCTTCTCTGCTATAGACATAATCTTCACCTTTCCATGGATTACCGAACTTTTTACAGAAATTAATATAATTAGATTTAGTAAATTCCATGCCTTTGAAAATTAAAATTTTTCTTTCGTAGATTTTATTTCGCCAATAGGTACTGTCAAAAGAAAAAAATTCTTCTGGCGAAACGGTAATTTCAGTACCCCATCCTTCTTTAATGTTTTTTTCTATCATTTTAATCTCGCATCAACGATCAAATTTATTCTATCAAAATTTCCAAAGTTTTTTAACCAATGAGGCACATGATTATTAACCCAACAAAGCTCACCGGATTTAAGATAGATATCTTGATTTCTTATATGAAAAATACAATTATCGGGTGTGTCTATAACAAAATGAAATCTATCATAATATGAAAAATATTTACCTTCGTCTGTATGTTCATCGATTTCACTGTTAGCTAAAAATTTACTGAAAAATATTCTCCCCCATTCTATCTGTTTTACGCCAGCATCGAAGAATATTCTTTCAATACGTTGTATAGTCTGTAAAAATATAGAATATTGTGCCACTAGTACACTGTCTTCTACTTCCATAACCTGATTGTATTCCAAAGTATTACCTAATTTCTGAGATAATTTTAATTTTCTTAACATTATAGATTGAGTATTTCTTAACGCATGTGTTGTAGTTTGACGATGAGTGTTAATTAACCATAGATCCTTATTTTTATCTTGATTAAAAAATTCTGATAGTTCTTCGGCCAATTTAGTATCTTTCCCTACTAAAAAAGAATTTTCAGATATTTCGCAAAATTTAAAAGGAGAAAACATTTAAATATTTCCTCCTAAAGGTAACTGAGATCTGTATTTCTGTTTTAAAAATGTGCATCTTACTACAGTATCTAAAGGCAGCAATATTCGATTAAACAACACATGCCAGTGCGAAGTATAAAAACATTTGTGTTTGGCAGGTACTAGATATTCATCAAAGTAGTCATATCTTTCATTGTTTCTGTCGCTGAATGCAAATCGCCTTAACAGTTTAGTTTGTGACGCAGACCACAGTGTATAAAATTTAAATCTTCCGTCTGCTTCATTTAAATCCATAGCAGAATCTAAAAGGTCTCTCACAACGTGTTTAATTGCTTTAGATCTTATCTGCGTTCCATACCACGAGGGTTCATCTGTGGATTGATAAAAACTAAGGAATGCTGTTATATCTCCCGAGGAATCAAAATAACCTAATGCCTTATAATTTTTTAATCCTGAAAGATAACTGCAATAAAAGTTTTCATGATATAGATCTACATATTTTTCAGATTGAAAAAAAGTTTTTTCATCTCCAACATTTACGCCCATATAGTTTGGAAGATAATATAAGTGTCTGGTTTTTTCTATGTCAGTCTGATTTAATAATCTAATCATTCTATTCCACGAAGAATTTGTATGGTCCTATCAAGAGGTATTCCATCTAGAGAAGGTTCCAATCTCTTATACGAATCAGAAATTATTGAACGATATGATTCATAATTAAATGCCAATAATCTTTCAAAACCATGAGTTTTTGTCTTGTGTCTTATGTAAGGAAACAATTTAGATAATATTTTGTTTTTACTACTGACACTGGTAAGTTTATATTTGTCATTTAGCATATCAATGACTCCGAATTTAGATTCTAAAAAATAAAGCATAATTTCTGGTGTGTAGGAAAAAAATTCGTTTACCAAAGGTATTTGAAATCTATTAGAAAATCTCATAGCACTGGCATCTTCATTTTCTCTGAATGTATAATACCAAAAATTACTAGTTCGATCAATCTGCCTCGATAGCAGCAATTCTCCGCCCATGACGGCAGGCATAGACATTTTCATGATATGATAATATACCATTAGATAAGTTATTTGAGTGCATTGTATTTCTTTTCCAAATTCTTCGGCCTTGCCTGAATAATAAAAATCTTTTACATCAAAATCTAAAATCTCTAGATCAACATCTAATTCTTTGCAAATTGTTATGGCTTCTTCCACATCTCCTATGTTATAATCGTCTAGGAATTTGATAGTACAGCATTTAGGTTTGATACCATACTTTAAAAAAGCTCTCAAGACGATTTCAGAGTCAGTGCCGCCTGATAAAAAAACGATAATGTCTTTACCAAAATCTCGTGTGATTAGATCGACTATGCGCAACAGTTCTTGTCTATAATTGCTGGTGTTATAATAAGCCATGTCCACTGATCCGACGCTAACTTGATACGTTTCAAACCCGTTTTTTCGATATCCGAATTCTCTACCACCGATACTATATTTTAGGTGATTGTTAAAGGTAAAATTATACATCGTTGAGTTTTCTAGATGTGTGTATTTTTTCTAGACTTGCTTTCGTAGCGATAAAGGGCAAAAATAATAAACTAGGATCGAATTCCTGCGTGTTCTTGCTGACGGCCGTTCCAAAATCATAACTGGATGCCTGTTGATGATGATTGTTATGCCATCCTTGTCCCCAAGTGATAAAAGCTAAAAACGGAACGTTTCTACTGTTGTCATTGGTATCGAAATTTCTATATCCGGATTTTCCAGAATGGCAAAAAACATTGATATTACTTTCTTGGTATAATCCTACGCAGGCAGGAATCATAAAACCAAACAACAATATTTCCCAACTTATCAATCCTACAACGACATAGGTGACGATTATAATTTTTTCATAATGTTTGGTGAACCAAGAAATCTGAGAGTCTCTTAAAAGGTCCACAGCGTATTTGGGATTGAAATAATCATTCCAATCATACAACCAAGAATGCCAAGCATACCATTTACCTTTAATAGGACTGTGGGCATCTTTGTCAGTATCGGCATGTCTATGATGGCTGCCTCTGTGCACCGCAGCCCATCCTATCGGGCTTCCTTGAAGGCTCAGACAGGACAACCACAAAAGAAAAGGCTTCATTATTTTTTTAGGTTCAAAAGACTTATGACTAATATATCGATGAAGAGTAACGGCTGTACCTAGACCTTCAATTAAAATCCAACCTATTAAAAAATACAATAAATAAATCCACTCGAACCCAAAATATAAGGTTAGAAAAAATCCGATCCAAGATAAAAAATGTATCGGATATAAAAATTTAAAGAGAAATGTGTTTTTCGATTCTTTCACAGATGCGTTACCGTAATTATATCGGATATTTATTATGAAAATACTGCCTCTAAAAATTTTCGGCGAGGCCGACGACATAAAAATGCATGGGTTGATAGAACCCGATGAAACTGGTCCCTATGCTGTTAGATATCTATGGATCCAGCATCGATATGAAAATGATAAATTTTTTGACAATTATTTTTCTGAAGGCAATCAAACAGGTTTAAATGTTAGAAAACAAACTGTTCATTTAAAATCTGATTGGGATTATCATAATAGAATATTTTTCGAATCAGCCGAAAATGGCAATCTTGTCTGGAGAGTTAAAATAGGAAATAAAATCTCCAGGAGTATTGATTATATTGAGGTTTGGAAAAGCAAAGATATTTTGATAAATTACTTCGGCATGGACGATGTTCGACTCGATAATACAACAGTTTGGAAATTAGATTCTAGAAAAAAATTCGGCGAACATCTCTATAACACCGGCTTCGAAATACGACATTGGGTCCCATATCCGCTGATGTCTAAGAAATTGGCCGCTGAGTACTATTATAAATTTTTAGACATGTATAGATCTAAAGATATGTGTATCATTAATACCCAATGGAATCGAGAGCTAAATCCTCTTTAATTTTAAACTGTTCCATGTTGTGATTCCATATATCTAAAGAAGAAGAATCGGCAAAATTCAAAGAAACAAATTGTTTACAGCTTTCAGGTATAGGATCTAGAGATCCGCATACATTATACCTATGCTTTAAATTTTGGAAGTTACTGCCTGTATTTTTATTTACTAATTTACTCCATTCAGCAAATGCTCTAGGATTAGATTCTCTGCTCATAAACACACACGAATATTTTAGTTTTTTAGCGATTTCTAATTGTCTAGGTATTAGATAAAAACTATTTAAAAATTTATCACCTTGAGTAAATTTTGTCATCCCGGTCGATCTATAATTTGGATGAATCCACATTCTTGTACTGCATCTTACAATATTGGGACCCCAACGTTCGAATGACGACTGCAATCCGCTGAATCCAATAATTTGATCATCGTTTAATAACGCTGTAAAACTTAAAAATTTCTTAGGATCTAAGTCTATGTAATTGTTTTTAAGTTTGTCATTGCTAGTCGATATAAATTTTAATACCTTCAGCCAGGCATCTTGAAATTCGTTAGTTAGAGATAGATCTACTACTACCATAAATTTTTTCTTTTATATGATCTTTAAATTTTCCATCTATTCTTACAGAAAAACTAAAATGTGATACTGCATCAGTACCATGGTAATCCATTTCATTGAACCATATAAATTTTTTATTCGTATCTGGATAATATTTGATCATGGTTTCATCGTCCATAACAAAAACACTTTTACTGTTATCTTTGGTATTGAACCATATAAAATCGTCATTCTCTTTTTCTTGTCTTTGTTTCTGATTTAAAACATCAAAATGCGGAACCGTTGAATTATTTGCTTCTGTCATGAATAGTATTACTCTTCCTATACCCGTAAATGGCATAGTATCTATTATTTCTTTGAGATAAGGAAAATGCTGCGAATCATCGGTCCAATGGCAATCTTCTGGTACAGCTTTATTGTATACTCCTGTGCTTTCGATTCGTTTATTCCATCTTAAAAAAATAAGCCAAAAAGGATGCGGTGTATAAGTCAATGCTGTTAAAAATTTAATTCTTTCGTCGGTCGTTTTTAATTTTTTAAATAATTCTAATTGCGAATGATCCAATCTATCAGTTAGTTCTGTAAAAGTAGTAGTTATTTCGCTTTCTTTCCACACAGGATGGACTCCGCTAGAAACAAATTTTTTATGCCATAAAGATTGACTTATTCCATATGATAATTCCTGATGTAATCGTTTCCAATCCACCTCGGGTATAAAATCATCCAGGTATAAAAAAGGATGTTTATTCGGTCCTAATCCTAAAATCGGCATTTTTTGTTTCCATATAAAACATTATTTAAAGATAAATTTGTCTAGCTAAAAAATTTACTTATTTTTGAAGAATAAAAAACGGCGCATAGTGCGCCGCTTTTATGTCAAAGATTTAATTATAAACGACGGTCTTCTTATTAGTTAATCTACTGATCGCTACTGCCAAGATTGGTGTTAAGAAAAATCCTATCAGAGCTGCTTCTAGTTTCATGTCAGACATATTCATCCAGACTGCGATAGGAGCTATAGCTGCCACCGAAACAAACATACCTACTTTATTCAGCAAATCTGTTCTTACTGCCAACATAGTAACGATAAACAGTGTGACTCTTAATACGCCGTAGGTCAAGAAAATATAAGTTATGGAAAGATTCAGCACACTGATACCCCAACCTACTAACGCAATGGCCACAATCGCTAGTCTGCTCCACAGCACACTTTTTGATTCGTCTTTGATCCAATCGTGCGCTACGATCGCACCGAATGCGTTTCCAGATGCATCTAATGCATTGGCCGAAGCGTTCAACACTATGAAGCCAAAAGCTAACACCGCTAGCATACCGAGATTTTCATTCATCCATGCTAGATGTGCTGTACTGGGATCTTTGATATCCATACCTGCGCCGAATGCCATCATACCGAGAATTCCTAATGTGATAGGCACCAATGCAAAAAATATGCCACCTAGTATAAAACTTTTTGCAGAGTAATCTGAATTCTGTTGCCCGAAGCTTTTTTGATAATAACTTTGATTACCAACGATTCCTGTAATAGAAGTTAACGCCATTACTATACCGAATGTCATTAATAATTTTTCATCGAAGATACTAGCATATCCTGCCTTACCGTTGATACCAGCCATTAGGTGATCCCAGCCGCCTCCCGACAATCCGGCTATCAATAGGACAGCGCAGAATACCAACATAAAAATCATTTGTACACTACCAGTCAGCAGATTGGTTTTCAATCCGCCTTTGAGAGCATATATCAATGTTCCTAAGACTACCAAGCCAGTGATTAATGGAGGATTAGCGAAGCCTACCACTCCCAAGAACTTATTCAGAGCGGTAAAAGTCAAAGAAATAAATCCTAGACTAATAAGGCTCAATACTATTTGATATACAGTAGAATTTGCATTGCCGTATCTTTCTTTGATGTAGCCGCTGAGCGTGTAACCATTAGGAATACGATTATTACAAACTTGGCTGAACCAAGCAAAAATAAACATTCCCAGAGTTTGCGGCACTACGAACCAAAACAGGCCTGCCCATCCCATATTATAGGCGAAACCTGATGCGGCGAATAGCGCCACTCCCAAAACCCAGCTAGCTCCTGCGGCTAGGCTGCTTTCCCATAATCCAGCATCTCGATTGGCTACTAAAAATCCTGCCTTTGAGGTATCAAACCCGTTAGTGTATCGATAGCTGATAAATGCGAAGATCGCGAAATATGCCAGTATAAAAAGAACGACCGGCATGGTAGATAGTGTTAACATTAATAACTCCTTTGAAAAAATGTAAAGTATTTATATAGCCAGTAAACTCGGTAAATATGATTATGAAATTGCCTTTAAATAAAATCAAAGCACTGCAAGAACAACTAGAGAATCACCCTTTGCTGAACGGCGGAATTAAAAACATAGACGGTCTGCATGTGTTTATGGAACATCATGTTTTCGCAGTTTGGGATTTCATGAGTCTTTTGAAAACACTGCAAAATCATGTCTGTCCTAGTACTAAGTGTTGGTTGCCTACGAAGGGAATAAGAAGCGGAGCGGCTCGACTGATCAATGAAATAGTGTTAGCGGAAGAAAGTGACATAGACATAGATGGAGTGAATTCTATTAGTCATCACGATCTTTACTGCCAGGCCATGTTAGAAATCGGTGCTGATGCTAACATCATAGAAGAATGGACCGAAGCTGTAGAGTCTATGGGCGTTTATGACGCATTCGAAACTTGTTCTGTGCCTGCTGCTTCTTTGGAATTTATGAAAAAGACATTCGATTTTATTGGTGCTGATGAACCCCACATAGTAGCAGGAGCATTTTGCTTTGGAAGAGAGACTGTGATTCCTAAGATGTTTGCTAGATTGACTAATGAACTTAACATCACAAAAATAGATTGCCCTAAATTCTATTACTATCTAGAAAGGCATGTACAGGTTGACGGAGAAGAGCACGGTCCGGCCAGTATAGCATTAGTGGAAAATCTCTGCAATCACGATCCTGTTCATCTGCACGAAGCAGAACAAGCCGCGATCGAATCTCTCAAAGCTAGAATCAAATTATGGGATTCTGTATATGACATTATTACTCACGAATTAGATCGATGGCGGCATGCTTAAGATAACAGTTGGTTAAAATAATTTTGTAAAAATACGTTCCTTTTGAAATTTATTTTTGACCAGTCCAGATCTTTTCGGAGTTTGTTTTTAGCATCATGCATATCAATTCCGTAGTTGCCTAGTTCTAATAAGTTCCACTGAGCATTTTTTTGATACGGATTAGCTTGCTGCATTAATCTGTGTTTCCAAGACCATGCCAATCGTTCATTACAAACAGCAGTTTTCCATAATACAACTCCATTGTCTACGTACCATTCGAACCCATACTTTTCAGAATTTTTATCAAATTCGCTGATAAATTCACTGTAATTATTTCTATTAATATATAACGGATGCCAATACCAATTAGGTATCTCGTTATCAATGCACCATTGATTAGTTTCCTGGCATTCTTGAAAAGTTTCGGGCGGTATTCCGCATATAAATCCAGCTCTTAAACCTACATCTTTTTTCCATTTATTATGGTATAATTCTGGCAGGTAATTTCTCGCATGTTTTCCGTTCCAAGATTTTCCTATCAAAACAGATGCTTCAGGATTCAAGGTTTCTATACCAAAATATGCACCTAATAAACCAGATTCTAACAGCATGTCTTCGGTCTGTGGGTGAGCGGCGATTAGATCTAATCTTAAATAAGTCGCATAGTATAGTTTAAAAGGAAGTGTTTTAACCATGTTGGCAAATGCTTCTACTCTTTCTTCGTCGGCGTTAAAAGTATCATCTAACATGTAATAATTAGTGACACCCCACTTTTCGTAATTGCGAAGCATTTCATGTTTGACATGCTTCATGCATCTGTTAAAATCTTTTTTATTTTTTCCTATATAAGGATACTGGCAGAATTTGCACTTAAAAATGCATCCTCTACCCAACTCTATCGGAAGTGTTTCACCGGGCTGTATGAAATCTCTATCGTGCCATGCATGTGAATTTGATTCAATATTAAATTTTTCACTATGCGGCATTACGAAAGATTCTCTAATGATACGATTTCCTTCTAATTTTTCAAATTGAACACCAGGACCATTTCTTATAAGATTGTTTGCCAAGGCCAACATAGTGTCTTCAGCATGTCCAAAAAATATAACATCAAATAATGATTTGTTTCTATAGAGCCTATTTAAATCGGCAGCAGCGGCACCACCTGCTACTGTTGTAAGCCAGGGATATTTTTTCTTAGTTCGCCTTAAAATTCTTTCTATTTTATTTAAAAATTCTCTAGCTTCTGGATCTTTGAGTCCTAGCATCGCGCCGTATCCGATTATTTTCGTTTCTTGAGTTATGTACCTATCTAAAATAGAAAAAATTACTTCATCGGACGCTCGGTGAAGGAAATCAATAACTTGGACTTCGTAATCAAATTGCCTAAGATACCATGCAACTTGATATGCACCGATAGGTCTATACAAAATATTATTGCCGGTTACACACGCTGTTAAAAGTATGACTTCCAATTATTCTATCCTTACAGCAATTATCTCTGCTTCTGCGCACAATTCAGAATTTCTAATAATTTTTACCAAATACTTCTTTAAATGCTTTCGTTCAGCTACTAGTTCGTATTGATAATCTATTAGTTCATCTATGCGAATAGGAGAAATGAATTTGATCTGCATTTTTGCCAATCTCCAAAAGTCCGACGGTTTTTCAAATATCATCGAGGTGATCAACATTCCCGGAACAATTGAGCTGTGTTCGTCTCTATGAATCACATTAGTATCATTGGTACATCCGCAAAAAAGCTCTACTTGTTTTTTGCTAATAGTTATTGTTTTATTTTGGAACAATTTTTTACTCCGTGCTTTACTTATCGACCTATGAAATAAATAGTGATGCTTTATGAAAAACAATACCCCTGATAAATTTTTTGTAGAAATATTTTACCCTGAACTCGTCAATGATGTAAAGAAAATATTTAAAGATCATATATTTCCATATGCCGAACCAAAAGATAAACCTGGCAAGAGTCTTAGATACTTAATTGTTAACAATTTGGGAGACGAAAATCTATCTAAAAATTTATTAAAAAAATATGATTTTTTAAGTGAACATTTGTTAGTTTTTCGATTACCACCGCAGCTTGTTACTCCAATACACACTGACGGTATCGTAAACGATTCAGCCGGTACCGAACAATTAAGAGCATGGCGAAGACATTTCAGTTTAAATATTCCTATTAAAAACTGCGACGAATTGACCAAAACAGAATTTTTTAAAGTTCAAGAAAATTCTATGTTTGAAGATCAGCCGACTCACACTACCTGGCTTAAAGCAGGTGAACTTGCGGAAAAAATCGGAGAATACTGTCTTAAAGATAATCCGGTATTAATGAATCCTCAAATCCCTCATAAGATTACCAATTATTCTCGAGATATCTATAGAATAAGTGTTAGCTGGACAATTAAGCCGGATTGGTCTTGGGAACAACTAATCAAACATTTTTATAATAGACTAATGTATTAACATATAAATGTCAATAGACTAATCATCTATTTGAGATTTAAATGACCGATATAAAATTTTTAGCCAGCGGAACCCATGGAGCACAGCTATTCGCGATTATTTCGTTGATTGGTAGCATCGTCGGGATATATCATTATGATTTTTGTTTCGTACATCAGTGATATCTTCTTTAAAAATGTGGATTATATATTCAGATAAATACTTAGCGTAACGATCCCGGAGAATTAAAAAATGCAAAATTATGTCAAATATCTCGCCAGCAGTACTAAGGGAGCTCAAATATTTGCGATAATCTGTCTGATCGGAAGTATCTTAGGGTTGGCTTATTTTCCAGTCAGCTCTTATACTGTTATGACCATAATTTTAGGATATTTTTTATATGGTTGTCTAGGTATCGTCGTGACATTTCATCGAAGCCTCACTCATCAAAGCTACAAAACGTATCCGATTATTACAAAAATTTTCAGTGTTTTAGGCTGCCTCGGCGGAACCGGAAGTCCTTTAGCATGGGTGGCTATTCATCTCAATCACCATAGAAAGAGCGATAAGCCAGAAGATCCACATAGCCCTCTTTATAAAGGTCTAAAAATTTTTGCTTTAGACTATGCCAATGAAGTTGATTCGAACACTATGTGGAAAATGAGAAATTTAATTACTGATAAATTTCAACAATTTTTACATAGATATTATTTTGTTATATTAGCCACCTGGAGTATTATTCTATATATTATCGGTGGCATTTATCTAACAATTTTTTTACACTGGCTTCCAGCATTTATAACTATTGTAATGAGCAATGTGGTAAATTACATAGGACATAAGCCAAATTGGCTTGGCGGATATCGTCGATACAATCTAAGAGACCAAAGCACAAACAACTGGGTTTGGGCGTTACCGAGTTGGGGAGAAACTTGGCACAATAATCATCATCGACATCCGAGGAATTTCAGTTGCGGCGAACTCTGGTGGGAAATAGACATCAGTGCTTTAGTGATTAGATTGATAAAGGTATAAAATGGGTCATGCTAGACTTTTAGACTACGGCGATGTTAATCAATTTAAAGAATTAATTGCGAGAAAATTTCACGCTAAAGAAATTAAAGGGCCTGATAGCGACCAAAAATTCCTGAATGATCTAGAAAAAAGCGGAGTAGAAAATGTCAGGGTATACGGATATTTCGATGATAACGATGAATTATTGAGTTCTAGTTGTCAGTATCTATGGAAGCGTATGCCTTACTACACAATGATGTGGGGTTTAATTCATCCTAAATTTCTAGGAACTCCATTTAATATTTCAGTTTCTGTTTCAGGGGCGAGGGAAAGTTTTGATGAAGCAGTAAGATATGGAGAATCTATAGATCGATATACATTTTATTATGGTATGACTTTGAGAAATTTAAAGACTAGAAGAGATTTATGGTTAAAAGAAGATTCGTATCTTACTCAAAATTATGACAGACATATAGAAACTGTCATTAAATCTGGTCACGATACTGATTATGAACCGTGGAAAGCAATTATAGGATTTCATCCTAGACAACAAGATATAGTTATCAAGGTATGCAGGAAAAAACCAAATCTACTACACAAAATATTATACGATAAGAATCTTATCGATATCGATTACAAAACATTGTATAATTAAAAAATGATACCCGTATATGCTCCTATATTAAACTATGACTTTCAAAGAGATCTTTTAAAAAAAGATATCGATTTATTAATTAAAGATCATGCTATCGAAAGGACATTACCATTTAAGGATGGTAAAAGCATCTACGACAGCCAAGGAAAACTTCGGGTGGCAAATGACGAGTTACTTAATAATACCAGTAGATATCATCTAGATGACCAAATGAATCGCGTCTATGTTGCAGGCGAATACAAAACATATCATGTCTACAATCTCACTTATCTGGAAGAAGAATCCGAAAGTGGTATCGACATTTATAACAGCAAAGATCCTAAAAAAACAATATTCTGGCACAAATATCATAAACCATTTACATGGAGGTCGGAGTTACTAGATTCTTCGATCAAAAAATTTATAGACTCGTTGCCTTTTGAGTATATTCAGGGAGTTAGATTAATATACATGGAGCCTCCTAGTGTCGGGCAAGTACATCGAGACAGTCATACGTTTGCAAATAAAAAGTATTTCGAATCAGGATTTGCTAGTATCAGCCTTAATGTCGACCACGGTGGCGGAATTCTAAAATTTCTAGACAACTCAGATACAGAACACAGCGTAGATAACGACGTTAAAATCTTTCATTTTGACGACAGTGTATCTCACGGAGTAACCCCAATTACGTCAGCTAGATATCAAATTAGAATATGGGGTAAACTGAACGTTCCTTACGAAAGTTTGCTTGATATCAATAATGCAGTTTACAAATGATTACCGATACCGAAAGATTGTCTAAAGTTAACGAAAATTTAAATGCGATACCGCATCTAAATCTTACAAAATATTTGCCTCAACCGCCACTGAGATCTATGTTAAAAGAGCTCTTCCAATTCGAAGAAAAAGATTTTTATCCTTATATCACAGGTTTTCAAGATGTCGCTGCTCAAGAATATATGGCTACGAATTGGAAAGGCATGTGTTTAATAGACAGTACCATTAGCGGGCGACATAACATAGACTATTGGTGTACGGAAAATAACTTTGAAAAATTAGAATTTAGATACGATAGCGAAGGTAATCCAATTTATGCGGCTACCGATGTAGGCGAAATGTGTCCTAGTATATTGAAATATCTTTATGAGATAGCTGAAAAACCTGGAAAGACTAGATTAAGTAGAATGATAGCTAACGGTGGTAACGCCAGTTGGCACAGTCATAGAAAGTTAGCAGATGGTGGTGACGAAAAATTTGTGAAGAAAGAAATGATCAAGTATATACTGCACATACCATTGATTACGAATGCAACTGCCTTTATGGGAGTAGCAGAAGAAAATCCGACAGTCAATCCTGATGTTAAAAAAATATGGCAGAAGTATCAATTTGGAGAGATCTGGATATTCAACAACTATTGGTACCATAATGCAGTTAATCTAGGAAAAGATCACAGAGATCATATCATGATGTATGTAGATCCAGATGACGAAAAATTAATACCTGTGATAGAAAAAGCCATTCATGAATATCAAGGACCCCGTATAGAAGGTAGAGAATTAATATGAACGATCGAGATTATGACGATGCTGTGAGAAGAATCCCCCATTTAAATTTAACAGAATTTGTTCCGAAAGTTCCTTTGGTTGAAATTTTAGAAGAATACGAAAAAGAAAAATTTAATATTAGCTGCTTTGAATATGGTGTAGATACTGAAAAAAATCCAAACTTAATCAACGTGGTAGAATATCTCAAAAAAAATTGGAAAGGTTTCGGCGTTATTGATATCACAGAGCGCGGAGATCATATGATAGACTATCATAAAGAAGCAGTAAATCATGATGAAGTAAGAGCTTTGGGAATCGTTTTTGATGAAAACGGATTTGGTATATACAAACCTACAGATATCGGTCGGCGGATGGCCAAAACATTAGAATATGTCTACAGCCTATTCAAAGTTACAGGAAGAGTGAGATTTTCCATGCTGTGTGCGAAAGGGGTGATCGGATATCATAATCATGAGGTAAAGAGCCTAGTAGACAGAAAACGTCTTGAAAAACCATTGATAGCTGAAGGATCTAATAGAAGCGCGATACATATTCCTATTATAGAAAATTCCAAGAGTTTCCATCTTGTAACCAGAGGATGGAGCCAAGATTATACAGATTCTGATAGGTTTCAGCTTTCAGAAAATGCTATAGAATACATTCAACACTATGCCACCAATGAAGTTTGGATGTTCAATGCAGTACACTACCACAAAGCAGTTAACCTAGGAGAGACTGATAGAGTTCATCTACTTTGTTATTTTGATCATATGGATGAAAAGATCAGACCTTATATAGAAGCCGCTATAGAAAACTATCAAGGACCTTGGATCGATTAACAATGGTTTACTGCGATTTCTCCCCGATACAGATAGATCTTTTGGATCTTAAAAATAAGTTGATCGATGATTTTAAAAATAAAATCAAAGACCATACACCTGTTAGAGATTACAAAAAAGATGTAGATAGAATAGATATCGTTAAAAATTTTAAAGAATTAAATGAAAAATATCTGCCAGATCAACCAAGATGTAATTTCAAAGTATATGAAGTAGAAAAAAATTTAGAATTAGAAATAAGATCAAGATTTGAATATCTGGGTGATTTTCTAAATAGTGCCTATATTAGATATCAATTAGTTTCTGGAAATGGAGTTCTCTTACCGCATCGAGATGAAGTAAGAAAATCAGGAATAATTATTTTGCTAACCGGGGAAGGAGGCATCTCAGAATTTTTTGAAGATGATACAGATTCTATATTTCCAAATTATCAATCTATGAAATTAGCATATGCTTGTACTATGAAAATCGGTGAAAATTGGATCTATAATCACGAAGCCATTCATTCTTTAAGGCAAAACATATCACCTAGGATTGCAGTAAGTTTTGGTTGGAATGACCTTACAGCCCAAGAACTATATGACTACCATAAAAAATAATCAAGAAATATTCGGTCTGATCGAAAAAAACACTTATCTCATAGCAGGATTATCTGCAAATTTATCGACTATCAATGCTATCATAGAAAATTCTTTAGGAGTTTATTTCATAATGCCTTACATGCTGCATAGATCTGGAGCAAATCTTTTAGAAGATGCGCCTTGGCGTTGTGTTATAGATCCCAATAAAGGAAATATCATCAGGCACGAATTCAATATAGATATACCTGTATATGAAAATCTAGCTAAAAAAATATCGGCTCTAGAAAAAATTTCTAGAGATCTATCTGTGCAAAAAAATCGATATAAACAAACTAATAATGATTTTACAGATTTAATATTATTGTCTAAGGAAATCCAAGCTAAGAATTATATCAACGGGATCGATGATGAAACGTGCTACATTGATGATCATGCTGCGGCATTAAACATGACTATGATTCAAGCAGCTCAAGATATACTTGTGAGATCGTCTTTGATGCACAAAGATTTCGCTAGAATAGAAGGTATGAAATTGAAATATTACAAACTGATCTTAGAATCGTCAGTAGATCAAATATCAGATATTTTAGATAAATTTAGAAAAGAATGTTGGTTCAGTAATTGATGTTGCTATTTTATAACACTCCTGATCTCTGCGATCGATACAAACATATTGCAGGTGTTGATTTGATCAACGATCATCGGAAAATTATAGGCAGCAACAACAGTATGTTTTTTGATAGAACAGAAACCTTTAAGTTGCCGATAGCATTAAAAAATCAATTTCCAATTCCAAAAATAGATCATAATTTTACTAAAACATATGAAGACATATGCGATCAAACAGCATCAGAGATTATTAATAAGGCTGTAAATTCTAACAAAAAAATCAGAATATTATGGAGCGGAGGAATTGACAGCACATTAATACTGATTACATTTCTCAAACAAGGACAAAGAGATATATTAGAAGTAGGTTTGAGTATCGAAAGCATAGCAGAAAATTATGATTTTTATAAAAATCATTTGTTAGGTCGGGTTAAGTTGATTCCTGCAACAGATTTAAAATCATTAGCATCGAGCGATTGTGTCTTAGTTGGTGGGGAGTATAATGATCAACTGCTGGGTTCTAATCTTTTACCAACATTCGTTAGGTACTACGACGTAAATGATCTACATAATACTTTTAATTTAGATAAATTAAAAAAAGTATTTTCATCTAGATACACAATAAATGTTGATACCTGGATAGATATCTATCTAAGCATCGCTGAAAAATCTCCTATCCAAATTAAAACTAACTTAGATTTTCATTGGTGGATTAATTTTTCTTGCAAATGGCAAGGGCTTTATTATAGATTGGCTAGTTATTTTCCTGAGTCATGTGACCTAGAAAATTATTGTCATTTTTTTCAAACAGAAGATTTTCAACAATGGTCTCTACTTAATCATTCTCAAGAATTTAATCGATGGGAAGATTACAAAAAAATATGCAAAGATTTAATTTGGCAGTTTGATAAAAATGACGAATATAGAAACAAAAAAACTAAATTAGAAAGTCTAACATTTCTCGCTCAAAAAAATGTATTTTGTAATTATATCGATGAACATGGTCGGCATCATCAAGATCTGCCAGACCACTGTTTAAATTAAAGAATCGTAAATACTGCTACGCTATTTCTTCCTCCGAACCCGAAAGAAGTTTTAATAAAACTTTTTTTCTTAGTAGTTACTGGTTTTTTTAAAATTCGTTGATCATCAACAACAGGATCTTTTAAAAGATCATTTGCAAATATCTTACAATCTTGTAAACCACGAATACCGTGTATAGTTTCTATCAGTGCAGATGGACCCATAGTGTGTCCTATGCGACCTTTTAAACTAGAGATCGGAATATCTTTTTCTCCAACTATTTTCAAATAGGTCTGGTATTCAAGATCATCGCCCATAGGAGTGCAAGTAGCATGTGCGTTCCAATGAGCTATCTGATCTATAGAAATCGATGATTCATCTAAGCATCTTTGAACTAATGAAGCAATAAATTCTATGTCAGATGGATTAGTAGGATGCACTGGTTTAGTACAAGATATTATGTTATCAATATACGCAATAGGTTGCCATCCGTTTTCTTTAGCTTTTGTTTCTGTACAAATAGTCACAAATGCTGCTCCCACTCCCATAGAGAATCCAGATCTATTTTTATCAAATGGCCCTGTAAATATTTCGCCTTTGGCTATAGCTCCGAGACTATTAAAAAATGTCAGATTAAAATCAGTAGTCATTTTATCACAGGCTCCCACAATAACTACTTGATTTTTGAGAATAGCGGTCATCATACCCAATTCTAACGCCTTTAGGCCCGTGGCACAGGCTGCCTGAACATTATAGATATCAGGATTAACATCTAAATCTCCACAGAGAGAGATTCTTGTATTCAGGCCTGCAGCTTCTAGTACCGTACTAGGTTTAGATCTAGATTTTCCATTAGCTATATCTGTATAAATCTGCGCTCTAGATTTTTCATCACTAGATAATGTGCAGAAAATTAAAGATTGCATTTTCTGACGCATGTCGATTGGGATACCTTCGATAGATTTTCTAGCCATATCTCCAAAAGACATCGGTATATCAAAACACCAATATCCTTTTATTTTATCTAGAGATGTATTTTCTGTTATGGGATCTACTGTAGAAGTAGCCACTATAACTATTTTGTCCATGCAAATAGTTATTCAAAAAAATAAAAGAGTTTGAATTATTGATCTACGAGGAATTTAACGTCTGAAGTTATGTTGTTGGATTTATTGTACTGTTTTTTTCTACTTCTAAAATCGCTTATCACAGAATCGTTTCTGTAATCTAAACGTGATTGTTCGTCTAAAAAAATCACAGTGAACTTTCGTGTTAATTTATCATCAGAAATTTCAGTTTTAGAAAAAAGAATTTTACCATTTTTGACAAAATTTTGATTACGGTATTCCAGCTCAGCCGGCGACATGACAAAAAATTGTATTTCAGTATTAGATCTAATTTCAGTACGTGTTACGGTTATAGTGCCAGACATATCGAATTCCTCGTGTATTAAAGTTATTTATCTATTACTTAATAAAGAAATATTTTTTCATATTTTTTATATTCTTTGGAGTGTAAAATACATTAAAAACTGCAAAAATGCACTCGGAAAAGGAAAAAACTGCGTGTTTTTTCTTGGTGTTGATATAGTACCATTTATTATCTTGTAGGGGAAGAATCTTGTTATCTTCAAGCCAGATGAAATTGTATGGCTGACAATTTTCTATTGTATAGATAATTCTAAAAGTTTGTCCATCACTGTCCCTGTGCCACGGGAAAAAGCCCCCAGCCCCCAGTTTCAAATAATGACTGCGCCCGACCTGAAAGCTATCTAAAAATTCTCGGAACGGCAAGGAATGCTTGGTTTTTACGACAAAATCGTTTTCTGTAAAGTTCGTATTGTTAAGTTGATTATATTCAAGCAAACTATCTAGGTCAGGAACACCAGAATCGTTCCCATCAAGACTAGTAATACTGCATCCCCATCTTTGGATAGATTTTCTAGGATTGTACTGTACCCAATTAAAATTTACTTTTTTTAATTCTTGATATTCGATTGGAATATCAAGGTCTATTAGATCTTCGTACTGATGGATATCGAAATTGAACATTTTATATATATGTCTAAAAGCACAGATAACTAAAATAAATATCGATATGAACTCAAAATATTTTTGTCAAATTTCGCTAGACACACCAAATTACGATTTAGAAAAGGCATGGACAAACGATTCTAATTCTCAAAAAGATTATCAACATTCCAGTTGTCAAAGAAAATGGTTAAAGTTAGATTCGCATGGGCTCTTATGGTCTAAAGATATTTCGAATAAATTCGAGTCTGTCCATATAAAACCATATGCCATGAGATTGTTCAGATGGAGCACCAATCAATTGTTTCCCTGGCACAGTGATTATGGGTCTACAGACAGTGCTTATTGTGTAACTAATTGGGTAGTTGAAGGCGGAGGTTTGATAGAACATAACGAAAATATTAGATTACACGATCATCCCGAAGGACAACCATTTAAGATGAAAAATAGTTCTGTCGACGACGAAGTATTGTCATCGATTTCAGGTCACAGGTCCTTAATAGATGTTTCTATACCTCATAGGGTAAACACTATGAATTGTTCTCAGCCAAGAATAACTTTAAGTATCGTTTGGAAAACTTTAGGCAATGGTGAACTTCAATTCGACGATTTACGAGATCGATTTAATCAAATAGGTCTTCTCGATCATTGACTTTTACATAATAAAGTTTATACTAAACTAGTGGCCGTGAGCAAATTGGCAAAGCTCCCGCTGGACCCATAGTCCGGAATGGGGACGGGACGATGAGTATAACTCGCAGTCTTTGTAGGTTCGAAACCTACCGGCCGCACCATAACATAACATAAGTAAAATACATTTTATAAGGAAAACAAAATGTCAAACACAGTTGAACAATTAAAAACACAATTCGACGCATTCCTGGCAGAAGATGCTAAATTCACCGGTGGTAACAATGCCGCTGGTACTCGGGCTCGCAAAGCACTACAAGAAGTGGCCAAACTGGTCAAGGCCCGCCGTAATGAAATCACTGAAGAGAAGAACGCTCGCAAGGAAGCCAAGGCCGGGTAATGGACTACGATGCATTTTCTAGCGGTCAGGTCGTAAGCAAACTATGGTTAGCCCAAGAACTAGAACCGATCGCTAGAGTGCATGCTAATCCAGCCA
>Ga0169931_10004127_pt1 | contig 22711 bp, 18 predicted proteins | sample Kivu_15m_20L_FD_129675 | JGI IMG/M metagenome (GOLD analysis project Ga0169931, IMG submission 129675) | Freshwater microbial communities from Lake Kivu, Western Province, Rwanda to study Microbial Dark Matter (Phase II) - Kivu_15m_20L... | ecosystem: Environmental > Aquatic > Freshwater > Lake...
ACCTTCTCATTCCATTTTTCTTTGATGAATCGAATCAATTCCGAATTTCGCTCAACCTTTTCTTTTTCGAGTCCAGCCAATCTTTTGAATCTGCGGACTAAATGTGTCTTTCTAAAGTCACAAAAATTACGAATGATCTCTTCGGGAGTCCTATTTTTGAGCTTTCCTTCGTGGGTGATGACGTTAATGGTAAGAACTTCATTGCTTTCTTTTGAAAACAATGCCTTGATTCCCGCATCGTTCGGTTCTTCTCCCTTTTTAGTTACCAGCTCGATCTTGAACTTTTGACTTGAATGGTCTACGTAGTCTTTGAGCCAATGGTCCTTTTTTTCTAACTGGTCATCGAGAAAAAGTATTACCTTCTCCCTATTCCAGTTCATGGGCGCATCGGTTAAGAAGAGCTTGCCATCCTCTCGTTTAAAACCAAAAGTCGTAGACATCACAACATTGCCGTTGTCATTCTGGCTGATTCGAACCTCTCCCCCAAAGTCTTTGTACCATGGTGAGATTTTTTTTGCACGACCAGATTTGAGGTATTGCACTTGGGATTCAATTACATGACTGAGTTTGTGCCCAGGAATAAAACAACGAAAACCAGTCGCTATACCCTGGATGTTATTGAGCAAAACCACTGGGACCTTGCCCACGAAATGAATCGGCTCATCCTCTGTTTCATCATAATTCTTGACATAATCTATATCAGGAAGGCTTTCAAAAAATCCTAAATCCTTCGAAAAATCCGAAAGCTTTACTTCCGTATAACGTGGTGAGGCTATTGCACTGGGATCCAGAACATCCCCGAATGTACCCTCTCCACTCACCAAAGGATAATTGTTCGCAAATGTAAAATCTTGGGCCATTTGCGAGAGAGCGTCCTGGATAGAACGATCACCGTGAGGGTGATAGCCCATAGCTAAGCCCGCTACTTTTACGGTTTTTGTGTGGCGATTTCTAGCATCGGAATTCCACATTGCCCATAAAATTCTTCGTTGAACCGGCTTTAAACCATCAATTTCATGTGGAATCGCTCTGGAGTCGCACACATACCTAGAATACTTTCTCTGGTCGTCATTGACTTGATCTTCAAAACTCCGCTTCGGAAAGGAATCTTCATTTTTCATGCTATGATTGGACAAGGAGTGGACTTGATTTGGCTTGTCAACTCGTTTTCCGAAGAGAGACTGGCGTTAGAGTGAGATTCGGAGTTCCAGAAAGCCTTCCCAAGCCCTATATTCATTGCCTCCTCTGGGCCTTTACTTTTTTTTCAACCTGGCAATGTCAACTCACCCAGTTTCTGGCAAAAAACGAGGCAAAAACCTCTGTAGATAACATTTTTTTATTCAGCAAATCGGCACGCAAGTGGAACCCTAGATTTTTTGATTCCAACTCAGCTAACATAATTGTAGTTGAGACCGATTTTACCAAGAACCCGAGCCCAGTTCTTGTTAGCGAGATCTCAATTTCCATTTTGGAAGCAGAATTTAAAGATCAATTGAGAGAGAATTTTTCAAAAGGATCCTATCCAGCGATTCAGTTGATCTGGAAAAAAAGAATGGGCTTTGGAAAAGGATTTGGTAGATCAGACTTACTTTCCTTTTCCTTCGAAGAGGTAGAAATCTTGAAAAAGGAATCCGACGATTGGAATTCCCTTTTGGAGTCCCCATGGAAAACCCTGTCAAAAGGCAAGATTCAAGATGAGCTTTACTATCGTATTTACGAAGATTCAAGCGAAGCTGTTTTGGAAAGAGAGAGTCAGATGCTCGATGGAATCGATTACTTAGAATGGAATTACGACTATGGTAACTTCGGAATCACCAAACCAAGTACAGACTACAGAAAAGGAAAGGATGGAGACCGTAAGCTCATCACCACTTCCCAGAATTATGACATCTCCTTACTGCGCCTCGAAAAAATCAGTTTAAACCCCGATTTGTTTTTTCAAAAAACAATTTGCATCCATGATGGATTCGAAATTTCTTATGTCCCGATGCTTTCTCTTTCCCCGAATGCTTACAATACAGTCCCAATTGCATCAAAACGTTTCGGTGCCTTTCTCTTGAAAGGAGCCTCTCCATGACCGAGGTTCGAACTAGATTCGCGCCATCCCCCTCAGGATTTTTGCATGTGGGTGGAGCCAGGACTGCCCTCTTCAACTACCTTTATGCCAAAGCTAAACAGGGTACTTTCTTGCTTCGAATGGAAGATACAGACCAAGATCGCTCTACCGAATCGTCTTTCAAAACCATCCTAGAATCCATGAAATGGTTGGGTATGGAATGGAGCGAAGGGCCCGAAGTGGGTGGTCCCCATGGCCCATACGTTCAATCCCAGAGACTCCCTATTTACAAAGAGCATACCCAAAAACTTTTAGACACTAACAAGGCTTACAGATGTTTCTGCACCTCGCTTGAGCTAGAATCAAAAAAGTCCCATGCGGATGCGATGGGAATTCCTTACATTTACGACGGAACCTGCTCCCATTTGAAACAAAATGAGATAGAAAACAATTTGAGCCAAAACAAACCTTTTACGATTCGATTTCGGACACCTGCAAAGTCTCTGATAGTCGAAGATATCATCCAAGGCAAAGTCAGATTTGATACAAAACTCATCGGAGATTTTATTATTGTAAAAAGCGATGGTTTCCCATCTTACAACTATGCTGTTGTTGTAGATGACCATCTGATGAAAATTAGTCATGTAATACGAGGCGTTGGCCACCTCTCCAATACTCCGAGACAAGTTCTCATCTATGAGGCATTTGGTTTTTCGATTCCTGCATTTGCACATGTGTCAGAGATAGTTGGCTCCGATGGAAAGAAACTCTCTAAGAGGGCTGGCGCGACTTCTGTATTGGCATTCCGTGAATTGGGATACTTAACTGAGACCATGCGGAATTATATGGCTCTCTTGGGTTGGACTTCCTCCGATGGACGTGAGTATTTGCCCGATGAAGAACTTTGTCAATTGTTCGATATAGAAAGATGTTCCAAAAGCCCAGCCACCTTTGATGTATTCAAAAAATTCAAAGAAGAAGAAAAAGAAACCATCGAATTCAACAAGCTTCCTCCCGAGGACCTAGCTCAATTCCTCAATCCCAAATCAAAATTGAATTGGCTCTCGAACAAATGGATTAGGGAGGCGCCGCTGGAAAGACTCGGTAGAGAAATTTTTCCCTTTCTCCAGAACAAAAACCTTCCGGACAATTGGAAAGAGGCAGGCAATCCAGAGCTCTTGGCTATTCTGGACGGTGTTCGCGTCTACCTCGACAGGTTGTCTCAGGCACCTCCCTACATAGAAGAATTTGGAAAAGGACAAGTGGAAGTAGAGCCGGGCGAAGCCCAAGAAACCCTCCAAAAGGGAAACGCCATCGCTCGGCTATTTCGAGAAAAGCTCCTATCCGAATCTCCCCAAGACCCCGAGGATTTCCAAAAACTGATGGGTGCGGTTGGGGAAATCTCGGGAGAGAAGGGAAAGTCACTTTTTATGCCGATCCGAGTCGCCACAACGGGAAAATGCCACGGTTTGGAACTCCCCATCCTTTTTTCCCTCCTGGGCAAAGAAAAGCTCCTAAAGCGTCTCGAAAAAACAATTTCTTGATTTCTTTTTTTGATTTTTTTTTTGCCTTTCTTGGGCACTGGTTGTATTCTAATCGATAAAGATACATGTCTACCCTAGCTTCAAAGACTCCGCTTGTTTGGGAATCGGCACCAGGTTCTTATGCCATGTTTCTCCCGCCTGATATGTCAAGTTTAGGTCCCTTTCGGGAAGAGTTAAAAAGGAGCCTCAAGGTCAACAATTTCAGTTTGGAGAACATCATGCAGATTGAGTTAGCTGCTGACGAGGCTCTCACCAATTCTATCGCAGCCAGTGCTTCTTCCTTAAGCGAAGAAACTATAATTTGCCGTTGGCATATCAATAATGAAAAGTTCAAATTGTACGTTTTGGACTACGGAGCTGGAATCAAAGAGACGAGTCAAACTGAGCCGAAATGTCTGAGTACCATGATTGAATCGATTCGTAACTATCAGTTGAAGAAGACAGAAGCGCTGACATTCAATGGAAAAGTTGTGAAGCACAACAACATGGGAAAAGGCTTGAAAATCATAAGGGCCTTGATGGATTCCGTAAAAATCATGTTCCATGGTGACGGAGCAGTATCCGAATCTGATTGTGGTTTCAAAGTAATGGGTTCTATTTTAGCTCTCGAATACGATAGAGCCAAGCATTGATTGTCCACATCAATACCTCCTCCGAATGGAGGGGAGGCGAACAGCAGTTATTTTATTTGGCACTTGGGCTTGAAAATGCAAAAAAGCCCCAAAGAATAATTTGTCAGCCAAACTCTCCGTTAGAAGAAAGATGCCTTGAAGCTGGGATTCGTACTTTCCCCATCCCCATGAGAGGTGAGTGGGACTGGAGGGCTGCAAAATGGATCAAAAATTTACTCTTGTTTTGGGAAGCGAGCCTGGTTCACGCGCACACCGCTCATGCACATACATTGGCACTTTGGAGTGCCTCTTGTCCGATTCTTGTATCCAGGAGAGTCGACTTTCCCCCAAGGATGGGTATTTTTTCCCGTTGGAAGTACAATTCTCGTAAAGTCTCTTACTACTTGACTGTTTCTAATTGTATTCGAAGGATTCTGAGCGATGCAGGAATTCCTGAACAAAAATTGATCACAGTCTATTCGGGCATTGATACCAAAAAGTTTTCCAAACTACCAAGAGGCGAAGATCTACGAAGGGACTTAGGTCTCGACAAAAAAGAAATCATAATCACGAATGTGGCCGCTTTAGTAGACCATAAAGACCAAGAAACTTTGATTCGCTCCATCTCAAAAGTCAATTCAAAAATACCTTTCAAATTATTGATCGCAGGTATAGGACCTCTAGAAAAAAAGCTCAAACGACTGACAGAGGATCTTGGTGTTTCTGAAAAAGTGGTGTTTTTGGGATTCCAAGAAGATATTCCAGCTTTGTTTGGAATTACTGATATCTTTACCATGACCTCTAAGGAAGAAGGTCTAGGAACCTCAATATTGGATGCTATGGCTTCAGGTTTACCAGTGATAGCAACCAAAGGAGGTGGAATCTCAGAAATGTTAGATGAAGGCAAAGGAGCAAGGCTCGCATCGGTTAAAGACACTGAATCCCTTGCAAAGTATTTTCAAGAATTGATCGAATCCGAAAGCTTGAGACAGTCATTTGGCTCTTACAACAAGGTAGCAGTAAAGAGATTTTCCTATCAGGAGACAGTTGGCAAAACAATGCTTATCTATTATTCCTTACTTGGAAATAAATTTTGAATAGATTGCTTTTAATTGACGGTCATGCTTTAGCTTTTAGAGCTTATTATGCTTTCGCTGCCTCGAATCTTACTAATTCTCTAACTGGTAATCCGAGCGGAGCTGTTTTTGGATTTTGGAGAATGTTTTTCAAACTTATTCAAGATGAAGCTGTATCACATATTGCTTTTTGTTTTGACCCCGGCACCAAACTCAAAAGAAACGATCTATATCCTGATTACAAAGCCAATCGTAAGCCAATGCCCGAAGATCTTAGGCCTCAACTAAATCAAATTTTTGATATGGTTAAAGAGCTTGGATTCCCAGTATATAAATTAGATGGGGAAGAGGCTGATGACATCATAGGAACTATATGCAAAAAGTTTGCTCAAGATTTTGAACAAGTTTTGATTTTATCTTCAGACAAGGACCTTTATCAAGTATTAGAACCAAACATCCTAATGCTTCGAGGCAAGAGAGGAGTATCAGAATTCGAAAAAATAGATCCAATCTGGGTCGAAAAAGAAATCGGGGTCACCAAAGATCAAATACCTGATTATATGGGAATTGTAGGTGATACATCTGATAACATACCCGGTGTTAAAGGGATAGGAGAAAAGGGTGCTGCAAAATTGATTCAAGAATTCCAAACTTTGGACAATTTGTACAAAAGAATCAGTGATGTAACTCCTTCGGGAATCAAGGAAAAATTAATCTCAAACAAAGCTAATGCTTTTTTATCAAGGGAGTTAGCAACAATTCAGACAGATCTATCTTTAGGAATCAAAAAGACTGACCTAACCTTACCAAACTACCTTTCTTTGAAGAATGTTCAATTCTTTAAGGAACAGGGCTTCAATGTATTGCACAAGGACCTAGCGAAACTTGCTGGAATTTCCATCGATTCAGATGCTAAGGAAAAGACCAAATCTTCACCTCAAAAAACAATTGAAAATAGCAATCGAGGCAATTACACACTAATTAAACAAGCATCAGATTTAAAGAAAGTTCTATCCCAGTTTGATGAGAAAAAATTTCTTTCTATCGATACCGAGACCACTTCACAGGACCCGAATCGAGCGGAAATTTTAGGAGTTTCATTTTCCTGGGAAGAGGGCATAGGCTATTACGTAGCTGTTTCTCATCCTAATTCTATCTATTCCCAAGTATTGCCATCCTGGATTGATATCGCTAAAATTCTAAAACCATTTTTAGAGAATCCCAAAATTCCCAAAGTCGGTCAAAATATCAAATATGATTATATTGTTTTCAATAGATTGGGAATAAACCTAACAGGTATAGCGTATGATACGATGTTAGGATCTTATTTACTGAAACCAGGTGATCGAAAGTACAATATGGATGATCTGGCTTTGACTTATTTAGATTACAAAACTATCACTTACGAGGAACTTGTAGGTAGCGGTAAAAATAAAATAGCATTATATGATATAGAACCGACAAAAGTAGCAGATTATGCTGGTGAAGATGCTGATATAACACTTAGACTTTTCAATGCACTTTCTCCCAAAACCGAAAGCTGGCCCAAGAAGATATTAGAAGACATTGAGCTTCCTCTTATCGAAGTTTTAGCTAAAATGGAGATGCGAGGAGTACTAGTAGATGGAGATTATTTTCAATCTCTGAGCAAACAATTTGAAAAAAAAATCCAGGAGCACCAAAAGCAAATTTATTTTTTTGCAGGAAGAGAGTTCAATATCAATTCAACCAAAGAGCTCCAGTCGGTGCTTTTTGAGGATCTCAGGCTTCCAACTCAGAAGAAAACTCAGACTGGATTCTCTACCGATCATTCTGTTCTGGAATCTTTACAAGGTGCACACCCAATTATCGATGATTTGTTGGCAATTCGAAAGTTCTCTAAACTCAAAAGTACTTATTCCGACGCCCTTCCTGAACTGATCCACCCCGAAACTCATCGAATTCACACAAGCTACAACCAAACCATAGCGGCTACTGGAAGACTTTCCTCTACCAATCCTAATTTGCAAAATATCCCTATTAAGGACGAAGAAGGGAAATTGCTTCGAAAAGGATTTATTGCTCCAAAGGGTTTTGAACTTTTGTCATTGGACTATAGCCAAATAGAGCTTCGAATCATGGCTCACTTTTCAAAAGATATTTCGATGCTTGATGCCTACCGTAAGAATTTGGACATTCATCGCAGAACTGCAGCAGGTCTCTTCGGTATCTCTGAGGATAAAGTAACGCCTGAAATGCGAAATAAAGCAAAAATTGTAAACTTTTCAGTCATTTATGGAGTTACCGCTTTTGGGCTTGCCGAAAACTTAAAAATTCCCAGAGGTGAAGCAAAAGAATTTATCGACAGATATTTTGCCCAGTATCCAGGAGTGAAAGACTACATGGAAGAGACTGTGACATTTTGCAAAAAGAATGGGTATGTTGAAACTTTAATTGGACGAAGGCGATATCTTCCGGAATTGAATTCAACGAACAAAATGGCACAAGAAGGGGCCAAACGTGTTGCGATCAACTCTCCCATCCAAGGCACCTCTGCAGATATGATAAAAATTGCTATGCTCCAAATACAAAAGGGTATAACTAGGAAGGGTTTCCGCTCAGGCATGATTTTGCAAGTGCATGATGAATTGGTTTTTGAGGTCGATTTTAAAGAAAAGGAAGAATTTCTACCCTTTGCTAAGAAGTGTATGGAAGAGGCATTGCCACTCACAGTACCCATCAAAGTAGAAGGAAAATTCGGCAAGGATTGGGCTCTTGCTCATTGAATTTTACATCCTCGTAACACAGTCGTAACAGAAGCCTGTTACTCTCTTCATACCTAAAAAGAAGGGGTGTGACAATGAGCACAAATCCATCCTCAATAAAAACAGAAAGAGTCCTGGAAGTAAGACTTGCAGAGAACCAACTTGAAATCGAAAGAGCCTTGGCTCTTAGATACGAAGTGTTCAATCTAGAAATGGGAGAAGGCCTGCCTCAATCTTCTGCGACACGCAAAGATAGAGACGAATACGATCCCTACTGCAAGCATCTTATAGTGGTAGATAAGGGTTCAAGCGACAAGATAGTCGGCACCTATCGAATTCTCACGCGAAAAGATGCCAAGGATGGCATTGGTTTTTACAGTGAAAACGAATTTGATATTGCCTCTATTTACAATCTACCTGATGAAATTGCCGAAGTGGGAAGGAGCTGTGTCCACCCTCAGTATAGGGATGGAAGCGTAATCTCCCTTCTTTGGCAAGGATTAGCAGAATTTATGATTAAGGAAGATGTTCGATACCTAATGGGCTGTGGTTCTATTCACACCACTGATGCCAAGGTAGCTAATGAATCCTATGCTTTCCTTAAAGCCAAACAAGCTTTAGCTTCTTCTGAATTTTGGGTCTACCCTAACCAGGACTTTGTTTTGCCGGGCTTTGATCCCAATTTATTTGTAGAAGATATCAAAACTATCACAAAGAACATTCCCCCATTGATCAAGGGCTACTTGCGTCTCGGAGCAAAAATCTGTGGACATCCTGCGATTGATGTCGTCTTTGGAACCACTGACGTGTTTATTCTCTTTGATAGAAACGAAATTACTTCTCGGTATGCTAAGCATTATATGGGAGCATGAACCCTATACAAGAAGTAGATTACCAACACCCGAGCTTGAGGGATCAAGTTCGGTTTTTCTTTGCTTTGTCTCTGCTAGCTTTAGGAATCACCTATGCCTACTGGAATGGTGTGAGTGCCTATTGGCTGGGTTGGGTCTCCTTTGCTGTGGCGGCTTTTGCCGTTGCTGCAAATGATGCTGTCCAAACCATCGGCACCTTTATAGAATCCAAAAAGGGCGTAGAAACTTATAAGAAGCTTTTAGCATTAGGTTTACTTCTGGTCTTAGTCCACGGGTATGGCTGGTGGAAAGACAACGGACAGATCCACTTCCATCGCCTAGACCAATTTTCGACAGCCACCGAATATACCCTTATCCAATTGCTTGCCCCTGTGATTTTGGTAGTGATCACACGTCTAAGAGCCCCAGTTTCTACAACATTCCTCGTATTGAGTTTGTTTGGTCCAAACCAGATTGAGAATATGTTTACAAAGTCTTTTATTGGTTATGGCTTAGCCTTCTTTTTCGCAATCTTAGTCTGGTTTCTTTTGGCAAAAATGGATCCAAAAGAATATGAGAGTGATCATGCACCAGAACCTATTTCAGAACGCCTTTGGTCTCGAATCCAGTGGATTTCAACACTCTTCCTCTGGGGAGCTTGGCTTTTGCAAGATAGCGCAAATATAGCTGTCTTTTTGCCAAGGTCATTAACACTAATAGAGTTATGCGGAGCTCTTGCCATTATCTTGGTTATGCTAGGTTTCATTTTAGGGACCCAAGGAGGTACGATCCAAAGTGTCGTATCCGAAAAGTCTGATTTACGCTGGGCAAAAGCTGCGACAATCGTTGATTTTGTTTATGGTCTCATTCTTCTCTTGTTTCAATTTTGGAGTTCTGTGCCGATTTCTACTACCTGGGTTTTTTTAGGACTGCTAGCTGGGAGAGAAATTGTATTGTGTTATACAACTTCGAGAGAGGCTCCTTATTTGGACACCTTTCGCAAAGTGGGAAAGGACGTGGTGCTCGCAGGATTTGGCATAGCCGTAAGTCTAGGAATTAGCCTAATCGCCGAAATCGGATCCAAAAGCCTGGATCGCAATTCCTTCCCGATTGAAAAAGGCATTAGCTACGAAAAAAACGCTTTTTAATTGACTGAGATACAAGAAACCAAGAATCTGTTTTTGAGAATCAATCTCAAAAGGAACAAGTGATGCTGCTCTCTCAGTACCTTCGCGAAGGAACCGCAGAAAAACACGCCGAAACGGAAAAAGTACCCTACCTCGTTGCGACCTTTCGGGGCAAGTTGGACTTAGGGACCTACGTAAAGCAACTGGTGTGCCTGGAAGCCATCTACAATGCTATGGAAAAGGAGCTGGAGAGGCATAAGAACCATACCATCCTTTCAAGGCTTTACTTTCCTGAGATCCATAGGTCAGAAGCAATTCGCAAAGATATCGAGTTCTTTGCTTCAAAAAAAGAAATCCAGGTCTTGGGTTCGACCTCAGAAGCTACCAATAGATACATGGAATACATCCAAAAAACATCCGAATCAAACCCAGCTATGTTAGTTGCCCAATCTTATGTTAGATACCTTGGCGATCTGTCCGGGGGTCAAGTATTGCGTAAAATCATTGCAAAAACCTTCCAATTAGAAGGAAAGGATGGATTGGAATTTTATGAATTTCCATTGCTTTTCGACCTACAAGCATTTAAGGAAAAGTATCGAAGTATTATGAATGAATTGCCCTTGACAGAACCAGAAAAGGAGCAACTTCTTGAAGAGGCCAAGTCTACCTTTGATCTAAACAAGGATTTGTTCTTAGAACTAGAAGTAGCATTGACTGCCTAGTATCAGAAAGTGACATTCCCCTACCTTCTCATTGCGCTGATTTTTCTCTCAATGCTACCAGTTACTATGGTAGTTCCTGTTGTAAAAGATATTATCAAAGACCGCCTAATGGGAAGCAATATGGAGGTGGCATACTTTACTAGTATCTCTATGCTCGGATCATTTTTATTTTCTCCTCTAGCAGGTATTTTGTCCGATTATTTAAAGAACAGAAAATACCTGATTAGTATTTTTTGTTTTTTTGATGCCGCTTTGTACATTATTCTTACCACATTAGATTCACTTTCAACTTTTCTTTTTGTTCGATTTTTGGAGGGAGCAGCGCACATCTTTGTAATTGGATTGCTGTTAGCCTCAGCGGCAGATCGAGAAAACGAACCCCAAGAAAATAGATTCTATGGAAAAGGAATCTTGATGGGAATTGCTGGAATGTTTTTATCTTTAGGTGGGGCGTTCGGAATGCCATTGGGCATTTTAGGTAGAAGTAACCCATTATTGCCGTTCTATGTTGGAGCTGGCATCCTAGTATTGGTTGGATTGTGTTCTCTTTTCTTTTTGAGGGACAAGGGAATACAAAAGCAAAAGGAATTCAAAATGGAACACCTTTGGCAAAGCTTCAGGGAAATCCCTTACTTAGCCATTCCCTTTGCTTTCAACTTCATTGATCGTTTTACAGTAGGATTTTTGGTAAGTAGCTTCAATCTCTACTTGAGGGAATCAGTCGGTTTGCATCCAGGAACTCTGGGGTTATTTCTCGGGTTAGTTCTTTTTCCAATGAGCTTCTTGTCCTATCCAAGTTCCCTTTTGTCTCGCAAAACTGGCATTCTTCCTTTGGTTTTGGTTGGATCTTTTATTTACGGCACCTTTCTTGCCATGTGCGGATCAACACTTGACACAACTCTTTTGTTTTCTTACCTACTGTTGGCTGGTATTGGAGCGGGCATCATGTTCGTTCCCTCAATGCTTCTTGCGGCTAGGTTGGCTAAGAGAGCGTATACAGGCACAGTCATGAGTGCTTTCACAGGTATGGGTTCCCTAGGATTTATGTTGGGACCCATTGTTTCTGTCCAGCTCCAGTCCTCGTTTGAAAGCCTACAATTGTCTAATCCGTTTTTTTATCTCTCGGTGACTTTTGGGGCTTTGGAAATTTTAATGGTATTGGTATGCCTCCCTTTTTTCAAAAAAGTAGAATCAAAATTGGGAGAGCTAGATCTAGAAAGGAGAGAGATTGCACTTGCAAACCAAAGTTCACCAGTCTAATCTTTGGCTATGAACTACAAACTATTGGTAATTTTAATTTTTTCTTCCGCAGTGGTATGGAATTGTTCTAGCTCGGGGAAAAAGATATCCCCCAAAAGTGACAAGATCACACCACATACTGCAATTCGAAAATTAGAGATAGATATGATCAAAGTTGGTGATATCTTAGTTAAAGTAGAAGCGGTCATGGGCAAACCAACTGAAAAGACTTCAGACCCACAAGGAACCATTATGACTTGGTGGCTTGTTGAAGAAGAGGGAATTGATGAATCTGCTCCAGAACAATATCGATCTCTCAAAGAAAAACCCTCAGATACAAGTGGTCATAAATTTCTTAAAGTAATCATTGATCCCAAAAACAAAGTCACTTCCAAAGACTTTTCACTTTAAGATTACAAGTGATGGAGGTTACTGACGGATTTTCTTTTTACCTTTTTTTACTTTCGTTTGTTATTATTTTTGCTATTCTTTCCAGCAAATTATTCTTTCGATTTGGTTTTCCCATTCTCTTTATATTCTTGTGTTTCGGAATGTTAGCTGGAAGCGAGGGAATCGGAGGTATTGAATTTTCCGATTATGAGCTAACTAGAAAGATTGGTGTTTTCTCTCTCTGCTTTATTCTTTTCTTGGGAGGATTAGAGACCGACTGGGAGTCGATGCGTAAATCTATCTCGATCGGAGTTCGTCTGTCCTTAATAGGAACGGTACTTACAGCGCTGATATTAGGATTTATCATACATTATGTGCTTCCAGTTCTTTCACTAATAGAGAGTTTTCTACTAGCATCTATAATATCAGCAACGGATGCCGCATCTGTTTTCCAATCTTTCAAAACAAGTGAAGCCAATCTATCAGCTCACCTACGCAAAATAATTGAGTTTGAATCAGGTTCCAATGATGCCGTTGGAACTGTATTGACTATTCTTTGTTTGAATTTTATAATTTCGCATTCGCCAAGTGGAATATCAGAAGGAGAGGGAGCTGGAAATTTATCGATAGTAAAAATGGGAAGTTTTTTCTTTTTCTTTTTTTCTCAAATAATAATAGGTTTATCGATTGGATTTGCTACGGGAAAGGCAGTTATATTTTTGATGAACAAAGTGCGATTAGGATACGATGGACTTTATCTGGTTTTTATATCGGCTTGTATTCCGTTCATTTATGGAAGTGCATCAGTCCTTCAAGGCAACGGGTTCTTGGCAGTGTACGTCGCTGGTCTCGTGATCGGTCAAAAGCAGTTCATCCACAAAAAGTCTAGCATCCGATTTCTCAATGGATTTGTATGGATATTACAAATCGGAATGTTTTTATGTTTCGGGCTTTTGGTTTTTCCGACTCAATTATCTTCTATTTGGCGAGAAGGTGTTCTTATCGCTATAATTCTCTGTTTTGTAGCTCGACCCTTTGCTGTATGGATTTCCTTGGTTGGGACTAAGGTTTCCATTCGGGAAAGACATTTCATTTCATGGACTGGATTGAGAGGAGCATCTCCGATCATACTTGCTACTTTTCCAGTTGCTTCAGGTATACCTTCAGCTAACATAATTTTTGATATAGTTTTTTTTGTGGTATTGATATCACTTATTTTGCAAGGCTCATCCATGACATGGGTTGCCAAAAAATTAGGTTTATTGGAACCGACTTCCGAAAGTCTCTTTAGACCTCAAGACTTCGATAACATTGAGCTTCCAGGAATGAGCATGCAGGAACTCATTGTACCTTACCAATCTTATGTGGTAGAAAAGTCTCTATTTGAGTTGTCTCTACCTACCGAGACGCAAATCCTTTTGGTGGCAAGAGGGGACCAGTTCTTGATACCTTCTGGAAATACTCAGATTCGAGGCGGAGATGTTCTTTGGATTCTAGCGAGGGATGAAGCCTTCCCTAGGATCGGACAAATTCTTATGGGCATTAAAGACGTTTGATAAAATCGAAAAAGTACTTTGCCTACCTTGGCGAGAAGGGATTCAACACTTCTTCCGAAATGCCGTAATTTCGGCAAATCGGAAGAAATCGTCTCCAGAATTTTTTCTTTCAGCTAACAGTGATTGGTTCCTAATATTGGATGAAATCCAGAGAGTTCCAGAGATCTTTCCTGTTTTGCGAAGCTTTATCGATAGAATGGAACGAAAAATTAGAATACTTGTTCTGGGATCTGCTTCTCCTGAATTGTTCTGAAAACAATCATTGAGCAAGACTTAGCCGGAAAGAGCTTTATACCTCAATCGCAAAGACTTCTTAAGTTTCTAACAATGGTATCTAGGAAGAAGAGTTTTCCGAAATCTGGTTCAGTACCTGTATGTTGAGTCTTACCCTAGCACCAAAGATCGTATAACGTCAATTTAGAATTTTTTTCCTAACAACTCCTATTTAACAAAAAACCCAGCTCTTGCAGGCAAGGACTGGGTTCAGAAGTAAGAGCTAGATTCTTATCTAAGTCTTAGTTCGTTGGGAAGGACGTCCAACCATCCCACCATTTGGCACCACCGACATTGATTGCCCCTCTGTAGTTTGTATCATCAAAGAAAGAAATATTAAAAACTGAAGCAGTAGTTTTTAAGTTTCCAGTCGCTGTAACAGCTGTGTTAGGTGTCCAATCTGGAGCAGTGATATTCAAACCAGTCATATTCACTGTTTGCGAAGTCGAGTTTCCTCCAAATGCAGTTCCTCCAGAGCAGGCAGCAGCGGCTTGGCTAGTATAAATATCTCCAAACCTAGTAATAGCTTGCTGACCCGAAGTCGCTGAACATTCAACCGAACCCGTAAAACCCAGGATGACAGCATGAGAAATGGCACCAGTTAGGACAGCTGCTCCAGATCTACGAACTGACCAAGCCCGACCCAAATTGACTCCCGACGTTGCAATGACTCCAGCATTCGTAGCTACGCAAGTAAGATTTGCGAAATAAGGATCCGCACAGCCTTGGCTACTTCTTCCTGATCCTGCACAAGTGAAAGATCCTACTCCGTCTCCCTCGACGCAACGTGATGTATCATCATTTGCAGCAATAGCAGTTGTTTCAATATGTCCAATGGCGTATTGGATGTTGCCAATATAAGCATCAGTCCAATCCAATTGGTCATCCCTATTAGCGGTAGAGACCAGATACTTATGGTTTACAGCACCACCCCACCACTCGAACCCATCATCATACCCTCTATGGCACTGGACGTAATCGATTGTGGTTCCTGATCCGACTCCCATTAAAGATAAGCAATTTCTCTCATTTCCAGGGGAGAAAGGAGCACCAGCGAATTCAATTCGGACATATTTCAGAGTTCCAGAATTGTCGGAATTGTCAGTCCCACCGAAAGTTCCTGTATCGCCCTCTCCAGTTGCAGTACATCCGCCTGCATTGGGACAACCCAATGATTGAATCCCACGACCTTGGATGATTATCCCTTGCCAATCTCCAGGAGCTCTCTGCCCCACTGCTTTTTCTGAAGTGAAGACAATTGGATTAGTTGAGGTTCCTTCGGCTATGAGCCTTCCGCCTGCTTTAACAAGAAGTGCGCCACCTGGAGAAGTGGAACCAAGTACTTGGGCCCCAGCTCCAATGGTTAGCGTCACTCCGCTTGGAACGATTACTGTACCTTGTAGAATCACTCTTTCTCCTGGGGAAACAGTTACACTACCGGCTAAAGTCCCTTCGAGGGTTCTCAGGTTTCTTGGATACTCGACTTCGACACTTAAATTGAATATTTGAAATTCTGCTTCATCTGAAGTCGTATTGTCTTTCAGAATCAAATTTCCAGTCGTTCCTAGTAGGGAACCTGTTCCCGCTCTGTTGACTCTCAATCGGCGCGCCTTGCTAATTCCATCTACGGAAACCGCAAAAGTATTGCCAGTTCTTGGAAGTGTGAATGGCACGTTAGTGAAATTCCCTTCCGCATTTGTTGTGATTGTAGCTACATCCGTGTCATTCGATACGACTGCCGCTTGGATATTGGCGGCAACGGCTGCATCTGCGAGAGTGGAACTATCGCATACGACTCGTCGGTTCGTAGTTGATCCGAATGTAGCAAGAACATCACTGCCACATTCCGAATCTCTTTGAGTTGTAGTCGGATTGCTACCACCCCCACCATACAAAGTAGAAGGTTGGGCTGTTACATTTACCCCATTGAAGGTTGTTGGAACAGTATTTGCTGCTGCAGTATATTGAGCAGCCTGATTTGCAGTGGAACTAGCTAAAGTACCTTGAGATACAACTTCTCTATAAAAACCAGCAGGAGTGTAGGTCGCAGTATTTGCGGCTGGATTACTTGTCACTACGGCTACTGCTACGGCTGCGTTTTCGTTTCGTCCTTTGATCCGAATCGTACGATTTGCCAAAGCATTTCCATCTTTGTCAACAAGTTGTCCAGTAATATAAACGCCTGGAGCTCGTTGTTGGCCGAGGAGTAGAAGCGCAGCTAATAGGAGGCCATTATTGTCTTTTTTTTTCGGCGCGCATTCTGCGAAAAATGCCATCAAAGTGATAGCGGTCGCAGAAAGAATCGCCGACCGAAGGATGAATTTTTTTGTTTTCATTCTGGGTTTCTTTCCTTTTGAAATTTTAGAAAAGGTTACCCCAGAATTGTTACAAATCTATTGCGCCTTAGTTAAAGTTATATGTGGCAGAGAAGGTAACAGTAGGCCCTAAGCGGTAAGAATAAACCGTATCGTTCTGACCCAGAAGCGGATTTTCTTGGACGATTTTGATTCGGGCATCGTTTAGGTTTCTTGCGGCAATTTTGAAGTCCAGTTTGTCATTGTAGCGAATGCTATAAACGGCATCGATCATCCCAACTGGCCTTTCGTAAGTATCTGGCACTCCTAACCCCCCCACAGAATTGATCCTAGGACCGAATTGGTTGAAAAGGATTTGCAAGACATGTTGCCCTTTCTCATCAAATCGATACCGAAGGTAAAAATTATATACATAAGGAGATTGACCTTGCAGAGGACGGCTAAGACTGGTCGGACGGTTTACGTCATTGATAACTCCAGCGGTGGCTAACTGGTAGTACCACCAATCGTTTAGTTCTACTTGCGAACGAATCAAGAAAGTATTGATTCCAATAGAGTATCTCTCAAGAGTTTTGCTTATAAAATCCAATCCTTTACGAGCTTCTAGTTCCGTTCCTTGCAAAACAGCTCCTCTCGCATTTACATAAGAATAACGGAACTGGTTATCCACTTGGACAATTCTCTCGATGGGATCTTTCATGTTCTTTTGGAACACTCCGACAGCGAAAAAGTCCTCTCCGCCCGGGAAAATCTCATATCGCAAGTCATAGTTATGGATATAGGTGATTTTAAGGTCGGGATTCCCTTTCACAGGAGGTCCACCTAGGATATCCGTAAACTCAAAGGGAGAGAGCTCTCTAAAATCAGGCCTTGTGATGGTTTGCGTATAAGAAAAGCGCAAATTCGCAAGGTCACTTAACGAATACACAAAGTTTGCCGATGGGAGAACATTCTTATTTTCTATCCTAGCATTAGTTTGACGGAAATTGGGATCTACCAAATTTCGAATGGTAGGATCGAGATAAGTCCTAAAGTCATAGTTGGCTCGGAAATTATCGATTGGGCTAAAAGGGTTAAACGTACGCACCGCTTGGTAGTTGGATTCGTAACGAGCTCCTCCGATAAACCTGAGATTACGAACAACTGGTGTGTCCAATTGGGCGTATTGGGATCGCAAGTCCTGGGTGGCAACATACTTGTCCGTTGGTCTTGTAAATTCTCGAATTTGGTAACCGTTAGGTCCGCGGTTGATTGGATTTAAAATTACCTCGGGAGGAATTGGATAATTTCTGTTCGGTAGAGCTCCTCCTGTTAGCCCACGACCTCCGTCTGGGTTTTGGGAAGTAAAGGAATAGAACTCTGCTTCAAAGTTTCTCTCTCTTTGGAGTGCGCTCATCCCAATTTTCAATTTCGCATCGTAGCCTTCCCATTGCTTGAAGGGAATTTCGTAATTTCCAGCGATATAGCGGTTCACATCTTTGGATTGGGACCAGAAAGAACTCGAAAAACCAATGTTTGTAGCACTAATTAACGGGAAACCGTCGCCCACTCGACCAGGGGTTGTGGCGTAAGTAGTGTCTCGCATGTCAGGTTGGTTTCTGTTGGCTTCTGCATAAGAAGCTACCCAATCCAATTTGGTATATGTATCTCCAAACTTAATGATGTGGTCTCCCCCGAACTGGGAATTGAAGATATTCCGCATGATATAATTGAGTTTAGTGGACTGCAATTCGAATGGGATGTTGCTATTGATACCATTGTACTCTCGCACTTGTTTGTCATTGTTAATGGAAAAGAAGTTCTTCCAGTGTAGTCTTTGTCCATTGGCAATCTCGAAGGATTGGTTGAGCATAGTACCCCAAGAAACAGTTTCTTCGTAGAGTCTAGATCTATAATCCAAGGTTTTTGCTAAAACTCTGTTCGGACCGACAATTGGAACACCTGGAACAACCCCATTGACGAGATTGAATCGATCAATCTCTTGTCGGAATTGGTAGTCTCGGTTATAAGTGAGAGCGAAGAGTATCCCCCATTTGCGTTCACCTAATACTTTAAAGGTATTTCCAACGGAAAAATCGAATCCTTTGTTCCATGGAGCATCTTCCTTGGAAGGAGTCCATTGGTTCCCGAACTGCAGGGAACCAGCAGTTACTGCTTGTTGTGGGTATCCTCCCGTTGCCGTCCCCCCTTGCACAAAGGAGGCATTTGGAATTGTATCTACAATTGCGGGCTTTTCTCGATTTCCTTGGCTTAGCCCCAACCAATCTTGCCCCCCGCCGGAATAGGTTTTCCAATTTTGGGTCGTTGTATTGGCATTGTAGCCGAGCTTCAATCCAAATTTCATAAAATATTGATCCGGGTATTCTTTGGTCTCAATTTTTACTGTACCCCCAGAAAACTCAGCGCTCTCTTCTGGAATAAAAGTTTTGGAGACTACGATATTCTTGAGAAGTGATGCTGGGAAAAGATCCAAAGGAACCACCCTTTTGTCTGGTTCTGGCGAAGGAAGAGGCACACCATTAAACACTGTGTTTGAATATCTCTCCCCTAGTCCCCTAACAAAGACGTATTTACCTCCGACCAAAGTTATTCCCGTAACCCTTCTCATGACATCACCCGCACTAGAATCAGGAGTTTTGGCTATCGCTTCCGCAGAAATTCCGTCGGACACAGCAGCTGATTTTTTCTGAAATTTCAAAAGCGATGCCTCAGTATCATTCAAGGCTCTATCTTGAACAACTACCTCATCGAGCTTCTTAGCGCCCATGACCAAATTCAATTTTACTGGAGTGGTTCCAACAGTAACGGACTTTGTGTTGGAATCCATTCCAATCATAATGAATTCAACTGAATAATTACCTGGATTCAAACCCGTTATTTCATACTTACCATCTAAGTCTGTTTTGGCAAATTTCTTTTCTGACCGAATCACTACGGTCACACCAAACATTGGCTCGCCGTTGGAAGCATCGATAACTTCACCTCTGATAGCTCCAGCTTGTGCATATAGAGATCCCTGAACGGCAAAAAATAACAAAAGGAATATAGTTTTGATCTGTCTTATCTTTAGCATTATGGTAAACCTGGTAATGAGTGTAGGTTTATGTCGTTACAAATTGATTACAAAATCCTTAAGTTGTTCTATTTTAGTTTGGTTTTAATCTTAGCTCTTCTTCAAGAGTCGTGCTTTGGATACAAAAATATCGTGCTTTTAGACTCTTTGCCCAATGTCGAGTCAGTTGTCAAAGCAACATTTGAAGCTGGGAAGAACCAGGATACAATTACCTTAGGCAAGGTTCTTCTGACAAGGAAGGAGCACAATGAACTTTTCTGGCCTCATGTTGGAGAAAGGTTTCATTCGGACCTTGGAATGAATGCGGATATTGCCTACGATTCGATGGCTTTGGAAACGAAAGTCCGATTTCCCTCCCTAGCCGCTTATGCAAAAACTCCAGGAAAGATCCAAAATATCCGATGCGTAAGACCAGTGGAAACCTATGGGCCCTTCCTATTGCACCTAGGGTGCCGTTTTGAATTTGTCCCAAACGATCCCAAGCTCGCTCCTGTGACGGAGACCGTTATCAATGGAGTGATTGAAGCAAATGGACAGTTTAAGCTCTACCACCTAAAAGACTGAGAGCAGATGAGACTTCCTAGGCTCTCCCCAGTTCCCCTCTCAACCATAGATATTCTAAACTTGAAATTATGATAATCTAAACTCAGACTTGAGATAAACTAAAGCTGAAAATCCAGACGAGAGAAAGTTAAATTTGCACAAAATAAAACCACTGTTTTTAGATAAGACCGTCCCTTGCCGCCTAGCGTGCAACACTCAAAGCAGGTTGGGTAGGGGTATTTTAAACCCTATTTGGCATTGACAAATTGGCAATGCCAGATCCTCATTGGCAATAAGGTAGATACAATGAACTTACAAGAACTAAAAATCGATCAATTTGGACGGATCTTGATCCCGCAAGGAATTCGAGAGAATCTAGGGCTTGTGAGTGGTTCCATTCTTACACTAACCGAAAAAGAAGGAAAGATTACACTGTCACCGGTTAAAAAAGATGAGAATTCTCTATTTAAAAAGAACAATAGTGTTCTGGTCTACACTGGAAAATTAGAATCTAAGAAGTCTTTTGAAAATTGGGAAAAGCAAAATAGAGAATTCAGAAACCAAACCAATTGGGGAATTTCTTGATTTTTTTTGATACTTCAGTTATTGTCGCGGGTTTGATTGAAGCTCATCCTCATTACGAAAAATCAAATCCTTGGCTGGGAAAAGTTGTCTCTGGAAAAGAAAAAGGTTTTATTTCTTCGCATACGCTAGCGGAACTATACTCGTCTCTCACTACCATTCCTGTTTTGCCCAGAATTCGGCCGGACCAAGCCTTGTTTTTGATTGAGGACTCCATTTTGAGACATTTCAAAATTTATGATTTCAAAAAAGAAGACTACATTAGCGTCCTTAAAAACTCATCCTTACATTCCGTCAAAGGAGGTATGATTTATGATGCATTACTTATTTTAGCTGCACAAAAAATGAAAGCAACTGTCATTTTGACCCTAAATCTAAAGGACTTTCTTTATATTTGGTCGGAAGGTAAAAAAATCATAAAAAGCCCCGGTTAAATGTATCCTGTGCAATATGGCTCATACTTCAATTTCTTCGCCAAAGGGCATCCCGGGTAGACTCTTCGCTCTTTTTAAGCCCAAAGCAATGCTTTTTTTTGGCTTTTCTTTTTCTACAAACCCTGACCAATGGGGTGCATGAGCAACTGGCAAACCCACTACCTACGAGAAGAATCCAACTTTACCAACAAAGACAATTCCAGGACCTTCTACCAGTCCTTTCGACCCAAATCGGAACCTGTCCAAAAGACCATCGTTATCCACCATGGATTTGGGGAACACGGAGGCCGGTATACCAATCTAATCGAATCCGTAGCTGGCAAGGGAGTTGCCTTTTATCTCTTGGATGCAAGAGGTCATGGAAAGACCGACGGAAGGCGTGGAGTCGTGAATAGCTATACAGATTTTTTGGCGGACCTTCGCCAATTGGTTGGTATTGCTAAGGAAAAGGAAAAAACTCCCAAAGTCATTCTTCTGGGACATTCCATGGGTGCAGTGATTTCCTTGTTGTATTCGGGAACAGACAACAACCAGGTAGACTTGCAAGGGTTAGTCCTCAGTGGACTCGCCATCAAAGTAAAAATGGACTTTGTCATGGATATCAAAAAAGGGATTGGGGGACTTCTTGCGAATGTGTTGCCTACTCTAACGATACCAGCTGGAATAAATGTAAATCTTCTTTCCCATGACAAAAAGGTAGTAGAAGACTATGTTAATGACCCTTTGGTGCACGGAAACATCTGCGCCTATCTCGGAGACTTTCTCCTCAATTGCTACCCATTTGCATTAGAATGTGCAAGTAAAATCACGGTACCAGCTTACCTTTTCCATGGGAAAGAAGACCAGATTGCCCTTTACACAGGTTCGGTGGATGCTTTTGAAAAGATTCCTGCTAAAGACAAAACTTTGAATTTATTTGATGGATTGTACCATGAGACCATGAATGAACTTCCGGAAGATAAGGCAAAAGTTTTACAGGCGCTAACGGATTGGATCGGAAAGCACTAAGGAGTATCCCATGCCTATTTCAAAGGAATTAGTCGGTAGAAAACTAGACCAATTTGAATTCACAGTAGAGCATGGTAAAATTAAAGAATTTTGCCAAGCTATACAAGAAAACAATCCTATATACTTTAATGAGGATGCGGCAAAGAAAGCTGGTTACGATGACATACCCGCTCCCCTAACTTTTCCAACTGTAATTCAATTTTGGGGGTATCCCAAGATATGGCAAGATATGGCAGAAATGGGGATTGATCTGTCCAAAATCCTTCATCTGAAAGAAGAATATACTTACCACAAGATACTGTATCCTGGTAAGGTGAAAGCTCAGTCGGAAGTAGTCGATGTCAAAATGGGTCGTGCCGAAATCGTAACATTTCGTACTACAATTTCAGATACTAAAGGCGATCCAATAGTCAGTGGAGAGATGGCAATTTTTATAAGAAAAGATTGAACAATTAAAATCAGGAACAATTAAAATCAGGAACAATTAAAATCAGGAACAATTAAAATCAGGAACAATTCAATAGGATATTTTAAAATATGGCAAAAATAATTTTTGATAAAGTTGAA
>Ga0169931_10004129_pt1 | contig 22709 bp, 17 predicted proteins | sample Kivu_15m_20L_FD_129675 | JGI IMG/M metagenome (GOLD analysis project Ga0169931, IMG submission 129675) | Freshwater microbial communities from Lake Kivu, Western Province, Rwanda to study Microbial Dark Matter (Phase II) - Kivu_15m_20L... | ecosystem: Environmental > Aquatic > Freshwater > Lake...
CCCCCGTTGCCACCCCCGTTGCCACCCCCGTTGCCACCCCCGTTGCCACCCCCGTTGCCTTGGCCCGGATCGAGAACCGGAGGCTGTCCACCGGGGAACGGATCGAACGGAGGCTTGACGACTGGGGGCTTACCGCCTGGAAACGGATTGAGCACGCCGCCCGTCAGCGGACCTTGGTTGATCACATTGCCTGGGAACTTCTTGATCTTGCCGGGCAGTGTGACCTGGTTGCCCAAATTCGTCGTCGGCGTTGTCTTGATCAGCGGCTTGTTCCAAACCTGGTTGTTCAGGTTCGAGTTCAGCGGCTTGAATGTCGTGACCTTCGGCGTGCTGAGCACGTTGCGGCTGATCGGCGAAGTGCCAATCTTCTGAAAGTTGCCGTTGGAGGAGCTTCCCTGGTTCATGCTGCGAAACTGGTTTCCGCCGCTCGATTTCATCGACTTCGAGAAGTTGTTACCGCCGCGATCGCCGGCCGAAGCCAACTGCGGAACCGTTACACCTGCCAGAGCCGCCACCAGAACGAGACGCGAGAACTTGTAAAATACGCGGGTCATGTTGCACACTCACTTTCGTGATTTGAGATGCTGTTTCGTGTCGCCCCGAGGGGCTTTTGATCCCCTCTACCTACACGAAGCGTCAGACGCGCAGCGGTGTTACAAAGAATCTCAGAAAGTTGAGAAACCCGCGAAAAAACGCCAGCTTGGCCGGATTCGCTCGGCAGCAGGAGCGATCTCAGCGGGGCGCGTCGTCCGGCCCCAGAATCTGCTGCAAGCGGTCCAGACTGCGGGTGAGCATGACCCGTATCGCCCCGTCCGATTTGCCAAGCCGCTGAGCGATTTCCTTACTCGGCAGCCCCTCGAGATACCGCAGCCTGAGGGCTTCCTGCTGATCGGCCGGCAAGCCCGCAATCGCTTCGTACAACCTGCCTTCGCGCCCCTTGCGCGAAAGGGCTTGCGTGGGCGACGTCATGGAAGCCACCAGCAGATCGATCACGGCCGCGTGCTGACTATCGCCGCCGGGCGTGCCGAGTGCTACTTCGCGGGCCGCGTCGCGTCTCTGTGCGCCGAAGAATCGGCGATGCGCGTCGATGATCCGCTGCTCTGCAATCTGGCAAAGCCAGGAGAAGGGTTCGCGATGTTCGAACTCGACTAGATCGAAGGCGCGCACCGCCTCGACGCTGACTTCCTGATAGATGTCGTCGACTTCCACCTTGCGGCGGAGCGCGACGCCCAACTGTCGCTCGATATAGACCAGCAGCGGCTTTTGCATCGCTTGCAGGTAATCGGCCAGCGCCGCCAGGTCGTGCTGCTTCACACGCTCGGCAAGTTCGGTGTCACTCATGACACCAGTGTAGCAGGTGCCGCACACCGCGACAGTTCCACAACGGCTGCCTAATTCGCCGGAATGACCAATGGGTCGTCCAGCGAGCGGCGATGCGGCGGATCCAATCGCCGCGAACCAAGTTCTACATTATGGTCGCCACGCGGCGCGGGCGTCGCAGCCGGCGCATGGTCGTCATCCTCATCGTCGTCGTGCGCCGCGTGTGCTCCCCCGCCACTCATTAAGACGTAGATGTAATACAGCGACGGCACCAGGAACAGCACCAGCAGCGTGGACGCCAAGAGGCCGAAAGCCAGGCTCGTCGCCATCGGCACCACGATCTGCGCCTGGAACGAACGCTCAAGCAGGATCGGCAGCAAACCGGCGATCGTCGTCACGCTCGTCAGGAACACCGGGCGCAAGCGGCCCGTGCACGCCGTAATCAGGGCCTCTTTGAGCGGCAGTCCCTGGCTTACCCGCAAGTTGATAAAGTCAATCAGCACGATCGCGTCGTTTACCACCACGCCGGTCAGGGCCACGATCCCGAACAAGCTGAACATGGTCAGCTCGATACCAAGTAGGAAGTGCCCCCAGATGGCGCCGATCACGCCGAACGGAATGATCGCCATGATCATCAGCGGTTGCAGGTAGGAGCGGAACTCGACGGTCAGCAACACGAACATTGCGATCAGTGCCACGGTCAGTCCCAGCATCAGGCTGTCGACCGACTCATTCGTCGTCTCCTGCTGCCCGCGCCACAGCACGTCCACGCCCGGATACTTTTCAAACAAGCCCGGCATGAATGTCCGCTGCAAGTCGCTGATGATCTCGAACGAATTAGCGGCCAGTTCGTCGACATCCGCCGTAATCGTGATCGAGCGCTTCTGCTCGATGCGGTTGATCTCCGAAAAGCCTCGCTGGACGTCAACGTCGGCCAGTTCCGTGATTGGCCGCTCGGCGCCTCCCAGCGTGCGAACCCGAATCTCCTCGAAATCGGCCAGCGCCCGGCGGTCGTCCTGCGGATAGCGAACCATCAGCTTGACTTCATGCCGTCCGCGCTGCAGACGCATCACTTCGTCGCCGTAGTACGATGCCCGCACAGTCTCTGCCAGGTCGGCCAGCGGAATGCCCATTGCCATGGCGTTGGGCTTCACGCGGAGCTGGAACTCCCACTTGCCCGGCCGCGAGTCGTCCGAAATGTCGAAAACGCCGCCGTATTGGGCCAGCTTCGCTTTGGTCGCTTCCACCGCAGCTTCCAAGCTGGCCATGTTTTCCGAATCGGCCAGCAGCTTGAATTCGATCGGCCGTCCGCCAGGGCCGAAGTTCGGCGTCCCGAACGTAACGCTTTCGGCACCGGGAAAGTCCCCCGAAAGCTTGCGCCACTCGGCGATGACCTCGTTACTGTGTACGCTGCGTTCGGCGCTGTCGCAAAGCTCCACGTCAACGCCACCCACGTTACTGCCGCTGGTCCGCGTGTCCGGCCCCAGCGAGCCCGGCGCGCTGATCTGCCCAACGGCCCGATGCACGATCTTGACGATCGGCCGGCCGTCGATGGTCGGATAGCGTTTGCCGATTTCCTGGATGGCGTTTTCGATGCGGTCCGTCGCCGCTTCCGTGATCGCTGACGGCGTGCCGTCAGGATAGATGATTCGCGACGTGATCTGCTTGCTGTCGAGTTCCGGAAACACGTTAAACGGCGTGCGGCCCGAGGCCACCAGTCCGAACGACAGCATCAGCATGAAGAAGGCGATGCTCAGCGTAATGCCGACGTGATCGACGGACCACCGGAGCGACGGCCGATAGATCTTGTCGTTAAACGTGTCGAAACCCCAGCTCGCCCAACCGTTCATCCACACGAACAGATCGCCCAAACGTCGGATCGGATAGGTGAGCTGAGCCCAGGCAAACCCAATCACGACCAGCAGGTTTCCAATTGTTAATGCCATCGGCCGGGACATCACGCTCCGCCAGCGGCGCGTCTTCTGAAAGAAGGTTTCCGTCGCCGGCGGATGTCCTAAATGGCACGGCAGGATGAACGTCGCCTCGGCCAGCGAAATCAACAGGGCCGCGATCACGGCCACCGGCATCACGGCCAAAAACTTTCCCATCACGCCCGCCACGAACATCAGTGGTATGAAGGCGATCACCGTGGTCACGACCGACGCCGCCACGCTGGGCATGACCTCCGTCGCGCCATCGATGGCAGCCTGCCGATAGCTCTTACCCAGCGCACGATGCGAGTAGATGTTCTCGCCCACCACAATCGCATCATCGACCAGGATGCCGAGCACCATCAGGAACGCGAAACTTGTGAGCATGTTGAGCGTATGACCCATCCCGAACAGCACGGCACACGTTCCAAAGATTGCCACGGGAATTCCCATCGCGACCCAGAACGCCAGCCGCATGTCCAGAAAGAGCGCGAGCAGCACAAATACCAAGACCAACCCCTGCAGGCCGTTGTCGCGCAGCATGTCCAATCGATCCGCGACTTCGATCGATTGGTCGCCCCAGACTTCGATCCGGTAGCCGGGTGGGAGCTCTTTCTGCGCGACATAACTTTTCACGTCGGCGACCATCGCCAGCAAATCCTCGCTGGTCGTGCGCTCGACCGAGATCACAAGTCCCGGCTCGCCATTGATCCGGCTGATGGATGTGATCGTGTCGTCGAACTCATCGCGCACGGTGCCCAAATCGCCCACCGTCAGCACCACGCCGCCGGGCGCGGTCACCAGGGGGATTTCGAGCAGCTCCTCGCCAATCGTGCGCTTGTTCTTGCCCCGTAGCAGCACTTCCTGCGAGTCGGTGCGCATCGTGCCGCCCGGAATCTCGACGTTCTCGCGGCGGATGATGTCGGCCACTTGCTTCAGCGTCAGGCCGTGTTTACGGAGCGTCGCCTCGGGAATCTCGACGTCGATCTGATACTCGCGAGCACCGAGAATGTTGGCCTGCGAGACGGCCGGCTGCTGCAACAGGTCGTCGCGCACCTGTTCGGTAATCTCGCGAAGGACGAGTTCCGACTCGGGATCGACGCGATTCGGACCGACGATGCCGACCTGGATCACCGGCTCGCGGAGCGTGATCTGCTTGACCTGGCGTTCCTCGGCCAGAATCGGGAAACTGGGGATCCGGTCTACTTCGGATCGAACCTCATTCAGCACCTTCTGCACGTCCTTGACATTGGCGTCAAGTTCCAGCACGACATGCCCCGAGCCTTCCTGGGCCACGGATGTCTGATACTTGATGCCCTCGATCGAACGGACGGCCTCTTCGATCTTCTGGCAGATCCCCTCTTCGACTTCATCGGGACTGGCACCCGGATATGGCACCGAAACCAGGATGATCTCGAGGTCGAATTCGGGAAAGACTTCCCGCCGCAGCTTCATCAGGCAGACCGCGCTCACGACGATCAGCGAGATCATCAGGGTGTTCATCGCGGGCGTATTGCGCACGGCCCACTGGACGATCGACTTCATGGCGCGTCGTTCTCCCGCACCGTCATACCCTCGGTTGCCACAGCCATCGGCGAGCTTACCAGCTTCATGCCCGGCTCCAAACCGTCCGGCTCGGCATAAACCATCACCAAGTTGTTGATCGTCTTGGCAACGCGAATCTTTCGAATCACAAGCTTGCCGTCCACGACTTGCCAGACGTTATTGCCCGGCTGGACCGCCTGTTGCGGAACTTCGAGCAGGGGCGTCGACGGTTGGGCATGTACCTTCACGGCGACGTACATCCCGCGCACCAGGGCCGGCGGACCCACAGCGCCCGCATGTTGCCCCTCGACCGTCTGGATTTCGACTTCGCGCGGCCTGGCGACCAGCACCCGGCACGGAACCGTGCGCGTACGTTCGTCCACGCCAATGCCATCGAAGCGCGAGAGCGTGCCGCGCCACAGGTAGCGCCGCCCGCCGAGTTCGTAGAAGACGCTCACCGGTGCCGGCGGAATCTGGTAGTCGCGTGTCGGATTGGGGCCCTGCGTCGCCGCTTCCGGATGCACCTGGGCCCAGAGCCAGTAGAGGTCGTCCATCCGCAGGTTGCACTTCACCTCCACGGCCGAAGTGTCCTCGAGCTTGACCAGCGAGGTGCCTTTCTGCACGTAGGAGTCGGCCTCGACCATCTCGCGAATGATCACCCCATCGATAGGTGCCACCACGCGCGTTCGAGCCAGATCGAGCTGCGCCTTTTCCAGCATCGATTGCGATAGATCGCGGGCACTTTCCAGACGTGAACGTCGCGTAGCCAGCAATTGCAACTGATTCGAAAGCGTCATGGCCGAGTTGACCGCTGCCAACTCGTCTCGCTTGGTCTTGTCCAGATCCGAGTCGGTGATCACCTTTTTGACCGCCAGCGATTGCTGCCGATCGAGTTCCCGACGCTGCAGGGCCAATTGATCCTTGGCCAATCGCAGCAGCGATTCATTGTTCGCCACTTCCACGTCGAGCTCTTTCAGCATTACCGCGGCCTGCGACAGCTCTCGCTCCAGGCGATCGACCTCAAGCTGGTAGTCGCGCGAATCGATTTCGATCAACGGCGTGCCCTTGGTGACATAGGTTCCAGCCCGGCACAGTTCCGACTTCTTGGCAATCCGTCCGGAGACTTCGGCCGAGATGTCGAGTTCGCGGTGCGGCACGACGACCCCATCCACTTGGATGTCGAGTCCGCCCTGATGCGGCTGGACAAAAGCGGTCTCCACCAGCGGTGCCAGCAGTTTTTCTTCCACCCGTTGCGGCTCTTGCTTGAGGCTCTTCAGAGCGCCATAGGCGAGGAAGCCCCCGACGACGATCGCCAGGGGAGTGATGATTCGAATTGCGTCGACCAACAGCGATCCGCGGGCTTGCGATTCGGGCGGTGCCGCCGTCGGGGGTGAGATGGCGTCTTGCTTCATAGGGCGCAGTTGCCGCTGAGAATTTCCGGGCCTTAAACGCTATTCGCTACGAGGGACGCACGCTTGACTGGGAAAGTTCGCAATCATGACCGGGATTCCCCCATTCCTTCCGGACACGTTGCCGCGGCGCTGCGCTATCGTATAGCGGTACTGCCGAATCGGTTGGCAATATCTGCGGCATGCGGCTGGGCTTCGGCTGCTAGAATCTCGGACGCGCCTTGCCATCCATCCTTCCAACGCACCAAGTCGAGGAGTTTTTCCACCGACCTGACCCTTACATGCTCGCCAGGGGGGTGACGGAGCCGGCCGTGGCCGACACCATTAGGGCGAGCAATTCAGATGCACGCTACAGTATTCAGAACTTGCGGCCGGGTCAAGATTTATCGCCCGGCGAGAGCAATCGTATTCAAGCCAGAACTGCCAGAAAAGCCCGCTAACAGCCGAGTCGACGGAACTTGCCTCCGCAACCGCGGACCGCGTACGACATTTTCGGCCGAGTCCTGGCTGTTCCGGAACAGAGCCTGACCACCGGCTTTGGCATCCTGGCTTTCCAGATGGCATGAGTTCGCCCCGCTGGGGATCATGAGGTGTTCATTCATCGGTGGGCCATCAGTCGGTGAGGATGTCGAGCAGGTATTGTCCGTAGTCGTTTGGTAGCGCGCGGGCCAGTCGGCCGAGCTGCTCGGCGGTGATGAATCCTTTCTCGTAGGCGACCTCCTCGATGCAGGCGATCTTGAGCCCCTGCCGCATCTCGACCGCTTGAACGAAGTTGGCCGATTCAGTCAAAGACTCGTGTGTGCCGGTGTCCAGCCAAACGAAGCCCCGTGCGAAGGTCTCCACGTGAAGTTGGCCTCGGCGAAGGTACTCGCGATTGACGTCGGTTATTTCCAGTTCGCCCCGGGCCGAAGGGCGTAACGCGGCCGCGATTTCCACGACGTCGTTGTCATAGAAGTACAGGCCAGTGACGGCCAGGTTCGACTTGGGCGCAGCAGGTTTCTCCTCGATCGAAACGGGCCTCTGCCGGTCATCGAGTTCGACCACGCCGTAACGCTGAGGGTCTTTGACCCGGTAGCTGAACACCGTGGCGCCAGAGTCCCGAGCGCAGGCCTTGTTCAGCAATGCCTGAAAACCTTGCCCGAAGAAGATGTTATCTCCCAGCACGAGCGCGACACGCTCCCGCCCGATGAACTCGCGGCCGATGAGAAACGCCTGGGCCAACCCTTGCGGTTGGGGTTGCACGGCGTAATGCAACGACAGTCCGATCTGGCTGCCGTCACCCAATAGCCGCCGAAAAGCCGGCTGATCCTCAGGAGTAGTAATAACCAGAATGTTGCGAATCCCGGCCAGCATCAGCGTCGAGAGCGGGTAGTAGATCATTGGCTTGTCGTACACTGGCAACAGCTGCTTGTTGACGGCGTGCGTCAGCGGATACAACCGGCTGCCGGCGCCACCGGCCAGAATGATGCCGCGCTCGAAGTAGCTCGTCGCCATGTTGAGTCCTGTATTCCCGCGCCCGCCGGGCGTGCAACGTGCAATTCCGATTTTGCTGCGGCCTAGGCTGACGGATTTGCGGCCTGCTGCCTGGTCGCCGACTGATTCGAGTGTTCAGGCCGTGCTGACAGACCCAATCGCTGCCCACGGTAACTTCCGCTGCTCACGCCCTTGATCCAGGCGGGGTTGTCGAGGTACCACTGCACGGTGCGGCGCAATCCCGCGTCAAAACTCGTTTGTGGGCGCCAGCCGAGTGCCCGCTGGGCCTTGGTCGCATCGATGGCGTAGCGCCGGTCGTGTCCGGGGCGATCGGCAACGTGAGTGATGAGCGATGCGGACGGAGGGCCTGAAAAGTCGGGACGCAGTTCGTCGACCACGGCACAAAGCTGCTCGACCAGTTGCAGGTTCGTCCTTTGGCAGTTGCCGCCAAAATTGTAGACCTCGCCGGGAGTACCGCGCTCAAGAGCAGCCATGAGAGCTGCGCAATGATCTTCCACGAACAACCAATCGCGCACGTGTTGCCCGTCGCCATAGACCGGCAGTGGTCGGCCGGAAAGTGCGTTCAGAATCATCAGCGGGATCAGCTTCTCGGGAAATTGATAAGGGCCGTAGTTGTTCGAGCAGTTTGTCGTGATCGTCGGCAGGCCATAAGTATGGTGATAGGCGCGGACGAAATGGTCCGAAGCGGCCTTCGAAGCCGAGTACGGCGAGTTCGGCGCGTAGGGCGTGCTTTCAGTGAATAAACCCGTTGGTCCGAGCGAGCCGTACACCTCATCCGTTGACACGTGCAGAAAGCGAAAGGCTTCGCGACGCGGTGAGCCTGGCCCGGACCAATACTCACGCGCGGCTTCGAGCAGTTGCAAGGTGCCAATCACGTTCGTTTCGACAAACGCGGCCGAACCGTCGATGGACCGATCGACGTGCGACTCGGCCGCTAAATGAATGATGGCCACGGGCTGATGCTCGGCCAACAGGGCCGCGACCAGGGGACGGTTGCCGATGTCCCCCTCAACGAAGTCGTGCCGTGGGCTATTGAAAACGGGAGCCAGCGATTCCAGATTGCCCGCGTAGGTCAGTTTGTCGAGAGTGATGACCCGAAAGCGGCCAGAAGCAACGACCTGGCGCACCAGGCAGCTGCCAATGAAGCCCGCTCCGCCAGAAATCAAGATCGACTGCATGCGGCAGACTCGCGTACAAGACGGCTTGGTTCGAAGACGGATTCGGACTACTTGCACAGCTGGGTCGGGCAGGTTCACGCCCTTGCTGTATTGTAGCTTGGGCCAATTTGAGTGTCGTAGCCGCCCTCTTTCGACTCACCGCCACAAGTCGCATTCGTCATCTCGGAAGTCTATTTGCACCTGCTGCCGACCATGCAAACCGACCCCTCCGCGAAGTTGGATGCCATCAGGGTGGCATCACCCGCCGAGAATGGCCGCTAGACGGCAGTCAACGCGGCTTTGAAGTAGCCCCGCGAAGTGTCTGATTCTAGAAACGAAGAAACCCCGCAAGTCGTTAGGCTTGCGGGGTTTTTGTATCAGCGGAGGGCACGGGACTCGAACCCGCAACCGGTTACCCGGCACGACATTTCCAGTGTCGCCGCTAGCCATTCGCTTACCCTCCGGGACACCCCTGGTGGCTCATACGCCCCTAGAGCTTTGGAATTTTAGCCCACGCTTCGTCCGCTGCCTAGTTGGAAGCAGTCCTCTGCTGCCATCGGAATGGCGTTCGGCATCCTCCCAAAGGAAATCGTCTTGCCCTGGCGTCCCGGTTTTGCGACTCTTCGCAACCTTTCCTGTCCATAACCCACAAACTGCCTGACGGGTGTGACTGCAGCCATGGATCCAAGCGGAACGATTTCGCAGCTGACTGAGTCAACCGAATCGAGCGCCAGGCCTTGGTGGCGCAGCGGGGAACTGTTCGCCCTCATCGCGCTGGTCGTCGGAATCTACTGTGCGCGACTCTCGGCGGTTCCCGTCTGCGGAGAAGAATCTCGCTGGGCCACCGCCGCGCGCGAAATGATCGCCAGCGGCGACTGGGTTGTGCCGCGTCAGCAAGGCACGATCTTTCCCGAACGGCCACCGCTCGGAAGCTGGGCCATGGCGCTCGTAGGCTTCGCGCGCGGTGAGATCGACCTGGTTGCGATCCGCCTGCCCAGCGCGCTGGCCACGCTGGCGACGGTCATCCTGATCTTCGCCTATGCCAGTCGCTGGATGACGCGCATCGGCGCGTTTGCCGCGGCCGCTGCTTATGCGACCTTTGGGCAAGTCATGGTCCTCGGCCGCCAAGGCGAGTCCGAAGCCTTGTTTACACTCTTCACCGGCGGCGCGCTCCTCGTCTGGCACGCCGCCTACGTTCGCGGGCAGTCGCGCGCGGCTGCCTGGCTCGCGGGCTATTCGCTCGCCGCCCTTGGCGCTTTGGTCAAAGGGCCACAGGCGCCGGTCTACTTTGTCAGCGTTACCGCCATCTTCCTTCTTTGCGAGCGAAACTGGCGCTGGCTCTTCAGCCGCGAACATCTGCTCGGCATGCTTTCATTCGCGGCGATTGTCGGAGCCTGGTTCGTGCCCTTCACGCTTTCGAATCTCGGCGCCGTCGACGACATCTGGGCAGGACTTGCCCAGGATCGCTTCACCAGGCAAAACCTCGCCAGGCACATCGCATCTTATCCCTTCGAGACGTTCGGCTGCCTGCTCCCCTGGTCGCCACTGCTGCTCGCGCTCCTGAATCCTCGCGTGTTTCGCTCCATCGCCGCCGATTGCCCCCAGATCCGGTTCCTGATCATCGCCCTCGTGGTAACGTATCCCTCGGTCTGGTTTGCCGCCGGCGCTCGCGGACGATATTACATGCCGCTGTACCCCGTGTTTGCCGTTCTCGTGGGACTGGTCATCGAGCACTGCGCCGTACGGCTGGCGGCAGCGCTCGAGCAAGCCTTCTGGAAGCACTTTCAACGTGGTGCGGCAATCACCGTGGGCGTCGTTGGGCTGGCGGTTACCCTGGCCGGCGTGCTGCCGATCCAACCGCTCCAACAGATCACGCAGTCAGCGGGCTTCCTCGCACTTTGGATCCCTGCGGTCCTCGCCTCCGCAGGGCTGCTCGTCTGGGCATCGCAAGGCCGCAATGAGTTTCGCACGCGTGTCGCCGTGATGTCGCTGGCCGCGTTTCTCGCGGTCGCCAACACGGGGATGCTCGTCAATCAACGCATGCAAAAAGCGCATGACCTCGATCCGATCGTGGCCGAGCTCAAGCAGCAGCTCGAAGACGGCCAGCTTGTCAGCCTGGGCCGCGTCTACCACCGCTTCGCCTACGAGTTTGACGAACCGATTCCGCAGGTCGATTGGCCGATCAAGTCCAGCGACTTGCCTCCCGACGTCGAATACTTCTGCTTCGACCGCAGGCCAGGGGACACTCCCGAATCGCGCAGCGGCAGCGACGCGCGGGTGCCGTATTCAACGCCGGGCACGCTGCCCTTTGTCTGGGAGGAAGTGGCGACCATTCCGTGCGACCCCGTGCAGCGAGACGTGCACGACCGCTCGGTCGTGATCGGCCGCGTCGTGCGACCCGCTATCGTGGCCTCGATGCCGGATCAGCAGACGCGGCGCTAAGAGGCTGCGTCAAACCGCTTACTCACCCTAGGTAGCTTTGCTCACCCTAGTTGGTTGCCGGGTCAATGACTGACAAGCCCTCTCGGGCAGCAATTTCGGCGAGGGCTTTGTCGGCTGTGACAAAGTGATCCATTCGGTCGAGCTGTTTCAATTGCAAAGCCACGGCCAGCTGAAGTGAGTCAAGCGTACGGAGTGAGTTGGTCACCGCGTGAGTACGTAGCAGCAGGACAGCCTGGTGAAAGATGGCAGGCGAGATCGCCACGACACGAAAGAGCCGTAGTTTGCCATCGGCCAAAAATCGATGACGAAGAAGGTCAAAGTCCGGTTGCGTGATCTCTTGTCGCCGAACCTTGGTAGCAAACACCGAGTGCATTTCGACAACGGTCAACCGTGACACAAGACATAGATTGGCCGAATCGGCAACGAGCGACTCGACACGATCGGTTCCGACTTCTTGACAGTATCGCTTGGCAATCGCGCTGGAGTCGAACAGGTAGGCCGACATCTATCGATGATCTCGCTCTTCGCGAAAGGCATCCGTCAGCGGTTGCCTGATTTTTTCGAGAGCCTTCCGCACGTCGCCAAGAGAGATACGGTCATCCGCCCCTTCCTCGGCCTCTTTCATAAAGTCGTGGTCGACCCAATCCTCATCATCAACCGGGGGCGTGTGCACCGTCACGCTCACTCGCTGATGATCGGTCAGGCTCAGCGGGGCAAGAGGTCTGAGGACCCCATCTTCGTATATGGCATCAATACGCTGGTCCATGTATCTAGTCCACCTGTGCGCCGCTGATCAGCTTGATGAACTCGCGGTTCGACTTGAACTTGGCCAGCTTGCTCGTAAGCTGCTCCATCGCATCGACGTGATGCATCGTGGAGAGTGTGCGCCGGAGCATGTTCACCGCGTGCAGCGTCTCGGGATCGAGCAGCTTTTCTTCGCGGCGGGTGCCCGACTGCGAAATATCGATCGCCGGCCATACGCGGCGGTCAGACAGCTTGCGATCCAGCACCAGTTCCATATTGCCGGTGCCCTTGAACTCCTGGAAGATCAGCTCGTCCATCCGGCTGCCGGTGTCCACCAGCGCGGTCGCGACAATCGTCAGCGAACCGCCTTCTTCGAACACGCGGGCCGTGGCGAACAGCTTCTTGGGAATGTCGAGCGCCTTGATGTCCACGCCGCCCGACATCGTGCGGCCCGTGTTGCCGACCCATTTGTTGAAGGCCCGGGCCATGCGTGTGATCGAGTCCATCAGCAGGAACACGTCCTTGCCCATTTCCGCCAGGCGCTTGGCACGCTCGACGACGAGCTGCGATAGCCGGACGTGGCTTTCCACGTCGCGGTCGAGGCTGCTGGCGATCACGTCGCCCTTCACGCAGCGCCGCATGTCGGTCACTTCTTCTGGCCGCTCGTCAATCAGCAGCATGATCAGCGTCAGTTCGGGATAGTTCGTCGAGATCGCGTTGGCAATGTGCTGCAGGAGGAACGTCTTGCCGGTCCGCGGAGGAGCGACGATCAACGCCCGCTGCCCCTTGCCCAGCGGCGTGAGCAAGTCCATTACACGCGTGCTGATCGGCGTCGGGCCGGTCTCCAGCTTGAGCCAGCTTTCGGGGTTGATCGGCGTCAGCGCGTCGAAGCTCTTCACGTTCACATAGTCTTCCGGCTTCATGCCGTCGACGTCGACGATCTCGCGCACTCGCGGGCCCTGCTGCTTGCGGGCCTGCTGCACCATCGCGTTGATCATCACGCCTTCACGCAGGCCAAACTTCTCGATCATCGTGCCCGGCACGAAGGGATCGGTCCGTTCGCGGAGATAGTTGGTATCCGGGTTGCGCAGGAAGCCATAGCCATTGGGGTGCAGTTCGAGCACGCCGGAGCCAGGCTCGATGACGCCCGGTTCGCCGTTGTCGGCCGCGATCTCAGCATCGCTCATCGGCGGTCGGTCGCCTTGATCACGGGGCCCGCCATAGCGGCGTCCACCGCGACCTCGCATCCGGCCGTTTTGTGGCCCGCCGCCACCGCCACCGCCACCACCGCCGCCGCCACCGCCGCCGCCACCGCCGGGGCCTCCCATGCCACCACGACCGCGAGAACGACCTTTCTTGCGCTTACCCATTGAATCTCACCTGATAAGAGAGCTGCCGCGATTCCCGACCGCGCGCGAAATGAGCGCGCAGCGGAGAAGCATTAGCCAGTACACGTGGCGGTTCAGCGTCGATGCCGAATGCCCTGTCAAAAGAAGCCAATTTTCGTCACGCGACGAAAACCGAATGTGGAACCTCGCACAGACACACCAGCATGTCCTGTCGCACCAGCAAGCCCTGTAACACCAGGAACCCCTATTGCACCAGGAAACCCTGGTTCGTCCCAGGAAGGTGAAAGTCTGTGTCACCCAGGCCTTGTCCTGAGCGAACACGGAACGGCCGGTCTACGCGGCGCGGCCGTTCAACGAAAACAAACTTGTGCAAACGTTGAGCCGAATGCTGCCGACAGTGCGCTCGCGAAACGCCCACAAGCACTTCGGATATTACCAGCCGCGAATTGCCTTCGCGTTCCTTGCCTGCTCACGCGTCGCAGGCAACCATCCTTCCCGTCAAAGTCTGACGAAAAACTCGCCAAGCTGCGTTGAGCCGAGACAGTCACCACAGCTGTGATGCCGCTTCGCTCTTGCCTTTTTGCGGGAGCTGGTCATCCAGAAGCGTCTCTTACCCCAACCTACGAAGAAGCCACAAGCGCGCTAGCGTCGGGCAACTTGAAACCTTGGGGAGGCCCACTGGTTCGTCGTTACGACGTCCACGCCAGGGTCTCCGGAAGCGTCCACACGGAGTTCTCGCGACTCTTCGTCGCGGAGCTACTTTGCGGAATCACGACCGGCGAGGCGTGCCAGGTGGGCCGCGGCGTCTGCCTGCACGGCAGAACTTAAAACTACGGCCATCTTAGTCATCTCTCGACCGATGTCAAGCGACCAATCGAGCCAGAACCTGGCAGTCTGGGAAGTTTTTCCCACTGACTGCGCTGACTTTAACGCTGGCATCGTTGGTCCGGTCACAGCCCACGCCGGTCGTCTAACGCCCGCATTCTTAGTACGGTCTCTCTCCCGGGTGCGTTCGGCAATCTTTGACCAGCCGGCAACTTTTGCACAACTAGGTCCCTCGTTACGACCGATACAGCCCTCAGATAGGCTCATTTTCACGATTCGCCGGGGGAGCGTTTCCGATGCGGGCGATGCTACAAACCACGACTGTTTGCCTTGTCCTGGCCGCCTGTTCCACGGCCCTGGCCGACAACCAAATGCCTTGGCAACCGGACCTGGAAACCGCCAAACGCGTGGCCGCTCAATCGAATCGCCTCGTGTTGATTCACTTCTGGGCTCCCTGGTGCCGACCCTGCATGCGCATGGAGCAAGACGTCTTCTCCAAGCCCGAGACTGCCAAGGCCCTCGAGGCCAATTTCGTCCTAGTCAAGCTGAATGCCGACGACGCACCGGGCACTGCCCGGCTGTATGGCGTTTCGAGCCTGCCCTCGGACGTCATCACGCTTCCCAACGGCCGGCTCGTATCGCAATTGCAAAGTCCGCCAACCGCGTCGCAGTACGTTCAGATGATGAACCGCGCTGCCGATGGACACCGCGCGCTGGCTCGCCGCCAGTCGACCGAGGTGAGCGCGGTTGGTGCTCCGCTCGGGGTGCCGCAGGCAGACGCCGTACCGCCCGCGGCCATTGGGCCACAAGCGTCTTCTGCGTCGGCGCCGCCCGCAGTCAATGTCGCGGAAGCAGCCGCACCCACCGCTCAGCCCGCGGGTGGCGATCCGTATGCCGACTTTTTCCCCACGGCTCAGACGGCCAGCACCGCGCCACCGTCTGCGGTCACCCCGGCGCAGGCCTACGCTCCGCCGACGGCGCCCATGCAGCCGGTGACGCAAGCCGGTCCGGTCGATCCCTATGCACAACCAGCGGCGCCCGCCGCCGATCCGTATGCAGCCGCACCCGTCACGGCGACGGCCGCGCCGCCAGTAAATCCCTACGCGGCGCCAATGACTCCGCCAGCGGCTGATCACTACGCCACGGCTTCCGCACCGGCCAATCCGTACGCCGCCCCGTCGACGGCGCCGCCAGTCGCTTCGCCGTACGCACCAGCTCCGCAAACGCCGGCTCCGCAAGCGTCTGCCGCGGTCTATCAACCGCAAATGAACCTGCCGCAGCTTCCGCCGGGTTGTCCGCCGGTCGCGCTCGACGGCAACTGTGCGGTCACGCTGGTGGAACGCAAACGCTACGCGGTCGGCCACACCAGCTTCGGCGCCGTGCATCGCGGCCGCACCTACCTGTTCCTCGGTCCGCAAGAACGCGATAAGTTTCTGGCCGATCCCGACCGGTTCAGTCCCGTGCTTTCGGGCCTCGACCCAGTCCATGCCATCGACAGCCAGCAGTCAGTTCCGGGCAAACGCGAGTATGGCGTATTCGGCGCGGACGGCAGAATCTATCTCTTCGCCGACGAAGCTTCGCGAGCCAGGTTCGAGCAGAACGAGCAGCACTACACGGCTGCCGTTAGCCAGGCTCAGGGGCAACCAACCTATCAGGCCATGCGGCCGGCGCCGTAGCGTCCATCGGTCCGTGGGTTAATGCACTTCCCAATCGCGTGAACGCCCGACCGCCTTCTGCCACAGGGCATACCGGCTCTCGCGATCGGTCTCGGCCATCGCGGGCTCGAATTGCTGATCGAGAATCCAATTCTTGGCGATCTCTTTCTCGTCTTTCCAATAGCCGACCGCCAGACCTGCCAGGTAAGCGGCGCCCAGCGCCGTCGTCTCGGAAACTTGGGGCCGGCGAACCGTCGTGCCCAGCAGGTCCGACTGGAACTGCATCAGCCGGTTGTTGACGCTCGCGCCGCCGTCGACTTTCAGCTCGTTGAGCTTCAGGCCGCTATCGCGCTGCATCGCGTCCACCAGATCGCGCGATTGAAACGCCATCGACTCAATCGCCGCGAGCGCAATGTGCGCCGCCGTCGTGCCGCGCGTGATCCCCACGATAGTTCCCCGGGCGTAAGGGTCCCAATAGGGCGCGCCAAGTCCCACGAACGCTGGCACCAGGTACACGCCGTGCGTGTCTTCGACCTGCGCCGCCAGCCGCTCGACGTCGACTGATTTTTCGATGATCTGCAATCCATCGCGCAGCCATTGCACGACAGCACCGCCGATGAACACGCCACCTTCCAGGCAGTACGTGATCTTGCCCCCGAGTCCCCAGCCGATGGTCGTCAGCAGGCGATTCTTCGAGGCCACGGCTTCATGCCCCGTGTTCATCAGCAGGAAACAGCCCGTGCCGTACGTGTTCTTCGCGCTGCCCGGCTCGAAGCACGCCTGACCAAACGTCGCGGCCTGCTGATCGCCGGCGCAGCCCGTGATTGGTATCGCTCCACCCAGCCACTTGGCCGACGCCTCGCCAAGCTGTCCGCTCGATGGCTTCACCTCGGGCAGCATCGCCCGAGGAATCTTAAGAATCGCCAGCAGCTCGTCGTCCCAGTCCAGCTGGTGAATGTTGTAGATCAGCGTTCGGCTGGCGTTGCTATAGTCCGTGACGTGCGCGCGGCCTTCGGTCAGCCGCCAGATCAGCCAGGTATCGACCGTCCCAAACAGAACGTCGCCGCGCTCGGCCCGCTCACGCAACCCCGGGATCGTGTCGAGCAAGTAGGCAATCTTCGTGGCCGAAAAGTAGGCATCGACGACGAGCCCGGTCTTCTCGCGGAACTTTTCCTCGAGCCCTTCGGCCTTCAGTCGATCGCAAATGGGCGCCGTAATCCGGCTTTGCCAGACGATCGCATTGGCCACCGGCTTGCCAGTTGCCTTGTCCCACAGGATGGTCGTCTCGCGCTGGTTCGTGATGCCCAGCGCCGCGATATCGGCCGCCGAGAGCTTCGCCTTGGCGAGTGCCTCTTTCGTCACCGCCAGTTGCGACGACCAGATCGCCTCGGGGTCGTGTTCGACGTGTCCCGGCGAGGGCAGGATCTGCTCGAACTCCTGTTGCGCTACCGAGACGATCGCGCCGTCGTGACCGAAGACGATCGCCCGGCTCGAAGTGGTTCCCTGGTCCAGCGCAAGAATGTATTTGCCCGCCATGCGTCCGCCTTTGCTGAGAAGTGCCCGATGAGCCCGTCTGCCGGCGCGCCATTTACGCGACGCAGGATGTGCCACGTATTGGAATCGTGCGCAAGCGGGCGTTCAAGTCCCTGGGCGAAGCGACTTACCTCACGACGCGTCCATATCGCGCGAGCAGCCGGGCGACTTCCGCATCCACCGCGGCGCTGACCGCCTGCGGCTGCAATCGGCCCGCGTCCGCCAGCACCCGCGCCAAATGTTCCAGGCATCCGCGCGTGAGTCGCTCCTGATAGAGCAGCATCGCGCGCCGCTCCACCAGGTCGGCCAGGTTCGACGCCTGCTCGCGAGTAATCATCCAGCGCACGACCTCGACCGGCAGTTCCGTGTCCGCAATGACCTCGCGCGTGGTTGCCGCGGCCAGGATCGGCTCGCAGGCCGTGCCATAGAGCGCCCAGCAGCAAGCGACGCTCGCTTGCGAAAAGCCGGTTCGACGGGCGATCGCCCGCTGCTCCGCGGCCAAGTCGCGCGGGCTGGTCGGATAGTGCTCCGCGCCGGGAAAGAGTCTCTCGCGCGAGTGCGCCGTATCCTTGCGGCCGAAGTGTTCCAGCACGTCGCCCGCCGCTTGTTCGGCCAGCGAACGCATCGTCGTCAGCTTTCCACCCACGATCGAAATCACGGGCACGCCTGCGGCCGTATGTTCGACGAACGAATGGCGGCGCGTGATTGCGGCCGTCGACTTCGCATCCACATACGGCAGCGGTCGCACGGCGCTGTAGTGAAACGTGATGTCGCCGCGCTCGAGCTTCGCGCCCGGCAGGATCTCGTTCGTCGAGTCGATCAAGTACTGAATCTCTTCGTCCGTGGCGTGGGCCGATTCTGGCGGACCCTCGAACTTTACGTCCGTTGTCCCAATCAGCACCGTTTCGCCCAGCGGCGTGATAAAGATCGGCCGGCCGTCGCTGGCCTCGGCATACACCCCCTGCTCGCCTTTGAGCTGCTCCTTTAGCCGCGCGCTGAATGTGAACAGATGGCTCCCCTTGGTTCCGCCCATCAGTCGGTCGGACGGCACTTGCAGTTTCTCGAGCGCTTCGTCGACCCACGCGCCCGTCGCGTTCACAATCAGATTGGGTCGCAGCTCAAATCTCTCATTTGAAACGATTTCACCGGGGCTTTCCGCCGCAAGCGGGACGATTGTCACCAGGTCGCCCGCGCGTCGCGCTGCGTGATGCGTCAGTACGCGAAACTCCAGCCCGCGCCGATGCGCGACATCTCCCGCGTCTTTCAGCATCGAGAGCAGCAGTCGCTCGGGAAACTCAACCTGCCCGTCGTAGTACGCACACGCGCGGCGATAACGTTCCGCGTCGAACGCCGGCGATCCGTCCATGTCAATGCGACCGCACTGATAACTCGGCAGCGACTCATCCTGGGCATACGCGTCGTAGAACATCAACCCGGCCCGCACCAGAGCCGACCCGCGCGGTTCCTGCGATTGCGGCCACCAGTCGAGTCGCAAGAACTTACCGATTGCCGGAAACCACCCGCCGAAGCGATTTGCGGCCGGAATCCACAGCCGTAGCGGCCGCACGAACTGCGGCGCGAGCCGCAGCAGCCGGGTCCGTTCGCCCAGCGACTCTTTCACCAGGTCGAACTCGCGATATTCGAGGTATCGCAGCCCGCCGTGAATCAGCCGCGAAGAACCCGACGTCGCGCCCGAGGCGATGTCGGCCGTATCCACGACCCACACGTTCACGTCATTCAGCGCGAGTTCCCGCGCAATTGCGCAGCCGTTGATGCCGGCGCCAAGAACAAGCACGGTGGGCGAGCCGTCAGCCATAACAGCGATTCACAGTCGAGAAAGGTAGCGAGCCAAACCGATCGCAAACGTGGGCTCAGAATACCTGCTTTCTGAGAGTATGGCCAGCGCTGGTAGCGTCGTGGCTTGGTCACCTTGACCTAGTCGCAGGAGTGACTGCATTAGGAGCGAAGCACAATCGGTCAGCGTGAGGGCGGTACCCATCGCTACGCATATCCAAAAGGCAACGGGGGCTTCATCGCGGGTAACTCGGAACCCAGAAGTCGGCCACCTTCGGGTCTTCATAGCCTTGCGGACATGCCAGCCGGCGACTAGGCCACAAGCGGTGAAGAAAACGAGCCGCGAAACGAGTAGGTAGTCCATACCGTCATGCTATTGCGCATGCACCGGCGATGCCACTTGGGCATCAGGTCGGCGAACCGGGCGGGCGACTCTTTGCGCTGGTAGAATGAAGGCGTGAACGAAACTAGGTCTGCGTCCTCTTGATGTCGCGCGGTTTGGCCCATGTCGCACTCGCAAATGTACCCGGTCGTCTCAGAAGCCGAGGCGAAAGAGACTCCGTACCCGTACGTTCATGTCAACGGGGATGGCACCGTTCGCGAACTTCATTCCTCAGAGCGCGAGTATTTGCAGACGCCGTTCTCCTCGTTCGATGGCGGCCGACCCTACGTGAAGAGCGCCTTTGATTCGCGCGACGGGTGGGGAAGTATCGAAGGTTTCTGCCTTCGCTCATGCATTCCTGGAAGATTTCCGATTGCCTCGGCTCCAGCGGACGATCCAAATCCACCTATGAGCAAAGCGGAATACGTCAATTGGCTCCAAAAGAAGATGGTGGGATTTGAAGTTGTTGAGTCGGAGGATGGCACGGTCACGGCAGCTCGAGTAGCCAAGCCCGCCTCTATTCTTGAACGATTCTCCGCATGGGTCGGACTTCGGCGAGTTTGAACGGGGCCGATCAGCTTGATCGCCCTTGCCGTGCGGTCGATCGCGGTGCGGCGCTAGTCCTGATTCTCGAGCGTGCGCTGCAGGTAGTGCACGTGCGCTCGCACGCCTTCGAGATTCGGATTCAGCGCCAGTGCCCGGCGGAAGCACTCCAGCGCTCGCGGCCGTTCGCCAAGGTGCATGTAGCATTGGGCCATCCCCGTGGCCGCGCCGAAGTGATAGGCATTCAGCTCCATGGCCTGTTCGCAATCCTCGATCGATTCGCGATACCGCCGCAGGCTGAACAGAGCGAGCGCTCGCTGGTTCCAGGCTTCTGCCATCCAGGGCGTCTGCGCGATCAGCCGCGTGGCCTTGCGAATGGCGCTGTCGAAGCGGCGAGCGCCGTTCAGTTCCACGATTTCTTGCAGCAGGCGCCGCTGCACTTTGTCACCCTGGCGGCACCAGATCGTGCGAATGCCATTCTCGGCCAGCATTCTCACCCCGCGATCGTCGTCGCGCAGAGCCCGGCCCATCACGCTATTCGAGCGGTAATCGCCCAGCAGCGACAGCGCCAGCACGGCTGCCCGGCGGTCCATCCGGTCCCCCATCTCGGCAATCCGCTCTAGCGTACCGGCCAGGTAACGCTCGGCCACGGCCGCCTGAAAGCGATCGGCGCACTGGTCGAGCAGATAGGCCTTGTACATCTGGTGCAGGAGCGGCCCGCGATGGCTGGAACTCATGGTAACTCGTCTCGGTGGGCTTCGAGCGGAGGGGCTTCAATCGGCCGGGAAGTCGCGGCGGTTGCGCTGGTCGATTCCCTTAGTGTAATCGGACCGGTGCCAATTACAAACAGGCCGGAATCGACAGGTTTTTGTTAGGGCCCATTTGACCGACGAAGCACAATGGAGAGTAGTGCCAGCAGCCGAATCTGTCGCGCCTTGGGTGACCTCGCGCTCATGTTGTTAAACCCACGCAATCTCACGGCGAACTGCGCGTGCTGTCTGGCATTGATCGCCTGCTTGCGCACGTTGAATCCGCTTTGTGCAGCAGAGCCTGGCGCGTGGCTCACCGACCGCGCACTCGAACAGCAACTCGCCACGCCGATTGCCGTTTCCTGGCATCGCGTTCCACTGGCGCGAGCACTCGACGGACTCGCCGAGGCGCAGCACGTCGCCATCGTCCGCGACCGACGTCTTGATCCCTCGCAGGAACTTACTCTCAGCATCGACCGCGAACCACTCCACGCCGGTCTCGCCAAGATTGCCGCCTATGCCAACGCGGGTTACGCCCAGCTCGGAGCGGTCGCGTATCTCGGACCCGAGCACGTCGCGCAGCGGATCGCTTCGCTCGCTGCCCTCCGCACCGATGAAGCTCGTCAGCTTTCTCCGGCAATGCAGGAGAAGCTGCTGCTTCTGAAGACCTGGGACTGGCCCGATGCAAGCGAGCCGCGCACATTGCTCGCCGACCTGGCTCGCGACGCGGGCGTTGAAATCATCAATCCCGAGCGCATTCCGCACGACTTATGGCCCGCGGCTCAATTGCCGCTCTTGAGATGGGTCGACCGGCTGACGCTGCTCACCGCCCAGTTCGGCCTGACCTTTCGCTTCGTTGACAACGGGCCCCGCGTAGAACTCGTCGAGATTCCCGACGAAGTGCTCATCGCCCGCAACTATCAGGGCGGGCGCAGCGCTGGCAACCTCGCGCGGAAGTGGCAGCGTGAACTGCCGCAGGCGAAAATTGAGGTCGCCGGCGACGAGGTGCGCGTGCTGGCCTCGCTCGCCGATCACGAGCAGCTCGAGCGCCGCCTGAAAGGCACAACCGCCCGCAAGCCAGTCGTCACCAAGGGCCCGCTGGCGCACACGCTCACGGCCGAGAAAATAGCCCTCGATCGCCTGGTTGATGAAAAGCTCGCGCCCGGGCTGGGGCTGGAGTTCGTCTGGGATCGCGCCGCTACAACCGCCGCCGGAATCGCTGCCGACCAGCTGGTTTCCGTGCGCGTCGAGAACGTCTCGGTCGATGAACTGCTCGAGGCCGTCTTCAAAGACACGGGCCTCCAGGCGCGGCGCCAGGGCAAACGTGTCCAGGTGCGCGCGCAGCCGTAGAGCAGATAGACTTGCCTGAGCCGGTGATCAGTTCGCTGCGCGCTTAAGCCAGCGTCTTCTCGAGCTGCTCGCGCACCGATTGCTCGATCTTGCCCTTGAACATCATGGCCGCGAACGGAATCGTGCCGTTGATCTGCACTTCGTTCGGCTCGACGTTCATGTCGCCCTTGATGTTGAAGCCAAACGTCGAAAAAGCGTAAGCCAGCTTATTGCCGTCCCAGCTTTCCTCCAGGTTGCTCACCTGGTCGCCGTACTTTTCCTTGATCTTGCTGAACAGCGACTGCAATCGTTCCTTGGCTTGTTCGGCGGTCAACGTGTGAGGCACTGCAATCGTAAGGCTGGGCATGGCTCGACCTGCTACTGAAATGGTGGACTGAGAAAAGCGACGCGCCAGCCGCCTCCAGCTCCTAAGCTGCAAGGCGCGGAAGCGATTCGTCGATGCCGTTTATCCTAACGCGGGAAGTGCATCCTGGGAACAGCCGCGCTC
>Ga0169931_10004130_pt1 | contig 22708 bp, 28 predicted proteins | sample Kivu_15m_20L_FD_129675 | JGI IMG/M metagenome (GOLD analysis project Ga0169931, IMG submission 129675) | Freshwater microbial communities from Lake Kivu, Western Province, Rwanda to study Microbial Dark Matter (Phase II) - Kivu_15m_20L... | ecosystem: Environmental > Aquatic > Freshwater > Lake...
CGTCTCCGGGCTCGTGGCCCGGCTGGGCCGCAGCCATGCGCGCGAATACGCCGCCGACCGGCAGGCCGGTGAGATCTGCGGCAATCCGGTCAATCTGGCCAACGCTCTGCTCAAACTCGAGCGGCACACCGCATCCCTTCTCAACCCCCTTGCCGAGCGCTCACCGGCGACAGCCCATGCCTTCGTGATCGATCCCCTCCAGGGGCCGCGCCGGCGGACCTCCGCCTCCCATCCGCCAACCGAACGGCGCATCGCCCGCCTGCACCGGCAGGCCGCCGAAATGGAAGGCGTGGAGTAAGCGGCGCCCGCCTGTGAACGCCTGCCTGCGGCTGAAACCAGGACCACACCCAGGACCACACCCAGGACACCAGCGAAGACCCCGCTGCTATCCGAGAAGGGGATAGACGGCCTGCTCGACGTAACGGCTGCCCGAGCGGGTCGGGTGGGATGAATACATGCAGAAACGGTCGACGCTGAAGGGCAGGGTCCGGAACTCGCCGGTCCGGGCGATAAACTGCGCGACATCAGCATCACGCGCCGCCCGGAGATAGGCCAGCGTGATATGGGGATGATAGCGCCGGGCTGACGGCTGAAGGCCAGCCCGTTGCACCGCCCGCTCGCATGACCGCGCCAGCCGCAGGAGGTCGGGACAGTCCCTCAGGCCCGCCCAGACCGCGCTCGGCTCGCGTCCCCCAAAGCTGCCGATCCCCTCAACCGAAAGCTCGAAGGGCGCCGCCCGCATGGCCCCGACTTCCGTGTCGATATCGCGCGCGACAGCCTCGTCGACCTCGCCGATGAAGCGAAGCGTCAGATGATACTGGTCAGCCTCCCGCCAGTATGCTCCGGCCAGCTCTGCGCGCAGCTGAAGAAGCCGTTCGCAGACCGCCTCGGGCAGGGGAATGGCAAGAAAAAGGCGCAGACTCATGACACCTGTCCGGTTGCACGACAGTAGAGACTGTCAGCTTTATCTCGCTGTAACCCGACTTACAGGAAACACATCCGTCCTGAAACGACTGAATTCAGTCCTTAGGGCCCTGTTTAGACTGATCACAGACGCGCCAGACTGATGGAAACCGAGCGGTTTTACTTGCATCTGGACGGCGCCATGACCATTATTAGCGGCATCAGGCGAGGCATCATCCCGCCGCAGACAAAGGGTTGAAACACAGACCATGGCTGACTTTCAGTATGCTCAGGCGCGCAACAGTGCGCAAACGGGCGATATGTCGGTGGACGCCGGCCTGCGTGCGTTCATGCTGGGCGTCTATAACAAGCTGGCGCTGGGGATCGCCCTGGCCGGCGTGCTGGCCTTCGTCGCTGGCACCGTACCGGCCGTCACCCAGCTCGTCTTCGGCACGCCGCTCTATTTTGTCGTTCAGTGGGGCCCCATCGCGCTCATGCTCGGCTCGATGTTCTTCATGAAGAACCCCTCTCCGCTCGCCACGGGCATCATGTACTGGGCGATCGTCACCATGATGGGTCTGGGCCTCGGCATCTGGGTTGCAGGCGCTCAGGCCGCGTCGGCGGGCGTGCCGGTTGATTTCGCCTCCCGCGGCGGCATTACCTTCGACAATCTGACCTATGTCACCATCGGCAAGGCCTTCCTTATCACCGCCTCCGCCTTCGCCGCCCTGTCCCTGTTTGGTTACACAACCAAGCGCGATCTCTCAGGCATCGGCTCCTTCGCCATGATGGCGCTGTGGGGCGTTGTGGCGATGTCGCTCCTGAACTTCATCCTGCCGCCGTCCTCGATGTTTGAGTGGATCATCATGGGCGCCGTGTTCGCTCTCTCGGCCGTGCTGATCGCGGTGGAGACCCAGCAGCTCAAGGAAGGGTATTACAACTTCGGCGGCGATGCGCGCAGCCTGGCTGTGATGACCAACTGGGGCGCGCTGAACTTCTTCATCTCCTTCGTCAACATGTTCCGTATCGTCCTGATGTTCCTCTCCTCGCGCGAGTAGCGCGCCGGACAGGCTTACCTCAGCCGACCCGACAGACAGGCCCCGGACCCATGGTCCGGGGCCTGTTTCATTCTGCGTGTTTCCCGGCAGAGAGCCCCTCCGAGGGCGTCAGATGCGAATCTGAAGGGGCCGTATCAGTCCACGAGGCTGAGACGCCGGCGATCAAAGACCCGCAAAACCTGCTGCAGGTCATGTCCGCGCCGCAGCACCAGACCGGCCGCATTGCTGACCGAATAAGCGCCCTGCCGACGGGCCAGATCGGGACGCTTCTCTACAGTCCAGGCCGGCGCCTCGGATGTCCCTCTGTACATGCAGAAAGCCGCATGATCGCTGTGGGCGCCGATCGCATAATCGCGGCATTCGCCTTCCGCCACACGCTTGCCATAGGCCCACAGAATGAGGTCAAGCTCGCGCCTGTCGAACCAGACCTTTCGCCCGCTTCCGGAGGCGGAGGGAGGAGCGCCCTGCTGGCCGGTGTGGGTCATGTCGGGTCCTCAAAGACACATCAGACGCCCCTGAATGCTGCAACCCTTCAGCCGATTTCGCAAGACAGCTGCAGATTGATCTAGCCAAAGCCGCCAACCGCCTCCACATTGATCCTGTCGGGTGGGCAGGTGAGACGCCGACCTTGGATCCAACAGCCCCCCAGCCCCCAGGGTTGCGGCTGACCGGTCCGCCCGACGCCCCAGCCAGCACGCCAGTCAGTTTCCCAAGCTGAATGTCGCGAGTTCGATTCTCGCCGCCCGATCCATAAAAGTCAATAAAAACAAGGAATTAATGAGATCGCGCCGATCGGCGAGAGAGCGATTTTGTCCATTGGGGTGGAATTGGGGCACGCTTTGGCGTGCGTGGGGATGGGTGCGGATTGCGGCAGATGGGTGAGGAAGCGGTTCGAGCCTCCCCAAAAGAAGCCTTCGGTTGATCGCGCCAACGATGCCCGCCGCAGTGGAGTTTCGGCCCACGCTTGAAGTCCTCTGCGACGATTTTCGAGTTGCCTTTGCCGCGGATAGGGGAGGGGCGACCAGGCCAGCGCTAAAGCAACTTCGCTGAACCAGAAACTGTGCTTTCCTTCGTTGGATCGCTGTTTGGACCCCCACAGGCCATAACAAGGCAGAAACTGGCCTTCTGCTCCCAAGGGTGATCGATCGACCCTAAGGCGCCTGAAGTTGGGTCAGCCGCGCCGACCTCGCGAGCGACGGTGAAATTCATGAACTTGCCGACGATGATGCGGCGCGCCTCCAAGACCCGGTCGACTGCTAGGTGTTGGCGCACAATTCCTTGCTGCAAATCGCCTCGGGCGAGGCGCCCGCGGACGGCGGACAAGCTCATCGCGTCCCTCCAGATTGCCCAACGCAGGATGCATTTCAGGGTGAAGGCCAGCCGGAACAGGTGGCGCAGCTTTTCGATCGCGAGGTTGGCGGCGGCCAGGGGTTTGGCGCGGTCTCGGTCATGGGTGGCCTCGATCAGCCGCTCCAACGTATCCAGCCCCGCCACCACGAGCCGATCGCCGAGGGTGAACTTGTAAGACCGCGGAAACGCATCCACCACGGGCGCGGCCCCGGCGATAAACACGTGCAGCGCCTCCAGCGCCGGGCCGAAGCGCCGGGCGGCGGTCATGCTGGGGGCTGGAAGCCGGCGATCAGCCGCTCAACTGCGGCGCGCAACTCTGGAAGCTCTCGGGTTGCGATCGACCAGACGACCGGACGTTGCACACTCGAATAGCCGTGGGCGATCCGGTTCCGCACCGAGACAATCCTTGGCCAAGGGATCGCAGCTTCACGCGATAGCAGTGCAGGCTGCAAGCGCCGCACGGCTTCACCAATCACGATCAAATTCATCGCCGTTGCGTCGACATCTTTGTCGCTGGCGCAGAAATCCGATTCAGATAGGCCTGCGGTGTAGCGCTCGATCCGCGCGATCGCTTCCATGATCTCGGTTAGGTCGCTAAGGGGATTTGCGTCACGCATAGACAAGGTCGCGTTCGACTTTGGCCCGGACATAGGCGTTCATGCTGGGCAGCCCGGCGATCCTTGCCGGTGCGCCAAGCAAGGCGGTCAATTCATCCTCAAGCTCAAAAAAGCGCAGCCCCGGTGCTTCCCCCGGCGCGAACTCCGCAACCAGGTCCACATCGCTATCAGGCCCCGCCTCGTTGCGGGCGACGGAGCCGAACAGGCCAAGTCGCACCACGCCATAGCGGGCGCGCAGGTCCGGCAAAGCGGCCTTGAGGCGGGCGAGGGTTTCGTCGCGGGTCATGGCGCAAGCATAGCACAGGTCGGCGCCGGCGGGAGAGCCAGGCGCGCCGTGGGGCGGGCGCGCACCCTGGCAGGACATCCGGAAGGACGCCGGCGCAGGGGCATTGGGGCGTAGGGGTTGAAGTGTGTCTTTTTGGACCCGCGAGCCGTTGCCAGCTGACTGGCGCCCGGGCGGCCGCCCGGTCTGGACCCGGGCTGGCATTTTCCGTCGTGCCGTCGTCTGGTTGGCGCCCAGCCGTTCCGGACAGGGCGCCTGCGCCCTCGCGTGGGAACGGCCCTCACCCCCCGACCCCGCATACTGACGTCGGCGTGATGCGGCCTGGCGGCCGCTTGCCGGACCCGCGCGCCCTTGCACGCTGCCTTGGGGCGCGCCGCCATGGGGCGCGACGGCGAGACGCAAGCCGGGCGTGGCGCTTCGGGTCACTGGATTGATCCCGCCGCGGTTTGCCGGTCAGAGAAACCAGGCATGGCCGGCGTGTGAACCGGCGCAGCGCGTGAATGCTGCCTGTCCTGTGCTGGGAAATCGCCGCTACGGACTGTCAGCCTACCCCAAATGTCGGGGGAAAGATTCCGGCTTCGCCCCAGACTCGAGCCGAAATCACATGCTGCCAGGCGTATCAGGGAAGCAATCTCCAGCGCGCGACGCTCGCCATGGCGGCGCTGGCGGCCCCGAGGCTTATCAGGAATGTCGCGAGCTCCTGGCCGGGACCAGCTTCCTGCCCCAGGGCGGCGCCGGCGATCACTGCAGCCGCAGCGCCGGCCGCAAGGATCCCGGCGCCAACAATGATCGGTCGGATGCGATCCTGGATAGCGCCAAGATCGAGGAGCAGGCGCGCAGCGAACAGGACGCCCAAAGCCACCATGATGGCTGCGGCCGGATCGCGCGTTGCATCCCATGTCGCTGACCCGGCAAGGACGGCGCAGGCGATCGCCAGCACACGGCGCACCAGGATGAGCGCAAGGATGAAACCGAGGGCGGCCGCAGGCAGCATGTCTGGATCCGGGCCAGAGCACAGAGGACAGAAGGGAGGGGGCAGGACGTCCGCACGACGTGGGCGGAATCTTCGCAAAGCCGGCTTCCGGCCGTCAAGCCTTACGGCCCACCTGGCCCAGCCCCGCCCGCGAGGGTCGCCACAGACCGCCACACGCCTTCGACCTGCGCCATTGGGGTAACGCCCCAATAGCGGCCATCAAAGCTGTCGGGTGCATCGCCAAGGAGCAGCACCTCGCCCGGGCGCAGATCCACACAGCCCTCCCAGGTGTGCAGCGCGCGGCCGCGGGCGTCGCTGCGGGCGCGCTCAGCGACAGGTGCGCCGTTGCGGGCGATCATGGCGCCGGCGGCGCAGACGCGGCCGCGGGAATGGGCTGCGAGGCGCTTCAGGAAGCGGTCATCGGGATAGCTGAAGCCGCACAGGACAGCGTCGGCGGACGCGACATCGCGGGCGCGCAACTTCGCATCGGTCAGCATGGCGACTAGCAACTCCAATTGAGCTGAATGCCAATCTCGAGCTCAAATCGGGGTGGACTTGGGGCACAAAATCGAGCTGCTGGCATCTGCTGCGAACTTCTCGCAAATGGTCAATGAAACGAGGCGATGCATTGAAAAGTAGTCTGTTTATTCGGTGATACATCGAGATCATCGGTCGGCTTCGAAACCCAAGAAAACGCGATTTTTCAGCTTCCCAAGCTGAATGTCGCGAGTTCGATTCCCGCCGCCCGCTCCATAGAATCAATAACGCGGCCTCATGGCTGCAGGTCGTCGAGCAAAAAGTCGGACTGGAATTCTGGCCATCATTTAGCTATAAACGCATTATGAGCACTTACAGCGTTGCCGACGCCAAGAACAACCTGTCTGAGCTGATCGACCGCGCCCTTAAAGGAGAGGGCGTGGTCATTACGCGGCATGGGGCGCCCGTTGCTGAACTCCGTCCGCTGCGTCCCGCACCCGGGCCGATCACCGACGTTGACCTTGCCTGGCTGGATTCTCGCCGCGTTAAGCCGCTGAAGCCACTGACAGAAGACGCCGGCGCCCTGATTTCGGGCATGCGCGACGAGGACGCCCATTGAAGGTCTATCTCGACGCCAGCATTCTCGTGGCCCTGTTCATTCAAGAAGCTGGAACGCCAACCGCCCGCGCGGCGATAGCTGGCCGTTCGCTTTTGTTGAGCGAGTTCGCTGGAAGTGAATTCTGCGCGGCGGTGACAAGGCTGGTGCGGCTTGGCGTGCTGAGCGCCGATCAAGCCGCCGGGGTCTTTGCCGATTTTGATCTATGGAAGGCCCGTAGCGTCGAGACGATCTCGGTGGAAAACGCCGACTTCGCCTCTGCGACTGCATGTGTGCGGCGGCTAGATCTCGGTCTACGCGCACCGGACGCCTTGCATTTGGCAATCTGCGAGCGGCTGGGCAGTGAACTGCTAACGTTCGACATCAAGATGGCGGCGGCGGCGAAATCGATTGGCATCGTGACGGGCCCGTGACTATGCCATAACAACCGCCATCGGCCTGTGGCTGCAGCCGCCACCCGGGCCTGAACGCCAGGCCGGGGGTCATCGCTGGTCAGGCGCCCCGGCGGGGGACGCCGCCCTGACGTGTCTGTCCGCCTGCGCCAGCAGGGCGCGCTATGGAGCAGTCATGAAACGCTACGAAGTCCGCGGTGAACAGGGTGCGACGGCGACAACCGGCTCCTCTGGCCGGATCGGGCGCCATGAGATCGCCGCCGCCGCAGCCGAGCTGCGGCGCCTTGGCCATGTCCAGCTGATCCTCCTCGATCACGCGACCGGCGCGGTCAGTCCGATCGATGAGGGCGGCCCGCCGGAAAAGGATCCTGCCGTCCCGCCCCGGACCTGATGGCGGCGGCGGGCGCGCCCCGCGCCCTGCAGGACAGCTCGCCGGCCGTTCATGTGCCTAAGCAACGGGCCTCGCGCACATCGCCCTCTTGCCTTTCGCCGGCCGGACGTCACACCACTCATGCATGGATCTGCTAAAGGTCGACAGCCTCTCGAAATCCTTCGGCGCCCGACAGGCCGTCGTCAGCGTCAGCTTCAGCCTGGCGCGCGCAGAGACGGTCGCCGTCCTCGGCCCCAATGGCGCCGGTAAGTCGACAACCCTTCGCATGCTCTCGGGCTATCTGGAACCCGATACCGGGGACGCCTGGATCAATGGGGCGTCCATACAGCTGCAACGCATCCGGGCCCAGCGCTTCCTCGGCTATCTGCCCGAAGGCGCGCCGCTCTATCCTGAGCTGTCAGGACGGGATTTTCTGGCCTTTCTCGCCCTCGTGCACGGCCTTGAGGGCAAAGCTGCACGCAATGCAATCAGAAAGGCCGCCGAGGCGGCGGGCATCGGGGACCGTCTCGCCCAGCCCATCGACACCCTGTCGAAGGGCTATCGCCGGCGCCTGTCGCTTGCAGGGGCGATCATTCATGACCCCCCCGTTCTCATTCTCGATGAGCCGACCGACGGCCTCGATCCCCACCAGAAAATCGCCATGCGCGACCTCATCAGACGCATGGGGACGCAGAAGGCCATCCTCATCTCCACCCACCAGCTCGACGAGGTCGAAGCCATGTGCTCGCGCGTCATCCTGATCGCCCGCGGGCGCATCATCGCCGACCTCAGCCCGGCCGAGCTTGCGCAAACCACCCCAAGCGGACGCCTGGAGGACGCCTTTGTCGCCCTGACCGGCACAGGGACTGCACCATGAGTGCGCCGGCGGGTCAGGACGCCCCGACTGCGTCAGGGCGCACGCTGAAGGCCCTGCGGGCCATCTATCTGCGTGAGATGACCGCCTATTTCCTGACGCCCCTGGCCTATGTGTTCGTCGCCGTCTTTCTTATCGCCCTTGGCGCCTTCACCTTCGAGATTGGCGGCTTTTTTGAGGCCCGACAGGCTGATCTTGGCGCCTTCTTCCAGTTTCATCCGTGGCTCTATCTGGTTTTTCTTCCGGCCGTCGCCATGCGCCTGTGGGCTGATGAAGCGCGCTCAGGATCAATCGAGCTTCTTCTCTCCCTCCCTGTCCCGACGGCCGTGCTCGTCATTGGCAAGTTCCTCGCCGCCTGGACGCTCGCAGGCCTCGCCCTTCTCTGCACGCTTATGATGTGGGTCTGCGTCAACTGGCTCGGGGAACCTGACAATGCAGCTATCGCGGTGAGCTACGTCATGAGCTGGCTGATGGCGGGCGCCTATCTGTCTGTCGCCTGCGCCATGTCGGCGCTGGCCCGCAACCAGGTGATGGCCTTCATACTCGCGGTCGCCGCCGCATTTGTCTTTACAGCCGCCGGCCTGCCCGTTGTCGCCTCCGGGCTGTCAGACATGTTCGGGCCGGGTGCGGCGGAGGTCCTGGCCTCCTTCTCCCTGCTGACGCATTTTGAGGCCGCCCAGCGGGGCGTCCTGGAGGCGCGCGCGCTTGTCTTCTACGCCGGCTTTATCATCCTCTGGCTCTGTCTGAACGCCATATGGATCCGTGCGGGCAGGGGGGGCTGATGAACCAGACGCAGCATGCGATACTGGCGAGCCTCGCCGCCTTCGTCGTGTTCGCGGGGCTGAACCTTGCCGCATCGCACTGGCTGGCGGGCGTGCGCGCCGATCTCACAGCCGGCCAGCTCTACACACTCTCCTCCTCAGCCCGGCAGGTTCTCGAAAGATTGTCCGAACCCGTAGAGCTTGAGCTTGTCTATTCACGCGCCTCAGGAGCAGACGACCCCCTCATCCGCAGCCACGCCGGCCGCGTGCGCCAGATGATGCAGGAAATCTCCACCCGCTCAGGCGGACGCGTCAGGCTCCTGGAAACCGACCCTGCTCCCTTTTCAGAGGACGAGGAACGTATCGCGCGCGCTGGTCTCACACCCCTCAGACGTGAGGCGGGCGAGCCGGTCTATCTGGGAGTGATCGGCCATAACAGCGTTGATGATGCGATCACTATCGCCTTCCTCGCCCCCGAGCGCGACGACCTCCTGGAATACGAACTGGTCAGGCTGATCTCGCAGCTCGATAATCCTGAGCCGCTGTCGGTCGCGGTGCTGTCCTCCCTCACGCCCTTTCAGCTGCACAGTTCAGACCCTCAGGCCGCCTTCCTGATGCGCGAGGCTGCGCGCTCCTATCACATCGACATCCTGCAGCCTGATTTTGCGGCTCTTGCCGATACGCTCGATGTCCTGATGATCATACATCCCCCCCCGCTCAGTGAGCGCCAGCTCTATCTCATCGACCAGTTTCTCATGCGACGGGGTCGGGCGCTTATCGCCATTGATCCGGCGGCGCGCGCCGGCGCGGTGCAGCCGGGCGGCCTTGCCCCGGTATCCTCGAGCCTGGGCGTTCTGGAGACCACCCTCGGCGTGAGGCTCGCGCCTGATGTCATCGCCGACCGCTCCCTGGCGCTGCCAGTCACTGTGACAGCCGGTGGCTGGCGAACCCTTCAGGCCGCTCAGCCGCTGTTTATCGCGCCAACGCCGGCTGACATGTCCCGCAGCGATGTCGTCACTTCCCAGCTCTCCCGCCCCGTGCACTTTGGCGCCGCTGGTCATCTGGTTCAGACGCCGGGATCCGGGCTCCGGCTGGAGCCTCTGATCGAGGCCAGCGCCGGATCGGCGCGCCTCAGCCCGGCGTTTGCGATGAGCGATCCTGACCCGCGCGCCGTTCTGGAGGCCTACCAGCCCTCAGGCGAGCGCCCGGTTCTGGCGGCGCGTCTGAGCGGTCCCCTGCGATCGGCCTTCTCCGCGCCGACGCTTGCGTCCGAAACGCCGGGTCGCCAGAGGGATGGCTCCGTTGAGACGGGCCCTGATCAGAGCGATCAGACACAGCCCTATCGGCAGGCTTCGGCTGTCCCTGCTGAGGTGATCATCATCGCCGATGCTGACATGTTCGACGATCGCTTCTATGTCCATCCAGGGACGGGTCAGGCGCTTGGCGATAACGCCGCCTTTGTCCTCAACGCACTCGACAATCTCAGTGGCGATGCAGCCCTGACGGCCCTGCGTTCGCGTACGCCAGCGGGCCGTCCGATGAGCCTGCTGGTCAGGCAGGAAGCTCTCGCACGTGACCGGCTCTATGCCGAACAGCGACGGCTGGAGGCCCTGGCCCGGACGGCTGAGGAGCGTCTTGCCGAACTGGACGCCCGCCCCGCCGATGCATCCGGCCCGCCGGCGACCGCCCTCAGAGATATGGCGGCGCTGAAAGCAGAGGCGGACATGGCGCGGCGGGCGCTTCGCCAGATTGAACGCGACTACCGCGATGATGTTGAGGCGCTTGAGGCGCAGATTGCCACTCTGGCGATCTGGCTGCCCCCGCTGGGCGTCGCTCTGGCGGGAGCAGGCGTCATACTCTGGCGCCGGATGCGGCAGAGGGGGACGCCATGAGCGCGGCAGGCAGGCAGGCCCGGATGAAAGAGCTGGCGGTCCTGTGGGCCGCCGCCGCAGCTGCGAGCGTTCTGGGCCTCCTTTCGCAGGTCCCCGCCGCGGGGCAGGTTGAGCCGTCCGGGATCGGAACCCGTGTGCTGCCGGCCTATGAAAGCAAGATCCCGCTTCTCGGCCTCATCATGGTGACGACCCGGGAAGAGAGTTACCATCTCGTTCGCAATGGCGATGACTGGGTACTCGCCGAGAAGGGCTCCTATCCGGTATCTGCAGACCAAATCGAGGCGCTCAACCGCGCCCTGTCGGCCATCACCTACGCTGAGGCCATGACACGCGATGAACGAAAGCTCGACCGCATCGGTCTTGGCGATCCCCTCAGCGGGGGCGCCGGAGCGCTTCTTGAGGCCGGCGATGGCCGGGGGGTCAGTTTTGCAAAGCTGATCGTTGGCGCCGCCGCGGGCGTGAGCTATGTGCGCCGCCCGGATGACGCCCAGGCCTGGGCGGTCGCCGGCGACAGGCTGCCGCCGCTGCAGCGCGCTCTGGCGTGGCTGGATTTCGACGCGCTGCGCCTGTCGGCCGATGAGATAAGCGAGGTCGCGGTCAGCCCCGTCAGCGGGCCCGCCTACCGCCTGATACGCGGGGCCGGCGCTGATTTCGTTCTGGCGCCCCCACATGATGATGCAGCGCCGCCAGCGCCTCTGGGGCCGCTTCTTGTCGCCGAGGCCATGGCCCGCCTGTCTCCGCTGGACGTCGCCCCCGCCAGCGAGGTCGTGAGCGGGCGGAAGCTGGCGGAACATCTGACCCGCACACAGGGCGGGCTCACGCTGCGGGCTGAGGCCTGGCGCTCGGGCGGTCAGGGATGGATCACCCTGCGCGCGAGCGCTGAGCCAGGCGCCACGGCGGCGACCGTCGCGCGCGCAGCGGACATCAACGCCCGCGCGGATGGATGGGTGTTCGCACTGAGCGGGATGGAATGGGACGCCTTCGTTCAGCCGCTGTCGGCATTCGCGCGCTGAGGCTACTTCCTGTGGGCCGCCCCCAGGATAAGACCTTCCGTGCCGCCCTTCTGGACCATCACGACGCAGCCGGCCGAGCAGCGCAGCGGATACCGGCGCGCCTCGCCGTTCCAGTCTCCCAGCGGCTCAAGACGTGTGACCAGGTTCCAGTACGACATGGCCTTGCCCTTGTTGGTCCCTCCTCCGGGAGTGAATTGGGTGAGCCCGGGGCGGAAATGCACCGCCACCACGCCGGCCTTTGTCACCGATGCGGGAAGATCGCCGGATACCGTCACGCTGTCAGCCTCGATCGCGACGGCGACCGGATAAGGCGCAATGTCCCGGACGGCGAAGCGCTCTTCGATGTCTTTGAGGTTGGTTCCAGGTCCGTGCAGACGGCCCGAATACACGACCTGGGGCGTGTAGGGTCCGCGATAATTGAGCACGCGGTTATAGCGCTTCTGCCGGTCGGTGAATTCCCGCTTTGCGAACGTGTCGTCCCATCCCAGATAGTCCCAGATACCGACAGGGTAGGTAAGCGCAATCACATCGGAGCGCTCGGCCAGCAGCATGATGTTCTCATTGGCCGCCGGGCAGTTGCCGCAGTTCTGGCTGGAGAACAGCTCCATCACCACCGGACGGACGGGATGTTCAGGAACGTTAAGCCCGCCGAGCTGGGCGTGGGCCGCAGGCGCCGCCAGCAGGACCATGGGCGCGGCCAGCAGCGCCAGGGCAGAGCAGATGAGGCGGGAGAGACCACTCATGGCTATGCGTTATCCGGCGTCGTCCCCAGTTTACGAATCAAGACGCTGTGAGAAAGCTCACGCCCCGTTCACAGAAACCGTGTTCCCACCCACCCGGTCCCGACGCGCACCGTGTGCACACATCGCGTGCTGACACAACCCGTTCTTAACCATCGCAGCCCGCTGCGACCCATCCGTGCACACGGCTCGCCCGATGTGCGCCGGATGTACGCCGGATCTGCACCCGATGAATGCCCAGGGTGCGCCGGAGGCAGGCCGGTGGCGGCCTCCGGGTGGTCAAGAACCGGTCAGGACGCCCGCGCGAGTTCGCGAAGCACGAAGTGGAGAATGCCGCCGTTGCGGAAGTAGTCCAGCTCGTTTTCCGTATCGATCCGGACTTTCGCCTCCACATCCCGAACATTACCATCCGGACATGTGATCGTCACTGTCAGGCTCTGGCGGGGCTGCAGACCGGTCACGCCATCCATGGCGATCCTTTCCGCGCCCGTAAGGCCGAGGCTCTTCCAGCTGACGCCGTCCGGCAGCTGCAGCGGCAGAACGCCCATGCCGATCAGGTTGGACCGGTGGATGCGCTCGAAGCTCTCGGCGATGACCGCCCGCACACCGAGCAGACGGGTCCCCTTGGCGGCCCAGTCGCGCGAGGAGCCGGTGCCGTATTCCTTGCCGGCGAAGATCACCAGCGGCGTTCCTTCAGCGATATAGTCCATGGCCGCATCATATATCGCCATCTGCCGGCCATCCTTGAGCGTCACCCCGCCTTCGACGCCGGCGACCATGTGGTTGCGTATCCGGATATTGGCGAAGGTGCCGCGCATCATGACCTCATGATTGCCGCGGCGTGCGCCGTAGGAGTTGAAGTCGCCGACCCCAACGCCCCTGTCGCGCAGATAGCGACCGGCCGGACCGCTGGCCTGGATGTCGCCGGCCGGAGAGATGTGGTCGGTGGTGATGGAGTCCCCGAACAGGGCGAGGATGCGCGCGCCGCTGACATTGGTCACCGGCTCCGGCGTCATCGTCATGCCGGTGAAATAGGGAGGGTTCTGCACATAGGTTGAGGCGGCCGGCCAGCCATAGGTATCCCCGCCTTCGACCCCGATCGCCCGCCACTGTTCATCGCCCTTGAAGACGTCGCTGTAGCGCGCAGCAAACATGTCGGCTGTCACCACGGCGCGCACGGTGTCGGCGATCTCCTTCGATGTCGGCCAGATCTCCTCAAGATAGACCGGTTCATTCTCCTCATCATAGCCGATCGGGTCGCGCGTGATGTCGACATTCATCGACCCGGCGAGCGCGTAGGCGACGACCAGAGGCGGGGAGGCGAGGTAGTTGGCCCGCACGTCCGGGTTGACGCGCCCCTCGAAGTTGCGATTGCCCGACAGCACGGACGCCGCCACGAGGTCGCCCTCGGCGATCGCCCGCGAGACGGCTTCCGGCAGAGGGCCGGAATTGCCAATGCAGGTCGTGCAGCCATAGCCGACAAGATTGAAGCCAAGCGCGTCCAGATCATCCTGCAGACCGGCTTTTGCAAGATAATCGGTCACCACCTGGCTGCCGGGGGCGAGGGATGTTTTCACCCATGGACGGGTGGACAGACCGCGCCTGCGGGCGTTGCGCGCGAGGAGGCCAGCCGCCACAAGCACGCTGGGGTTGGACGTGTTGGTGCAGCTCGTGATGGCGGCGATGACGACATCGCCATGCCCGATGGAGTAGGTCTCGCCCTCGACCCTGGCGCGTATATGAGCCTTGTCGAGACGGTTGAATTCCTTGTCCAGGCAGGTTGCAAAATTGTCGGCCGCATCGCGAAGCGCGATACGGTCCTGCGGACGCTTCGGCCCGGCGATCGAGGGTTCGACGGCGCCAAGGTCGAGCGACAGCGTGTCGGTGAAAACAGGATCCTGCATGTCGGCGCGCCAGAAACCCTGCGCCCGCGCATACGCCTCGACCAGGGCGACGCGATCGGGCTCGCGGCCTGTGGCCGTCAGGAAGCTGATTGTCTCCTGGCTGATCGGGAAGAAGCCGCAGGTCGCGCCGTATTCGGGCGCCATGTTGGCGATGGTCGCCTGATCCTCAAGGGAGAGATTGTCGATGCCGGGCCCGTAGAACTCAACGAACTTGCCGACCACGCCGCGCTTGCGCAGCATCTGGGTGACGGTCAGAACCAGATCGGTTGCGGTCGCGCCCTCCGGGAGCCTGCCTGACAGTCTGACGCCGATGACTTCAGGAATGAGCATGGAGACAGGCTGGCCCAGCATGGCCGCCTCGGCCTCGATACCGCCCACCCCCCAGCCGAGCACCGCCAGGCCGTTGATCATTGTCGTGTGGCTGTCGGTGCCCACGCAGGTGTCGGGGAATGCGACGGTCTCGCCATTCTCCTCGCGCGTCCACACCGTCTGGGCCAGATATTCAAGGTTGACCTGGTGGCAGATGCCGGTTCCGGGCGGCACGACGCGGAAATTGTCAAACGCGTTCTGTCCCCATTTCAGGAACTCATAGCGCTCCATGTTGCGCTCATACTCGCGCTTCACATTCTGGCTGAAGGAATCGCCCCTGCCGAAATGATCCACCATCACGGAGTGATCGATCACAAGGTCAACCGGCACGAGCGGGTTGATGGCTTTGGGGTCGGCGCCAAGCCGGGCGGCCGCATCGCGCATGGCGGCCAGATCAACGACCGCCGGAACGCCGGTGAAATCCTGCATCAGGACACGGGCCGGCCGGTAAGCGATCTCGACCTCCGCAGCCCCCTTATCCGTCAGCCAGGCCGCGAAGGCCTCGATATCGGCGCGCGTAACGGTCCGGCCGTCCTCAAACCTCAGGAGGTTCTCAAGCAGCACCTTGAGGGAGACCGGCAGGCGGGACACATCGCCCAGCCCGTTTTGCGCCGCCGCCTCAAGACTGTAGTAGACATAACGCTTTGCCCCTACTGTAAGGGTTCTGCGGGATTTGAAACTGTCGAGGGACGGCATGTCGGCACCACCCTTTCGGGGCATCGGGTTCTTGGCTGTGAAGGAGGCGCGGGCCCCCCGCTTTGGCGCGGTCTCTACAGGAGCCCGACCCGGTAGGCAATTAAAGCTGAAGGGTTAAGGGATTTGACCGGCGCAGGCGCCTTATCGGCGATGATCACGATCGACGGGCTGGCCGCTTCGCGGGGCCTGCGCGTGCTGTTTGAAGGGCTCAGCCTCAGCATCGGTCCCGGCGAGGTGATCGAGCTGCGCGGTCCGAACGGCTCGGGAAAGTCCACCCTGCTCAGGATTCTGGCGGGGCTGACCCGCCCTTATGCCGGCGCCGTGCGCATGAACGGGGCGGCGGCGGACGGCGGTCTGCATTATCTGGGACATCTCGACGCGGTTAAGCCGTCTGAAACCGCCGCAGAGCAGGCGCGTTTCTGGGCGCGTTTTTTCGGTCATGACCCGCTCATGGCCGCATCCGCCATGAAACGGGTCGGTCTCAGCTCGCGCGCCGACGTGCCGGGCAGGGGGCTGTCGGCCGGCCAGAAGCGCCGGCTCGCGCTCGCCCGCCTCCTCCTGGATCCGCGTCCGGTGTGGCTGCTCGATGAACCGGCCGCCGCGCTCGACACCGACGGGCGCCGCCTGGCCGGCGAGCTGGTCGAGGAACATCGCGCCGGCGGCGGCGTCGTGATAGCAGCCATACACGGAGAGGGGTTTTCAGGCGCCCGCGTGGTCGACCTGTCCGACCTGAAGGCGAAGGCGCGACCATGACAGGCTCTCTGGCCTTATTTCGGCGCGAACTCCGGCTGGCCTGGTCTGGAGGGGGAGGGGCCGCCCTGCCGGTCGGCTTCTTCGCCGCCGCCTCCAGCATGACGCCTTTCGCGGTCGGCTCGGATACCAGCGCCCTGCAGACCGCAGGTCCCGGCGTGATCTGGATCGCTCTGGCCCTGTCCAGCCTGCTGCCGATGGAACGCCTTTTCCAGGCCGATCTGGAGGACGGGACGCTGGACGCCTATGCGAGCTCCGGACTGGCCATGGAAGGCGTCGCCCTGGCCAAGACCCTGGCGCACTGGCTGGCGACCGGTATCCCCCTCGCGCTGACAGCGCCGCTTCTGTGGATTATGCTTCAGGGCGCGCCCGAGGCGAGCCTCCTGGTGGCCGGGGCGGCGATGGTCGGAACGCTGGCCTTCTTCTTCTTCGGTTCCGTCGGGGCGGGTCTGGCCGCCGGCATGCGCCGGGGCGGTCTTCTGATCGCCCTGGTGACCCTGCCGCTGTATGTCCCCACCATGATATTCGGCGCAGCAGCCCTGGACGCCATGGCCGGCGGGCTGGACTGGGTCGGTCCCCTGATGCTGACAGGATCGGCCGCGCTGTTCGGCCTTGCAACCTCGCCCTTTGGCGCCGCCATGGCGCTCAGGATGGCTCTGGACTGAGCTGGCGCCTGCGGCCTCATGCGCCAGTCTTAACGACCGCAGGCGGGGTTCCTGCAGGTCGGGCGCCTTTCGCGCTGGTGGTCTTGCGGGTCGGGGGTATTGCAGGAATGTGACCGGCTCGCCATTGTCGTTTATCCCGACAGCCCGGTAAGTCAGCGATCCTGATCCCGGTCCCGCCGGCGGCGCCGATACCATCGGCTTCCTCAGACCGGCGGGCGGGGCAGGACGGCGGGCGCAGCAGCGAACGCCCGGGCGCATACAGTTCAGGAACCGGCCATGGCCGTCATGTCCTTCTTCGCCAACCCCCACCGCTTCATGGCGGCCTCGCGCTGGCCAGCCTGGGGGTTCACGCTTCTGGGAGCGGGCCTCATCGCGCTCGGGGTCTGGAAAGGCCTCATTGCGCCTGAGGATCACCAGCAGGATGAGCGGGCCCGCATGATGTTCGTGCACGTGCCCGCCATGTGGCTGTCCCTGTTCGCCTACGCCTTCATGGTCGGCGCCAGCTTCATCTCATTCGTGTGGCGCCATTCCATCGCCGATGTGGCGGCCAAATCCGCCGCCCCCCTGGGCGCCGTCTTTACGGCTGTCGGCCTCATGACAGGCTCGATCTGGGGTTACACGACCTGGGGAACCTGGTGGGAGTGGGGCGATGCGCGCCTCGTCTCGGTGCTGATCCTGTTCTTCATCTATCTTGGCTATCTGGCCGTCTGGCAGGCGATGGAAACGCCCCAGAAGGCGGCCCGGGCGGCCGCCATCCTGTGCCTCGTGGGCGCGGTCAACCTGCCGATTATCCACTTCTCGGTCGAATGGTTCGCCGTCCTGCACCAGAAGTCGACCTTCCTGACGACAGACGACCGGGCGACGGCGGAGTTCAAGATCCCCATGTATATCTCCGCCCTCGGCTACCTGGCCCTGTTCGGCGGCCTCACACTCATGAATATGCGCGCCGAGATCATGCGCATCCGTACTGATATGATCCTCCAGCGCAGACAGGCGGCGGACTGACATGCCCGTTGTGGACACGGACTACTCTGCCTATGTCACCATCACCTACGCCATCGCGCTGACGGCGCTGGCGGGCGCCGGGCTGTGGTCGGCCCTGCGCCTGTGGGGGGCGCGGCGAAGGCTTGATGAGGCTGAAAAATCGGACCCTTCAACCACAGGCCCTTCCATGACAGGCCCTCCCATGACAGGCCCTTCGACGACAGACTCATCGAGGCAAGAGCAATCGGATTAAGACCAACAGACCTCTGGCGCTTCAGCCGGCCCGCCGGCCACAGGCTCGGGCGAGGATACCGGCGCAGCCTCGAGGCGGCAGGGAGTGGACCGCGCGGTGAAACGGGCAATTGCGATCATTCCGCTGGCGGTGCTCGCCGGCCTGTTTGTCGTGGCCTTCGGCCTGCTGACGGCCAGGGATCCTGCGCCTGCGTCTTTCGGCTCTCCGGTGCGCGAGGCGCCGGCTTTCGATGTTGACGGCCTTGCCGGCGAACGGGTGCGCCTGTCCGACTACAGAGGACGTCCCGTACTCGTCAATTTCTGGGCGACCTGGTGCGGTCCGTGTAAGCTTGAGCATCCGCTTCTGGTCGATATGAAGGACGCAGGCGTCGCTATCCTCGGCATCCTCTATAAAGACCCCGGCGGGCTGGAAGAGGCGCGCAGGATCCTTCTGGAGGAGGGCGACCCCTACACGCAGGTGGGCCTTGATCCGACCGGCGATCTTGGCATCGAGATGGGCCTGTCAGGCGTTCCCGAGAGCTTCCTGGTCGATGCAGAGGGCCGCATCGTCAAAACCAAGCGCAACTATTTTGTCGAGGCCGATGTCGCCGACTTTATCGCCGCTTACCGGGAGCAAGCCGCCCGGGCGGCGACGCCTTAGCCGAAGGGGTCCGCCCGCCGGACCGCTCCGGCGTCTCGCCCGGCGCATCCGCTTCCTCCGCGCTGCGCGCCAGCGTCGCGAGGAGCTCACGGAAGGCGGCCCGTCCGGAAGCCGGCAGAGCCGCCAGCAGCGCCTTATCCACCTGACGCATGGCCGGCAGGGCGCTGTCGAGACGGCGGCGGCCCTGAGCGGTCAGGCGGACCGACTTGGCGCGCCCGTCGTCGCGCGCCGCAGCGCGCGCAATCAGCCCGCGCTGTTCCATGCGGGCCATCATCTCCGCCAGGGTGGAGCGATCCACGCCGGTTATCCGGACCAGATCCGACTGGCTGGCCCCTTCTGATTCGGCGATGGCGGCCAGAAGGACGCTCTGGCGCAGCGTAACCCCGCCGCGCAGTCCTGAGCGGGCGAACATATCCGCCACCAGCTGTTCGGCGCGTCGCAGCAGGTGAGAGGGCGATTCGCTGAGCGTGAAATCAGCCCCCGACGGACCCGGCGAGGCCGCTTGCCGGCGGGGCGTAGCCCGCGTGGACTGAGGACGGTTCGTCATGAGAGCGCCTTACTCTGATACAGCCGACATTAAGGTCAGCCGGGCGGCAGGTTGAGCCCCCCGCCGAACATTTTCCCGGCCCCCGCTTCCGCTATACACAGCAAAGGTCCATCATGCGCGGGTGACCCATCCGCAAAGACCCGTTTCGTTTTCCGCCAGAATCCCTCCCGGGGAGGACCGCGAGCGGCGCATCTGCGATGCATGCGGATTTATCGACTATGTGAACCCCCGGATCGTGACAGGCGTCGTCGCGCACGCCGATGGCCGCATCCTCCTGTGCCGGCGCGCCATCGAACCGCGCCGGGGCTTCTGGACGCTGCCGGCGGGTTTCATGGAACTGGGCGAGAGCGCTGAGGACGGAGCGCGCCGGGAGGCGCGCGAGGAGGCGTGCGCCGAGCTGGAGATCGAGGCCCTGCTGGGGCTCTACTCCGTCCCCCGCATCGGGCAGGTTCAGATCTTCTTCCGCGCCCGGCTCCTGAACGCGCCCGCCGCCGGACCGGAAAGTCTCGAGGTCGGCCTTTTCGCCTGGGAGGAAATTCCCTGGAGCGAACTGGCCTTTCCGTCCGTACCCTGGGCCCTCTCCCATCACAGGGCGACACTGTCACAGCCAGGACTGTCAGCCTTCAGCAGTCCGCAGACCGTTGCCTGACGCGCTGAGGCCGGTTCGCGGCGAACCGTTCCGTCCGTCCGCGGCCGACGCCTAGGACATCCCGCCATCGCGGCCTGAGGCGTTCGTTTCCCCGCCCGCCGGCGTTTCCTCATCAATGGCGTGCTTCATGATGAAGGGCAGGTTGATGCCCATGAAGACCACAGCCAGTGGAATGGACAGGAACAGCTTGGAATTGACCCAGAACTCCCGCGAGAAGTTGCGCCAGATGATCTCATTGATGATGGCCAGCAGAATGTAGAAGGCCGCCCAGCGCAGGGCGAATGTCTTCCATGCCGGATCCGGCATGCGGAAGGCGTGCTCGAAGGCCGTCTTCCAGATATTGCGGCCGATCATCAGGCTGCCCAGAATGACCACCGCAAACAGGATGTTGATGATGGTTGGCTTGATGAAGGCGAATGTTTCATCCTGAAGCCAGATCGTCAGTCCGCCGAACACCATGACCACGGTACCCGTGATGATCAGCATGGGCGGCAACCTGCGCCCCTTCATCAGCGTCCAGCCAATCGCAAGGGCCACACCGGCCATGAATACGCCGGTCGCCCAGAAGATCGCTGTGGCCTTGGAGATCGGGCCTGTCTCCGGGGCAAGGTTCTGCATGCCGTTGAAGACGATCACGAAGGCCAGAACCGGGCCCAGATCCGTCCAGATATTCCCGGCCCCCTGGGGCAGGGACTTGCGGGCGCTGGTTGAAGGCGGGGTCTCATTCATCGCATGACCCTTAGCGGGCCTGGCCCTCTCCGGTCAAATCCCGTCCTGTCACATCCCCTCAGCCGGCGCGCCGTCAGGTCGCGTCGGGCCGGCCGGCCTGCACGCCCACCGGATGGCGGATGCCGGCCGGGGGGCCAGACGGAGGAGCCAGACGGAGGGGGCCAGATGGAGGGGGCGAGGCGGAGGCGGATCAAGGGCCGCCCCCTGCTGACCCGCGTGAGGCCCGCCTCAGTCGTTCCCGGGCGGCGCCACCGGCGCGCCGTGCGGCGTCGCCAGCTGCGCCAGCCGCCAGGCCTCCCGCCGCCGGTTCAGATGGTCCATGCTTGTCAGTCCCCTTCCGGTCGCCAGCGCCTCAAGGGCGCCAAGCCAGCATTCAAAATAGGGCCGCCCAGCGCCCCTCGCATCGGGACGGGCGATCTCAAGGGCCAGAGCCTCGGTCCACTCCGGCCAGGTGAAGGCGCCCCGTGCGCTGAGCTGAAGCGCCATCGCGAAGGCCCGCGCCTCCCAGGGCGCGCTGAATACGGGCTCGGACGGCGCAGCGCCCTGCGTCCCGCCGTGTGGAGCGCCGGAAGACGCCTCATCGCTCATCGGCCGGCTCCAGATAGGTCTCAAACGCCTCAATCGATACGCTGAGGCCAGGATCGGCCGCCTCGCCCCAGAGTTCGCGTCCTGAGAAACGGACCGTATAGAGCGGCTGAGCCGTCGCCGAATCCCCGGCGGCGCTGGCGTCGGCAAAGACATGGCTGCCGTGAAGCGCAGTGATGACGCCGCAGTGGCCGCGCACATAGCGCGGCAGGCGCGTATGGCCGGGTGGATGCATGTTGCGGGCCCTCACCCTCTGACCCGTATGCAGGCGCGCAGGCGGGCCGTCCGGGCGCAGCGTGGGCCCGCCGCGTGCGATCATCGCGTCGACGCGGCCCGCGCCAAGTATGCGCTCGACGGCCCGCGCAGGCTCAAGGCAGCGGCCGGCTGCGAGCTCCGCGGAGCTGACCAGACCGCGCTCCGCCAGAAGCGTCTCAAGTCCTGCAAGCCAGATCTCATAGTAGGTCTTTGAGAGATAATCGGGTGGGGGGAGGCTCTCGCGCGCCTGACGCGACTGATCGATGTTCCAGCCCCCGGCCGCCCCCGTCGCCAGCGTCAGGGCGAACACGCGCCGCTCCCAGGGGGCATGGAACACACATCCCTCCGGTTCATCGCGCACGGGGCCGAAGCCCATCATTCCCCCCATGTCATGCGCCCCGTTCATGAGGCCGCCTCCGGCCCCAGCGCATAGGACACGCCGATCATGCTGTTGCGGGTGACAAGGGCCGCCAGCTGCTCCTGTGTCCAGCCATCCGTGCCCGCCGGCCTTTCGGGCACAACAAGATAGCGGATCTCAGCAGTGGAGTCCCAGACGCGGATCTCCGCCTCCTGCGGAGGGTGGCAGCCAAACTCCGCCAGCACCGAGCGCGGATCCATCACCGCCCGGGAGCGATAGGGTGCGGATTTATACCAGACAGGCGGAAGGCCCAGCACCGGCCAAGGATAGCAGGAGCAAAGCGTGCAGACGACGAGGTTATGCACGCCCGGACCGTTGAAGACAGCGACCATGTGCTCGCCCTGCCGTCCGCCGAAGCCCAGCTCTGCGATGGCCGCCGTCGCATCGCTCTGCAGGCGTTCCCGGTAGGCCGGATCGGACCAGGCGCGGGCGATGACGTGCGCACCGTTGCGCGGCCCGATGCGGGTTTCATAGGTCTCCACAAGACGGTCGAGCGCAGCGGTTTCGACATAGCCCTTCTGCGTCAGTATCTCTTCAAGAGCGCGCACGCGCGCCTCAATAGCCGCCTCAGCCTCATCGTGAGGGTGCTCATGGTCGTGCTCATGGTCATGATCAGCGTCGTGGCGATGATGCGCGCCGGCCCCCGGAGGCGCGCCAGCCATCTTACCCTCCGCTGAGGGATCCTCCGCGTGCATCCCCGCCTCCTTCAGCGATCCGGCCTCCGGCGCTGCGTTGGCGGGCAGACTAGCCCGGCGGCGGGGGCTGTGACCAGATCCGATGCGGCCGTCTCAGCGTGTCCGTGTCGCCTGTCATGTCCTCTGGCGCCGGAGCCTCAGCGCCCCCTCACGCCTCTGGCGCTGCGGCGGTCCGCCTCCCTGCTCCGGCAGGCGGGTCAGCCGAACTGAAGAAGGCTGAGACCGGCGGCCAGCATGAGTGCGCCCATCAC
>Ga0169931_10004131_pt1 | contig 22705 bp, 19 predicted proteins | sample Kivu_15m_20L_FD_129675 | JGI IMG/M metagenome (GOLD analysis project Ga0169931, IMG submission 129675) | Freshwater microbial communities from Lake Kivu, Western Province, Rwanda to study Microbial Dark Matter (Phase II) - Kivu_15m_20L... | ecosystem: Environmental > Aquatic > Freshwater > Lake...
CCGCGTTTGGATCCAGCTTTGGATTTGGGTTTTTTTACTTGGTTTGCTTATCCCTTACTGAAGCTGCTGAAGGCGTTTGAAGCGTGGACTGCAAATTGGGGTATTGCCATTATCCTGCTGACTCTGTTGGTAAAACTGGCCACGTATCCACTGACCTACAAGAGCATGAAGAGTATGAAGAAAATGGCTGCTCTTCAGCCGAAACTTCAGAAGCTTCGTGAAAAGTATGCTGATGATAAAGAAGCGCTTAACCGAGAAATGCTCGTTCTAATGAAAGAAGGGGGCTACAATCCCGCTGCAGGTTGTTTGCCCATTCTGATTCAAATGCCGGTGTTCTTCGCGCTTTATCGAGTTCTTTATTCCTCGATTGAGCTTTATCAGGCACCTTTCTTTCTTTGGATTACAGATCTTTCGTCAAAGGACCCGTTTTATATCACGCCAGTGGTATTGACGGCTGTAATGTACATTCAACAGAAACTAACACCGAATACCGCAACTGACCCTGTACAGGCAAAGATGATGCAGTTCATGCCAGTCATGTTTGGCGTATTCATGATTTCTCTTCCGAGCGGCCTGACCCTTTATATGTTGGTCAACGCGCTTGCGAGTATCGTTCAACAGATGATTTTGAACAAGAAACTGGGGATGACGGGTGCGATTCCGACAAGGGCCGGCGCCTAACGCTTCAGGTTATTTTGCGGCAGACACGATCATTGCCCCCATTACTTCAAGTCATGGGGCAGTGATCGTTGCTCGAGTCAGTGGTCCGAGCACGCGAGAGCTGATTCAAGCTCTCGCGCCTTCTGGCGCTCAACGGTTATTGAGCGATCCGAGAAGAACTCATTTGGTGCGCTTGTTGGACCCCCAAACCGGTCAGCCTATCGATGAGGCGATGGCAGTCTTTTTTCAATCCCCGGCGAGCTTTACGGGGGAGGACGTTCTTGAGCTTCATTGTCACGGCGGTAGCTGGATCACATCGCGGATCCTGGAGGTAGCTTCGGGATTCGGGATTCGAATGGCCTTACCGGGCGAGTTCTCCTTTCGGGCGGTACGTAACGGGAAAATGCAGTTATCCCAAGCACAAGCGGTTGCTGATCTGATTCAGGCTCAGAACGCAGGTGCTGCGAGCCTTGCCCTAGATAAGCTTTCGGGCAAGCAGCACGAGCAGATGGCTGCAGTTGCCGAGGAGCTACGGGTCCTTTCGATGCTTGGTGAAGTTGGGATCGATTTTGCGGATCAAGATGTCGAGGAAGTGCGTCTTGATGTTCTTCAGAAGAGAGCCGCGGCTGTTCGAGGACGCCTGGAGGATGTTCGGTCGACTTATTCTCGAGGGCGCCTTCTTCAGGACGGATTTCGAGTGGTTTTTCTGGGGCTTCCTAACTCCGGAAAATCGAGCTTTTTTAACGCACTTTTGGGCGAGGAGCGATCAATCGTTTCGGAGATAGCTGGGACGACTCGAGATTCCGTGCGGGAGACGCTCACACTTCGAAACGCCACTGCTTCGGTGACCCTTCGGTTGGAGGATACAGCCGGGGTTCGATGGACCGATGACCAAATCGAGCAGATGGGAATTGAGCGCACATGGGCTGCGGCACAGAAGGCTGACCTGGTCTTGTGGACGGTTGATGCTTCGAGTTCGTCAGCGCAACTCAGTGACCTTCGGACCCACTTAGCGGACGAGAGTTCTTGGGTTAAGCGCTCAATTGGGATTGTAACTAAGTCAGATCTGATTTCTCAAAATGAGATTCCTCAAGCCATAGCAGAGTTCTTTTCTTGCTGCGGTGTTGACGATTCGGTTCTCGTGAGTGCGCAGTCGGGCGATGGATTAGATCAAGCCGTAGATCGAATAGTCAGGTTCTGCTTGACTCAGGTACATCGTGATCCTGGTGAGGTTTTGCTGACTCGGGTTGAACACGCGCAGGCGATCGCAGAAGCGATTGAGTTGTTGCGCCAGTCCGAGAGCGCGGTGGGTGAGGATCTTTTTGCGTCTGATGTTCGGCACGCCTTAGGTGCATTGTCGCCCATCATCGGAGAGACCTTAACGGACGAGATTTTGGGGCGGATTTTCTCGAGTTTTTGCATCGGTAAATAGGGTTGAAAAGCCCTGAATCTTCAGGCTTAACGGAGCTTCATCATGATGAAAATTGAAACAATTGGTGTGTTGGGCGCAGGACAAATGGGGCGAGGTATCGCGCAGACTGCGAGCCAGGCTGGTTTTCTGGTTCTCCTTGCTGACCGCGAAGTGTCTATTGCTGAGAAAGGCAAGATCGCCATAGAGTCTCAGCTGAAAAAGCAGGTCGAAAAAGGAAAACTCTCGGCCGAGGATATGGCGGGAATCTTGGGTCGGATTCATTCTGTGGGCTCCATTGCCGAACTGAAGCCTGCGCAGCTCGTAATTGAGGCCGCAACGGAGAATCAGAGCCTGAAGTTCGCGCTGTTTAAGCAGCTGGACGAAGCTCTTCCTGCCGAGACTCTTTTGGCGACCAATACTTCATCGATTAGCATTACAACTATTGCCGCCCAAACGAAGCGCCCAAGCCAAGTTGCGGGGATGCACTTTATGAACCCTGTTCCAGTTATGAAACTGGTCGAAGGGATACGAGGCCTTCAAACCTCGGACGAGACGTTTGCCTCAATTCAGGCAGCGGCTGAGAAGATGGGAAAAACGTGGGTGGCAGTTCGCGACATTCCTGGCTTTGCAGTGAATCGTATTTTGATGCCGATGATCAACGAAGCTGTGCAAGCTCTCTACGAAGGCATCGCAAGCGTTGAAGACATCGATACGGCGATGAAATTGGGAACGAATCAGCCAATGGGTCCTTTGACGTTGGCGGACTTTATTGGTCTCGATACGTGCCTTGCGATTATGCAGGTTCTGCACGAGGGATTGGGAGATTCAAAGTATCGTCCAAGCCCCTTACTCAAGCAGTATGTGGATGCAGGCTGGCTCGGACGCAAGACGGGACGTGGTTTTTACCGCTACGATCAAGTTTGATGTTTTGAATCTAATAAATGGAGACTCTGAAGATGGAAAATCCGAATGACCAAAAGGGAGACTCTTTTGTTCAGGTGAGCCGCGATGAGCCAGGGATTGCGTGGGTCACCATCACTCGTCCCGCAGCGCTCAACGCCCTTAACACGGCCGTGCTTTCGCAACTCAAGAATGCGCTGAGTGAGGAATCTGCTCGCCCAGATACGCGAGTGGTGATCTTGACTGGTGCAGGAGAAAAGGCCTTCATTGCGGGGGCAGATATTCTTGAAATGAAAGATAAGTCCTCAGATGAGGGGGTTTATTTTTCGCAGCTCGGTCACGAAGTCGCACGTCTTCTGAGTCAGATGCCTAAACCAACCATTGCCGCCGTGAACGGCTTTGCGCTGGGGGGTGGAACCGAGATGGCAATCTCATGTGACTTTATTCTCGCAAGTGATTCTGCTGTTTTTGGTCAGCCTGAGGTGGGATTAGGAATTATCCCAGGATTTGGGGCAACCTTCAGGTTGGCAAAGTTTGTGGGTCTTCCGATGGCAAAAGAGCTCGTGTTCTCCGGTAGGCGGGTAAAGGCGGAGGAAGCACAGACGCTTGGACTGGTGAACCACATTTTTCCGCGAGCAGAGTTTCGTGAAAAAGTTTTGGAGATGGCGCGTTCGATAGCGCTGCATTCAGCTCCCGCTGTTTCGCGATCGAAGCTCCTGATGAATGAGTTTGATGAGGTTGCTGGATTGAGCCTTAAGGTCGATGGCGAAGTACATGCTTTTGGTCGAGCCTTTGGAACTCCGGATCAACGAGAGGGTATGGCTGCTTTTGCAGAGAAGCGTAAGCCTAGATTTATTGGATTGGAGAGTGTCACTTTATGATGTTTGGTTGGCCTGAGTCAGATGATTCCAAGAAGATGTTGATGGACGAGATCCGCTCTTTTGCCCAAGCGGAGATTGCTCCACATGCAAAGCACTTTGATGAGACCGGTGAGTTCCCTCGAGAAATTGTTGCCAAGCTCGGTGAAATGGGACTGATGGGAATGATGGTCCCTGAGCAGTGGGGTGGCGCCGGTTTGGATGCTGTTAGCTACGCCATGGCGATGGAGGAAGTTTCGGCAGCATGCGCGTCCACGGGCGTGATCATGTCGGTGAATAATTCGCTCGTGTGCTTCCCCATTGAGCAATATGGGAACGATGATCAAAAGGATAGGTATCTCAGACCCTTGGCACAAGGTAAGAAGCTTGGCTGTTTTGCACTTTCGGAACCAGGCCACGGTTCGGACCCAGCAGGGCTTAAGCTACAGGCGACTAAAGTCGAGGGTGGCTATAAACTCAATGGATCCAAGAACTGGATTACCAACGGAAGGGAAGCGGACGTTTGTGTCGTGTTTGCGACGATCGATCGAAACCTCGGCCACAAAGGGATCTGTGCCTTTATCGTTGACACCAAGTCTCCTGGGTTTCAGGTTTCTAAGCTCGAGGACAAGCTCGGCATCACGGCTTCTTCCACAGCAGCTTTGTTCTTTGATGACGTTTTTGTTCCTGCCTCTAACCTTCTGGGAAAAGAAGGACAGGGCTTTAAAATCGCCCTCCACACGCTAGATGGCGGTCGCATCGGGATTGCGGCTCAAGCGTTAGGGATTGGCCGCTGCGCTCTAGAGGCATCTAAGCGGTTCGCTACCGAGCGAGAGCAGTTCGGGGCCCCGATAGCAAAGCTCCAAGCAATTCAATGGTTTATTGCCGATATGGCAACTCGCATGCAAGGCGCTCGTCTTTTGACCTGGGCAGCTGCACGGAACAAGGATCTTGGGTTAAAATACACCAAAGAGGCTGCCATGGCTAAGCTAGCGGCCTCTGAGGCTGCGGTCTGGACTGCAACAAAGGCAATTCAGGTTCACGGCGGGTATGGGTTCACTAAAGAGTACGTGGTTGAGCGTAACTACCGTGATTCGAAGATTACTGAGATTTACGAAGGAACCTCAGAGATTCAGCGAATCGTCATCGCGGCGCAGGAGCTTGCAGAGCTTTAATAGAGAGGATAGGGCACGAGCTGGGTGAGAAGTCCGGAAACGTGCTCCGCCAATTGAGGCTGAGGCCACTAAATTCAGGAGAGAGGAATACTCCATGTCAAATTCAGAAACGCCAAATAAAAAGGGTTCAAGCGGCGCAGATCTGGAGAGGGTTTACGCTGAGTGGGACCGCAAACGGATCGAGGGGGAGAAAAAAGTACCCTCCCGTACTGCCAAGTTCACCACCTGGAGTGACATGGACGTCCCTTTGGTTTCGACGCCGCTCGATCTCGATAAGACAGGGTTTGATTACCTTCGAGACTTAGGGATGCCAGGAGAGTTTCCTTACACCCGAGGTGTTCAGCGAAATATGTTCCGAGGCAAGCTTTGGACGATGCGCCAGTTTGCCGGATTTTCTACCGCTGAGGAGACCAATAAAAGGTTCAAGCTTTTGCTGGAGCACGGACAAACGGGGCTCTCCACTGCGTTCGATATGCCTACCTTGATGGGATACGATGCAGACAGTCCGAAGTCGCGTGGTGAGGTCGGAAAATGCGGGGTGGCTGTATCCTCGCTGGAAGACATGGAGCGGCTCTATGAGGGTATCCCTCTGGGTGAGGTAACCACCTCGATGACGATCAATGGACCTGCGATCGTTATCTTGGCCATGTACTTTGCGGTAGCCGAGAAACAGGGTGTGGCTCGAGAGAAAGTTCGGGGCACTCTCCAAAACGATATCTTGAAAGAGTATATTGCTCAAAAAGAGTGGCTGTTTCCGGTGGAACCCGCCGTTAAGCTCGTGATCGATACGATCGAACATGGGACCAAATTCTACCCAAACTGGAACACAGTCAGTATCAGTGGATACCATATTCGCGAAGCGGGAGCGACGGCAGTTCAGGAGCTTGCGTTTACGCTTGCGGACGGATTGGCTTACGTAGACGAGTGTTTGAAGCGCGGTATGAAGATCGATGATTTTGCGCCTCGTCTTTCGTTCTTCTTTGACGTGCATAATGACTTCTTCGAGGAGATCGCCAAGTTCCGTGCGGCTCGGAGAATATGGGCGCGCTTGATGCGCGATCGATATGGAGCAAAAGATCCACGCTCATGGATGCTTCGTACACATGCTCAAACAGCGGGGGTCTCGCTCACTGCGCAACAGCCTTACGGTAACATTGTTCGTGTTGCAGTTCAGGCGTTAGCCGGTATCTTGGGTGGTACCAATTCACTTCATACCAACTCGATGGATGAGACACTTGCGCTTCCTACAGATGAGTCTGTCATGATTGCACTCAGAACTCAGCAGATCATTGCCGAAGAGAGCGGCGTTGCAAATGTCGTTGACCCTTTGGGTGGCTCGTACTTTGTTGAGTCCCTGACTTCTCGGGTCGAGGCAGAGGCACTTGAGTACATTCGTAAGATTGATGAGATGGGTGGGATGATCAAGGCAGTGGAAAAGGGTTTTCCACAGGCCGAAATCGCCAACAGTGCGTACCATTTTCAGCGTCAACTTGAGGCCAAAGAGAAGGTCATGGTTGGTGTGAACAAATATCAAATTGATGAACCTAAGCGCGCATTGAACACGCTCTATATCGATCGTTCGGTTGAGAAGGCACAGATTCAAAAGCTAGAAGCCCTACGTATTCGCCGATCTGCAGCCGCAGTTGAGCGTACCTTGGCAGCAGTGAAGTCGACTGCACAAGCCGGTGGAAACCTCTGTGGGCCAATCGAAGAAGCAGTGAAAGCGTACGCAACTCTCCAAGAGGTCTGCGACACCCTTCGAGGGGTGTATGGGATTTATCGTGAATCAGGGAGCTTTTAATTCATGAGTACAGCACAACAACGTAAAATTCGTGTTCTCATCGCAAAACCCGGCCTAGATGGCCATGATCGCGGTGCAAAAGTGATTGCACGAGCCCTCAGGGACGCGGGGTTCGAGGTCGTCTACACTGGATTACATCAGACTCCCGAGATGATCGTGAGCGCCGCCGTGGAAGAAGACGTTCACGTGGTGGGCATGAGTATTCTGTCGGGTGCGCACAATGCATTAGTGCCCGAAGTAATTGATGGATTGAAGGCGGCGGGTTTGACAGATTGTCTGTACCTTGTCGGGGGAATCATCCCAGATGAGGACATCGCGGGATTGAGGCAGCTGGGCGTACATATGGTGTTCACTCCTGGCGCAAGTTTGGCTGACGTGACGAACTATATTCGCGATAATGCGCCATCTCGCGAATAAGTAATTCGCGACAAGGGATTGGCTCAAACCGAGATTTGTAGGTTACAATGGGAGGCATGGCTGAGAACGCTTTGCCTCCTTCTTCGTCTTTAGGCTCCCGTCTAAGACCGAATGCTTTGAAGATTTTAGAGAAGCGCTACCTTCTGCGGTCTGATGAGACGGGACAAGTGATTGAGACTCCGGACCAACTCATGACTCGAGTCGCAAGAGCGGTCGCATGCGTTGAAGCAGACGGGACGCTCAGAAGGTTTTGGGAAGAGCGATTTCACGAGCTTTTGTGCTCATTAAGGTTCCTTCCCAATAGCCCGACTTTGATGAACGCGGGCAAATCAGGCGGACAACTAAGTGCCTGCTTTGTCCTTCCCATTGACGACTCGCTTGACTCTATTTTTTCGGCGCTGGGTCACGCGGCAAAGATTCATCAGTCTGGAGGCGGCACAGGGTTTGCTTTTAGTCGGATCCGATCTGCCGGAAGCCAAGTGGCCTCCTCATCGGGAGTGGCGAGCGGGCCCGTGTCGTTTTTGAAGATTTTTGATCTTGCAACGGAAACCATCAAGCAGGGCGGGACGCGTCGCGGGGCGAATATGGCGGTGATGAGAGTCGATCACCCGGATATTTTTGAGTTTATTCGCGTGAAGCAGGACCTAAGGAGTGTGACGAACTTCAATCTGAGCGTTGGCTTGACTCACTCCTTTATGCAGTCCTTATTCAGTGGGGGGGCGCTCGAGTTGGCGGATTTATCTGTCGCGAGTGAGCACAAGAGAGTCGTTGCCGCGGCTGATGTTTTTGGTGCGATCGCTCAGGGGGCATGGACCTCGGGGGACCCGGGAATTTTGTTTTTGGATCAAATCAATCGGTTCAATCCTACGCCTTTGATCGGTTGCTTTGAGTCTACTAACCCATGCGGTGAACAACCGTTATTGCCGTATGAGTCTTGCAACCTGGGGTCACTAAATTTGGGGCTTTACCTCATAGAGGAGGGGAGCGGAGGGGCGCTGTGCTTTGATTGGCAGTTATTCGAGCGCGACATCGCGACGGCTGTTCGCTTTCTCGACAATGTGATCGACGCAAACGTCTACCCGGTTGCGGCCTGCGCCCAAATCACCCGGACGAACCGGAAAATTGGACTAGGAGTTATGGGGTTTGCTGACTTGTTACTTGGACTGAGGGTTCCCTACAGCAGCTTGGAGGCGAGTCTATGGGCGGAGAGGGTGATGAGCTTTGTGGATCGAACTGCAAAGCGGGCCTCAGCCAATTTAGCCCAGGAAAAGGGCTCTTTTGTTGGGTTTGGTGGGTCGATGTGGAGTCAGCTGGGATATCCGGAGCTTCGAAATGCGACCGTAACTACGGTTGCTCCAACTGGAACGATTAGTTTAATTGCCGGATGCTCTAGTGGGATTGAGCCCTATTTTTCGGCTTATACGGTTCGAAATGCGCTCGATGGAGAGGTCCTTCGCGAATGGGCGCCGGGAGTTGAACGAGAGATGAATCGACGGGGTGTATTCGACCTGAACGAGGAGGTCGTCAATCTGGAGCTGAAGGGTGTTTTGGAGGATGCGCACGTTCTCGATTCGGCGGCACACCTCCGTATTCAAAGAAGCTTCCAGAGGCATTGCGATAGCGCCGTTTCGAAGACAGTAAATCTTCCTGAGTCCGCAACTTTAAGGCAGGTTCAGGAGGTTTTTGTTCAAGCCTATCGGCACGGCTGCAAGGGCGTTACGGTTTATCGTGATCAGTGTAGGCCCACTCAAGTTCTGGAAAAAAAGGGTGATTCAGGGTCTCGGGCTGATCTTTTTGACACTGAAGCTTCGTCGTGTCCGAAGTGCGAGTGGGCGGAATAGGTCTGTTCAGCTGCCGAGCAAACACCTAAAATGGGACTTGCGAAGATGCATCTGCCAGCGTTAATTCAAAGGCATCTGGTCGGTCAGTGGTGCGGGTGTAGCTCAGTTGGCTAGAGTGCGAGCTTCCCAAGCTTGAGGTCGAGGGTTCGAACCCCTTCACCCGCTCCAAAACAACGAAATGATTTTTGCGCTGTCGCCGTGCGACATTGACTCGATCCAGGGACCGGTGATAACGGCCGCAGCTATGCGATCGGACTCCGAAAATCGGGTTTTTGATGTAGTTGTGATTGGTGGTGGGCATGCGGGTTGTGAAGCAGCTCATGCAGCCGCACGAATGGGTGCTCAAACCCTTCTTTTGACGTTGAATCCCGAGCGCATTGGGTTCATGTCGTGCAACCCTGCCATTGGGGGGTTGGCCAAGGGGCAACTAGTCAAGGAAATCGACGCCTTGGGCGGATTGATGGGGCGGATTACCGACCAGGCTGCAATCCAGTACCGCCGCTTAAACTCAAGTAAGGGACCCGCAGTGCGGTCGAGTCGCGTCCAGTGTGACAAGGCGCATTATGCCGACGTGATGCAGTTCACCTTGAACGGTGTCAGCGGTTTGACGATTTTGAAGGACGAGGCCATTCGCGTTCTGACATCCAATGGAAGGGTCAGTGGAATAGAACTTCGTTCGGGTGAGACACTGAGTTGTCGAACCGTAGTGGTGACCTCAGGAACTTTTCTCGCTGCGATCATGCACACAGGGGAAGAAACGGCAGTTGGGGGGCGAGTGGGGGATACCGCGGCTCTCGGTCTTTCAGATAGCTTGAGAGAGTTCGGCTTCCGCCTTCGGAGGTTGAAGACAGGGACACCTCCGCGGCTGAGCCGTCAGAGCATTGATTTTTCTCGTACAACACCCCAGCCCGGTGACGAGGTTCCAATTCCGTTTTCGTTCTACTTTAAACCTGAACGTTTTCCGGTTTTACCCCAAGTTCCCTGTTACATTACCTACACCAATGAGCAGACTCATGAGTTGATTGCTGAGAGTCTTCATCGATCGCCGATGTACACAGGTGCGATTACAGGTGTTGGGCCACGATATTGTCCGTCTATTGAGGACAAGGTGAAGCGATTTGCTGATAAAGATCGGCATCAGGTTTTTATTGAGCCAGAAGGCCTTCATACAGATGAGATGTACATCAACGGCATCAGCACAAGTCTGCCGCGTGAGGTGCAGGAGCGGTTTGTGCACTCAATTGTTGGGCTAGAGAAGGCGGTCTTCCTTCGCTACGGTTATGCTGTGGAGTATGATGCAATCGATGCTCGGCAACTCAAGCGTACCCTCGAGTCGAAGGATGTTTCGGGCTTATTTCTAGCCGGTCAGGTTAATGGAACATCCGGCTATGAGGAGGCGGGTGCGCAGGGGCTCATTGCAGGCATGAATGCAGCCCTCTTGGTGAAAGGTGTTGACCCTTTAGTTCTGGGGCGCAGCGACGGCTATATAGGGGTATTGATTGACGACCTCACACTAAAGGGGTCGGATGAGCCATATCGAATGTTTACTTCACGGGCCGAGTACCGACTGCTTTTGCGTGAGGACAATGCGGACCTGCGACTCAGCGAGTTTGGTTATCGGGCGGGCCTTTTGTGTGACGCCGACTATCGGGTTTTCCTCCAGAAGAAGGAGTCCATTGAAGGCTGGAAAGGGAAGCTGAGGAACCTGTTTGTGATGCCGGTTGCTTCAGAGGGTTTTTTTGCGTCCCGTGGACAATCGCCCCTCAAAGATCGGATTTCGCTTGAGGCTTTCTTGCGTCGGCCTGAGATGAAGTGGGCTGATCTCGCATCTGTTGGTGCCACCGAGACATCCTCTGTGCCGGGTGATGTCAGCGAGCAGGTTGAGATTCAGATCAAGTATGAGGGGTACATTCAGCGGGACTTCGATACGATGGAAGGTGTTTTCAAAAACGAACGACTGCTGCTGCCCAAAGACCTCGACTACGGTTTGGTTCCCGGGCTATCCATCGAGGTTCGGAACTTATTGTCGAGCACGCGACCCGAGACTCTGGGACAGGCTGGACGAATGAGTGGAATTACGCCCGCGGCGGTGGCCAATCTCATGATCTACCTCAAGATGCAGGAGAGTAGGCCTCGTGAGGGCTCTTTGGAGGGGGGGGCTACTCATGGACTCTGATATTTTTTTCGGTTTGCTTGAATTGGGCGTCAAGAGGTTCCCGAAGCTGCGGGCCTCGCTCGGCGCAAACGAGGAAGGAGCTCTTCGGAAGATTGTGGCTTACAGAGAGGCCATCCTTGAAGAGAATGGCAGGCAGAATCTGACCCGTTTACTTACCCCTGCCGAGTTTTACTGGGGGCATATCGAGGACGTATTCCAGCTTCTAGAGGAGGTTGAGCTTGAGTATCCAGTCTTGGATATCGGGACGGGAGGCGGTGTTCCGGGTATTCCTGCGGCTATTCTGACTGGTCAGCCATGGATACTCTTAGACTCAGAACTCAGGAAGACCGAGTTTCTCACCAGAACGTGTCAGGACTTGAACATCCAGAATACCCAGGTTGTTCATGACCGTGTCGAAAAGGTGATTACCCAGCTCATGCCCAGGACGTTAGTGTCTCGGGCCGTGGGAAAAATAGAGAAACTGTACGGCTGGACCCATCATTGTTCCACGTGGAACAGTATGATTCTCTTTAAGGGGCCTAACTTTGAGGCCGAGTGGTCGGATTTCCTGTTGTCCAGGTATCGAAGCAAGCTGGCCATCCAGGCTAGCCACGAGTACCCTGTGAGTTCTCAACAAGGGGAAGAGGAAAGGGTTCGCCGAATACTCAGAGTAGTCCCTGTTCGGCGCAACACTTGATGAGTGTTCCACGTAGAACACCGCAATGACGCATGCTTTCCGGTTGGGCTCCCCATGTGTTCCACGTGGAACATTGCCGATGCCCCCCTAAGTCCCCAGATTGATGGAATTTATTGTTCCACGAGGAACATTTTCTCTAAATTTCCCTGAGATCGAAAAAGGAAGCTTGCCCTCTCTGGACTAGCACTTTAGTCTCTGGGGGTTCCTGAGCTTTTTGCGCCACCGTTTATGGCCCAAACGGGCTTCTGAACCATCCACACTATAACCACACCAGTCGTTCGGAAGAGGGGGCGCAATGGATTTGTCCTCTCTCCCGAACGGTTGAAATGCGACCTTCGCTCAATCTAAAAAATCGGAAACATCATGGGAAAAGTAATCGCACTAACGAACCAAAAGGGTGGCGTAGGGAAGACCACCACGACTGTAAACTTGGCAGCATCACTTGCTGTGGCCGAGAAGCGTGTTTTGGTTATCGACTTTGATCCACAAGGGAACGCATCCTCGGCCCTCGGTTTGGACCGAAGCAAGGTGGAGGGCACCCGAAACATTTATCACGCGCTCATCGGACAGGCTAAGCTCTCTGAGGCGGTTCAGCCCACTGAGATGGATTGTTTGTTTGTTGCGCCTGCCGGCGGCGATCTGACCGGGGCTGAGATTGAGTTGGTGAGCTCCTTTGCGCGCGAGTCAAAGTTGAAGGCTGCCATTGCGGAGGTGAAGTCTCAGTATGATTACATTCTGATCGACTGTCCTCCCTCTCTGGGGCTTTTGACCGTGAATGCCCTGACTGCTGCCGACTCGTTTTTGGTTCCACTTCAGTGCGAGTATTTCGCTCTCGAGGGCTTGTCTCAGTTGCTTCATACCGTCTCGCTCATTCGCATGTCACTGAATCCTCAGATTCAGGAGGAGGGCATCCTTCTCACGATGTATGATTCGCGAAATAACTTGGCCAACGAAGTGGTGAAAGAGGTGAGGACCCACTTTGCAAATCAAGTGTTCGATACCTTGATTCCTCGTAACGTTCGTTTAAGTGAGTGCTCCAGTTTTGGTAAGCCGGTGCTCTTGTACGATATCGACTCCAAGGGGTGCTTGGCCTACTTGAATCTGGCAAAAGAAGTTCTAGCAAAGAATCAACCCAAGATTGTCCCGAATCAGCCGATGACAACAGCGGCGCCCATCAAGGCGTCGGGGGCTCCTCTGGGAGAGGCAAAGGTCTAAGGATAAATGAGTAGAGGGAGTAAGATGGCGCAAAAACCAGTATTGGGAAAAGGCTTGGCTTCTTTGTTACCGGGTGCGGCTTCGGTTAGTGTCCCACCCGCACTAGCAGGTGGCCTGCAGGGGGCCCCAGGCGATGAGGTCGCGGGACCCGCGCACCCGGTCTTGCCGGACACAAACAACAAGGATCGACACCCCGGAATCAGCATCGTCTCGTTGGACGATATCAAGACTAACCCCTATCAGCCACGCCGAGAGTTTGACCAGGTGACTCTTGAGGAGCTTTCGGACTCAATTAAAGCGAACGGCATCATTCAGCCCTTGGTGGTGAGAAAGATGTCCGACGGATTTGAGTTGATTGCAGGTGAGCGACGACTAAGGGCGTCCAAGCTCGCAGGCCTCAAGCAGGTGCCCGTCGTGATTCGAAAGTCGACGGACCGTGAGTCGCTTGAGCTGGCTCTCGTCGAAAATATCCAAAGACAAAACCTAAACTGCATCGATGAGGCTTTAGCCTACCAGCAACTGGCCCTCGAGTTTCATTTGACTCAAGAGGAGTTGGCGCGCCGCGTCGGAAAAGATCGAACCACAGTTGCCAACTTTATTCGGCTCCTCAAGCTTCCCGAAGCGATCATTGATGATCTAAAGCGTGGGATCCTCACTTTTGGTCACGGTAAGGCACTTCTCGCAGTTGACGATAATGACATTCGGTTGCGCGCGCGGGCCGAAATTGTCCAAAAACGACTCAGCGTCCGGGACGCAGAGGCCTTGGTCGATGCCCTCAAGAAGGGAACCTATAAAGAGAACCCTGGCAATCCTGCGACTCAGCCAGGAAAGGCGAATGCCATTCAGCAGCGGTTTGATGCCATTTCCCGTGATCTTGCGCGACAGTGGGGTACCCGAGTCGAAATAAAAGGGAACGAGAAAAAGGGTAAAATCGTTGTACACTTCACAGCTCGCGGGGAGCTCGATCGGATCTTGAGCGCCATTCAGGACGGATAAGGAGAGACCATGTCGCCTCAAGGAAAGAAGTTTGTTGTCGGACAGACGTTGGATGAAGTCTCGGGGGTTCTCGAGGCCGGCTGCGAGTTTGAGGGCAAGCTGACTTTTCGGGGTACCCTTCGAATCGGAGGTGTTTTCAAGGGCGACATCTTCACTCCGGACACCCTCGTAGTGGGCGAGGGTGCGAGGGTTGATGCGAATGTGGACGCGGGTGCAGTCGTGATTAATGGTGAATTCTCGGGCTCAATTCGAGCGCGGTATCGGGTTGAGATCCACCAACCCGCAATTTTCCGGGGAGACATCGTCACGCCGAGTTTGCATGTAGGTGAGGGGGTTATTTTTGAAGGAAGAAGTCGCATGTCTTCCGCTCACGCAGCCGAACTGACCTAGTTTGTTAAAAAACTCCTCAGGAGTTTTAAAAAGCATGGTTTGGTCGCTTGACCCACGGAAAATCCCCATGTTAGCAACCCGTTTGTTCAAAAACATCCGGAGATTACAGTGGCGGCGATATTGACCCAGCTAGGCCTGGACCAAACTTTTTTCGTGCAGTTTTTCTTGTTTGTGTTGGTGTTTCTTCTCACCAGCCAATTCTACTTCAAGCCATTTCTTAGGTTGATTGACGCTCGGCACCGTCGCACGGTTGCTGACCGCGAGGCGGCCGAGAAGATCATGGCTGAGGCTCAATCTAAATTCGAGAGCTATAAAGCTCAGATTCAAGCCGAGAGGGCAGAGGGCCGCAAGGAAGTGGAGGGCGCGATTCAGGCTGCGAAGAAAACCGAGGCCGAACTGTTGTCTCGTGCTCGGGACGAGGCGAAGCGCATCACGCAGGAGACCGCTGACGAGCTAGAGCGTCAGAAGACTCAGATTTCAGCTCAACTTGAAACCGAAGTGGAGTCTTTGGCTCAGCAGATCTCCAAAACACTTCTTCCTAAGCGGGACTGACCCGGAACCCTTTGAGGCACTAGATAGACCATGGAAGCTCTCATTCCCCAGCTGATTAACTTCTCGATCCTCGTCGGTATTCTGGTTTGGAAACTGGCGGGACCCGTTAAAAACTTTGTGGCACAACGTGCCCAGGATGTCGGCTCAGATATTCGCGCGACTGCTGATCAATTGCAAAGAGCCCAGAGCCAACTTGCGGAGTTTTCCTCCAAGTTGAAGGCAGTTGATGCAGAGATCACACTGCTCAAGCAAGAGGCGAAGTCTGAGGCTGCGCAGATTCAAGAGCGCATCACGAACGAAGCGCGTCGTCTGTCCGATCAAGTGGTGCGCGACGCTAACTCCAGAAAAGAGTCTCTGATCTCTGAGGCGCGAAGCCGCCTTGCATCTGAACTAGCGATGAAAGTAGTTGACCGGGCCGAGGCGGTTTTGAAGGGGCGCTTGACGGGAGATGACCGTGTTCGGCTGCGTAAAGAATTTTCAAATCAATTGGAGCGTCTTCAATGAGTGTTGCTAAGTCCTATGCCAGAGCACTTCTGGAATCTGCCACCGAGTCGGGTATGACCAATTCTCAGTGTGAGGGTTTGGAAAAACAACTCGAGCGCTTGGTTGATGTAGTTGAGTCCTCGAGGCCTCTGGCGATGGCTTTGATGGGCCCGGCCGCTTCTGCAAAGGAAAAAGTCGCGGTGCTGAATCAACTCGGCAAGGCACTTTCTCTGGATCCGCTCTTGGTCCGATTCCTGGAGCTTATGGGTCGCAAGCGTCGCCTTGACCTCATTTCGCAAGTTTCGTCTGAGTTCCGTGAGCTTCGATTGGAGCGCGACGGAATTGTGTTGGGCGAGATGGTGTCTGCCGAACCCCTGTCGGCAACTGATGTTGAGGACCTCGGTCGCGCTTTTGGGCAGCGTCTAGGGGTGAGGGTTTCTTTTGTCACGAAAGAGGACCCAGCGCTTCTTGCTGGTGTCAAAGTCACGGTTGGTGGCGTCACCTATGACGGTACGATGCGCTCGCAGCTGAATCGTTTGAGAGACACCCTCGTACAGTCGTCTGGCGCTGGGTTGCACTAAAGTTATCGTAAAAGTTCGAAAGTTTTTGGGAGGCCCCCGAGGCTTCTCGGCTCGTTTCAAAATTGAAAAATTAACTCTTAACGAAAGTTGAGGAACATATGGTTCAGATTCGTCCTGAAGAAATTACACAAATCCTGAAAAGCCAGTTGGCAGACTTTGAAAAGAAAGTCGATGTCTCGGAGACCGGAACTGTTGTCGCAGTGGGTGACGGTGTTGCAAAAATTTATGGGCTCGAAAAGGCAATGGCCGGCGAGCTTGTAGATTTCGGCGGCGGTGTCACTGGAATGGTCTTGAACCTGGAAGAGGAGAGCGTCGGGGTGGCGATTCTTGGAAATGATTCCAAGATTAAAGAAGGTGCCACTGTTCGCAGAACCAACAAGATTGTTCAGGTGCCAGTAGGGGAGGCTCTGTTGGGCCGTGTTGTCAATGCGCTTGGCGTGCCTGTTGACGGCAAGGGTGAGATCAATACAGACAGCTACCGCTTAGTGGAAGTGAAAGCTCCAGGCATCGTTGCACGTCAATCGGTTAAGGAGCCTCTCCAAACCGGAATTAAAGCTATCGACGGGATGATTCCAGTTGGCCGGGGCCAGCGTGAGTTGATCATCGGGGACCGCCAAACTGGTAAGACCGCAATTGCTATTGATACCATTATTAACCAAAAAGGCCGCGGCGTTTATTGCGTCTATGTAGCCATTGGACAGAAGCAGTCTACGGTAGCGCAAGTTGTCGACAAGCTGCGTCAGCACGGTGCTTTGGATCACACCATCGTGGTCGCCGCCACGGCTTCTGAGTCTGCTCCGTTACAGTTTCTTGCTGCTTACACCGGAGTGACCATCGGGGAGTGGTTCCGGGATAATGGGAAGCACGCGCTTATTGTTTATGATGATTTGACCAAGCAAGCCCAGGCGTATCGTCAGCTCTCCTTGCTTCTCCGTCGTCCTCCAGGTCGCGAAGCTTACCCTGGAGACGTGTTCTATCTCCACTCTCGCTTGCTTGAGCGCGCAGCAAAGCTCTCTGATCAGTTGGGTGGCGGATCGTTGACCGCTCTTCCGATCATCGAAACCCAAGCTGGGGACGTTTCTGCATACATCCCAACGAACGTGATTTCGATCACCGACGGCCAGATCTTCTTGGAGACCGACCTGTTCCACAGTGGCGTGCGTCCTGCCGTTAACGTGGGCCTGTCAGTTTCTCGAGTGGGCGGTTCGGCTCAGATCAAGGCGATGCGCCAGGTCGCGGGCACGCTCCGTCTCGAGTTGGCTCAGTATCGTGAGAAGGCAGCATTCGCACAGTTCGGCAGTGACCTTGATCCAGCAACTCAGCGTCAGATTGCACGGGGTCAGCGCTTGACCGAGCTGTTGAAGCAGGGGCAATACGCTCCGATGCCTGTCGAGCGTCAGGTTGTTTCGATCTACGCTGGTACCCACGGTTACCTCGACAAGATCCCTATGAACCGTATCAAAGATTACGAGGGGCAACTCTTCGACTTCTTGGATCGCAAGCACCCTGAGATTCTTAAGGAGATCGTTACCAGCGGTAAGATCGAAGATGCGTTGAAGTCTAAACTAAACGCAGCGTTGAAAGAATTTGACGGAGTTTTCTCGGCTTAAGGCCAATAACGAAGGGGTAACTTTCGATGGCAAGTATTAAGGATCTGCGTAAACGGATCGGAACCGTAAAAAATACGCAGCAAACCACTAAGGCGATGAAGATGGTCTCCGCGGCCAAGCTTCGCCGTTCCCAGGAGGCCGTCCAGGCCCACCGCCCATACGCATTGGAGTTGAAGGCTCTCTTGGAGCAGACTTTGAAGCACCCTGCGTCGGCTCAAATCCGCTCTCCTCTCATTGTCCGAGACGAGGCGGCTATGGGTGGCGCGGAGGGGATTGAGTCCTCTGGGAAGCCAGCGGTTTTGCTGGTGATGATCACTTCTGATCGCGGCCTGTGTGGTGGCTTTAACGCCAACATTATCAAGGGTGCTCAGCGCTGGATGAATGCGAACGCGAGTCGATACTCTCGGATCGAAACCGCATTCGTGGGCAAGAAGGCGTTTGATTTTTTTAAAACGCGTCTCGCAATAGCCCCTGTTTTTCATGTGGAGTTCGGAGCGAAGGTTCCCTACATCAAAGCAAAGAAAGTGATGGGGGACGTTCTCGCGCCTTTTCTTGATGGCCGAGTTCAGGAAGTCGTTGTGATCTATAACGAGTTCAAGAATGCGGTAACTCAGAAAGTCACGACCGAGAAGTTACTCCCCATGACAGTGGGAGCAGGCGCTTCACAAGAAGGTAGTGAGGCTGACTCAGTTGGCGTACCACCGTTGGTGAAACCCGACCCAGCAACGGTCGCACAGACGCTTCTTGAAAAGCACTTTCCAGTTCAATTGTATCGCATTCTTCTGGAGTCCCAGGCGGGCGAGCACGGAGCTCGTATGTCCGCCATGGAGAACGCCACTAAGAACGCGGGTGAAATGATCCGCCACTTGACGCTGCAGTACAACAAACAGCGTCAGGCCGGAATCACCAAAGAGCTTCTTGAAATTATCGCGGGCAGCGAATCCCAAAAGTCTGCCGGCTAAACCACCTTAAACTGTTTCTATCAATTCAGAATAGGAGACATGTCTGATGTCAGCCAGTGTAGGTAACGAAAAATTCGGACGGATCAAGCAAGTGATCGGTCCGGTTGTTGACGTCGAGTTCGACGCCGGCAATCTTCCTGAAATTAAACACGCAGTTCGCGTCACCAACGCCGGTAACGGCGATGGTGAGTGGAACCTGGTTCTCGAAGTGGCTCAACACTTAGGTGAAAACACTGTCCGTTGTATTGCAATGGACAGCACCGAGGGCTTAGTTCGCGGACAGGCTGCTAAGCCGATGGGCACTCAGATTTCTGTACCAGTGGGTCGTGAGACCCTGGGTCGGATTCTGAACGTAGTGGGTGAGCCTGTTGACGAGATGGGCCCCGTCCAGGCTACTAAGTATTATCCTATTCACCGCGCAGCCCCTAAGTTCTCTGATCAATCGGTGAACATTCAACCTTTCTATACCGGGATCAAAGTGGTCGACTTGCTCGCTCCTTATGCTCGCGGTGGTAAGATCGGTCTTTTCGGTGGCGCCGGTGTGGGTAAAACGGTTCTGATCATGGAGCTGATCAATAACATCGCAACTCAGCACGGGGGCTTCTCTGTGTTTGCTGGTGTGGGTGAGCGGACCCGTGAAGGAAACGACTTGTGGATGGAGATGAAAGAGTCGGGTGTTTTGGCTAAGACCTCTCTGGTCTACGGTCAGATGAACGAACCACCTGGAGCCCGTGCCCGCGTTGCGTTGTCTGCTCTTTCGATCGCTGAGTACTTCCGCGACGAAGAGAACCAAGACGTTCTGTTGTTCGTGGACAACATCTTCCGGTTTACTCAGGCAGGTTCTGAAGTTTCGGCGCTCCTCGGCCGTATTCCTTCTGCCGTGGGTTATCAGCCTACCTTGGCAACGGAGATGGGTGAGCTTCAAGAGCGCATCACTTCGACCAACAAGGGGTCGATTACGTCGATTCAGGCAATTTACGTTCCTGCGGACGACTACACCGATCCAGCTCCTGCTACCACCTTCGCTCACTTGGATGCGACGACCAACCTTTCTCGTCAAATCGCTGAGCTGGGTATTTATCCAGCAGTGGATCCTCTCGCTTCCACCTCTCGTGTTCTTGATCCACAAATTGTGGGGGAAGAGCATTACCGTGTGGCACGTTTGGTTCAGTCCACCCTTCAGCGTTACAAAGATCTCCAAGACATCATTGCGATCTTGGGTATGGACGAACTCTCCGAAGGGGACAAAGTTACAGTTGCGCGTGCCCGTAAGATCCAGCGCTTCCTCTCACAACCTTTCTTCGTGGCTGAGCAGTTTACCGGCTTGAAGGGCAAGTTTGTTAAGATCGAAGACACGATCCGTGCGTTCCGCGAAATTGCGGAAGGAAAGCACGACGACCTTCCCGAGCAAGCCTTCTACTTGGTCGGTACGATCGAAGACGCCATCGAAAAAGCGAAGACACTGAGCTAAGGCGAAGTCGTCTACTGTTTGAGCTGGGTTGGGGGAGAAAACTCTCGATCCAGCTTTAACCAGAAATGTTAAACGAAATTCAGGGAGAAGCTCCAACGTGAGTGAAACTCTTCGGCTAAGTCTCCTCTCACCTGAGAGAAAGATTTTTGAAAATATTGAAGTTACTTCGGTCAATCTTCCGGGCGCAGAAGGTGCCCTCCAAGTATTGCCTGGACACGCTGATTTCGTCTCTACCTTAGAGACCGGCCCTTTCTCCTTTGTCCCTGTTCAGTCGGTAGACCAGTATGGGTCCTCTGGAGTGATCTCGTCTGGGTTCTTTGAAGTCAGGCAGGGACATGTGATTGTTTGTGCCGAGACGCTCGAGTTTAAGGGTGAAATTGACTTGGAGCGTGCAAAGAAGGCACAAGCCAAGGCCGAACAGGCGTTGACTGATGCAAACATTGATGAAGAGAAGTTCAAGAAGTACCAGCTCAAGCTCCAACGGGCTCTGGTTCGTCAGCAAGAAGCCAACCTGTAATTGAACCGTCTCAGTTTACTCTTAAGGGGGTCCTTTACAAAAAGGGCCCCCTATGTTTTTTCACAACTCGACGCGGGTGCAGTTTCTGCCCATTGAATCCAACTTTTGTTAGCCGATACGATTGATAAGAATCGTAGGAGTGTTCCGCCTGAGAGCAATGATGGATGTACCCAATAGTCAAACCGCTAGGGTGAATGCTGCACGGGAAGTGCGTGCAGCTGTCGTAGGCGTTCTTACGGGCGCGGGTTTCATTGGGAGCTTGCTAGGCCTTCCTTTGGTTCAGCCTCAGTCCTCAGATCAGTTATTGAGTGGAGCGCGAGCTGCGGCTTGGGGGCACGTCCTGCCGGGTGAGCCGATGGCGGCAGGTTCTCTATCAACCGCTGAGTTGCCTCGGTTAGACATGAGCGGTCTCTCCCATACTTTTTCCCAGCTCGGGCAAGCGAGCGTCGCTTCAGGTTCTAGGCCGGAAATTGAGAACTTACCCGTTCAGGTTCCAAGGATTCCTTATTTTGGTCCTGTCCAACCTCAAGTCCAGCGTGCGGGCACTTCAGGATTGATGATGGGTGGCCGTTTGGTACAGGCATCGACAGTTCAGCGGGAGGCACTTTTGGGTGTCACGCTCGATCATCAGCTCCATTGGACTCGTGCCCTCGTTGGACTTGGCTGGGAGCATTCGGGGGCGAGCGGTGTTTATCTTACGGGGTCCGATGACGCGTCCTCCATAACTTCGTCTCCAGAGAGGACGAGTACTCAATCCCTCGAGCAAAGTTTGGCGGATCACTCAACTGGTGCGGTGAACCGTGAGTATTCACACCTGATCTCTGATGTGATTGCATCACAAGGACTCGTACCAGCTCGCTCGGCACCTCTCGCAGCACCTGCTTTGCTTGATACAATATTGGCGGCTTCTCAGCCCGTATCTCAATCGAAGGTCGTTCCTCGAGAAGCCCGGTACAGTTCAGGGTTAAAAAAGAGTCCCGCCAGAGCCCCTAGAAAGACACTGGCCTTAGCCCCTGCGATTCCCAAAGCCTCCTTCAAACTATCCAATGCGCGTGCGGCTCAGGGGCTTCTGAAGCCAGGGAAAACCTGGGAGCAGCTTCTGGAAGGCAAGAAGATTTGGGACACCTTTTCTGTGACTACTCAGATGCCATTTCTGGGTGAGCAGGTCGCCGGCGCGACCGCTAGAGTTTTTGCCGCAGAGGGGGGACATCGGCTGAGTACTCACGCCTGGGTGCAGGTGTCGGGTGGATACTCAGTGCCAACCCTTCAGTGGGTGAGTCGGACTGACTTGAGCGGTCAGCAGCTTTCGGCACTTCGTGTGCTCTCTCCCAACTCGATGTCACTCCTCGGAGCGCTCAAGGGTGCGTCAGTCGATCCAGATCGTGGAGTGGTTTTTGGACGAGTTCCGGCTGGATACTCAGTGGGTCTCGCGGGAAGTGCCGAGCAGCCCCTTTATCTATCGACGGATGGGCGTGATGCGCTCGATCCTTGGGATAATGGTCAGGACCGGGTTTTTGCGTTCTTGAATATTCAGCCCGGGGCAGCTGTAGTTCAACTGCTGGATACTCACTCTCAGGAGCCTCAGGGGGTCGTATCGGCCCCCGTTTTGTCGGCATCTGCAACCTATCTTGAGCTCACTCCTCCAGAGCTTAGGACCTTGAGTATTCAGGTGTTGGACGGGACCGCAAAGGTCGCTCGTCCGATCAGTGGGGCTCAGCTTCGAGTGGTTGGATGGAAGGCACCTTCGGTGGGGAGTGGAAAAGAAGGTCGCGCAGTGTTGAGGTCCCTCCCTCAGGTTGGTACTTACCCAGTTTACTTCGAGGTCACTCCTCGCGAGGGCTATCCACATCGATATCGCGTTCAGGCTGATCGGTCTGAGGTTCAGGCTTGGGTCTTTAGTGAGGGAGTCGTCTCTCAATGGCTTTCCCAGCTTGAAGGGGGTGTTCCCCCCGATAGCGGCCTTTTGGTGGGACGAGTGGACCCCCGGGGCCTGGGTGGGGGTGGGGCGTTCTCA
>Ga0169931_10004132_pt1 | contig 22700 bp, 26 predicted proteins | sample Kivu_15m_20L_FD_129675 | JGI IMG/M metagenome (GOLD analysis project Ga0169931, IMG submission 129675) | Freshwater microbial communities from Lake Kivu, Western Province, Rwanda to study Microbial Dark Matter (Phase II) - Kivu_15m_20L... | ecosystem: Environmental > Aquatic > Freshwater > Lake...
CGATCCGCCGGAGTCACGCATCACCGCCGGACGGGTGCATGAGCCGTCGCCGGGCAGTTTTGGACGGCCGGCCGGGTGCCGATCCCGGGTGCCGACCGGGTGCCGGGCCGTCCGGTCGGCCTGCTCACACTTTGCTCATAGTAAATCGGCGTTTATCCCTGCATTTCGGCGCGTCTTGCTGCACAAGCGAACACTGCGACAATTTCGCCCTGATTCGCGAATTTCCCTTATTTTATCGGGATTTTTGGGGCGGAGGGGGTGGGATTCGAACCCACGGGACCTTGCGGCCCTCCGGTTTTCAAGACCGGCGCGATCGACCACTCTGCCACCCCTCCTAGCTTGAGCGGGACGCAGGAGAGTGCCCTCGTCAGCTTGAAATTCAAGAAAAACCGATCCTTCACGACGGATCGCGCTGTGGCTGCCGGTGCAGGCAGCCCACCCGGGAATCGGCACCGGGAACCAGCATCGGAAATCGTGTCATTTTCCCGTTGCCGGTCGGCGGGGCGGCGGTTAGCGTCGGCTCCGTCATGAATCGACTTGCCGTCACCACGCTTGCTTTTGCCTCGCTCACCGCGTTTGCCGCGGCCGACATCCATGCGCCGCCGGGCTCGACCTACACGGCCACCCGCAAACTGGGTCGCGCGCTGGACAACATCATTTACGGCTTCATGGAAGTGCCCGAGCAAATCGTCCGCAAGAACGAGAGCTATGGCCGCAAAGCCGGCTGGTCATACGGCGCGGTCGACGGCACGAGCCGCGCGCTGCGTCGCCTGGGCTACGGCTTCTACGAACTCTTCACGTTCACTTGTCCGACTTACCGCGGCACCTTCAAGCCGCCCTACGAGCGCTGCGGCGAGGACAATCGCATCGAGATGAACGTGCACGACGGCCTCTCCGAATTCCCGCCCGAACTCGGCTTCGAGACCTATTACAGGCACTCGCGCACACAGAAATACTGAAGCGCGGGATTCCGTTCCCCTTCCCATCCAAACCTCCCCCGGTTGCGACCGGCGGGAGGTTTGTTTTTTCCGCAATCGACGAATGTGGAGCGGCGCGGCACATCTCACGAGAGGCTAACGCTTTCCTGCTTCGCAGGTCTCTTCCTCCTTGCCCGAATCACCCGTCCCGGATCTCAACGCTCTTTGACCGCGCCCTACTTCCGCGGGCCGAGGCGGACGCGGTAAAAGCGGCGTTGAGCGTCGTTGCGTTGGGGATCGTCGAAGCTGTGGATGCTTGTCGCACCGATCGCGACAATGTCCGAAACCAAAGGCTGCCAGTGGATGAGGTCGGACGATCCCTCGATGTGATAGACGAAGCCGGCTTCGCTGTTCCACGTGAGTGCGATCCGGCCGGTGGCGGGATCGATGGCGACCGCGGTTGCGCGGAACGCGCGGTCGGGCGCGACATCAACGTCGGGCACATCCGCGGCTGGATACGGCACGATTGCGCCAGTGGCACGCACGGTGGGCATCTTCGCATTCCATCCGGGTGTTTGCTGCGTGAGCCAGCCGCGCAGTGCGGCCGCAAGTTCGTCGGCGATCGCGCCGTAGAGTAGGTGGTTCGAGTAGGTGCCGTCGGCGAGATTGCGCGTTTCGGACAGATCGTCGCTGAGGTTGTAGAGTTCCCATGGTGAGGAGAGCGCCTTGAGTCCCTCGGGCGGCGGGCTGTTGCCGCGGTAGGAAGTGTCGTAGTGGTGGACGAGTTTGTAATCCGCGCCGTTGATGCGTGCGATGGCGACGCTCATCGGCCGCGCGCGGTTGTCCATGTATCCGGGGAAATGATAGAACAACGGTGCGCGGTGGCGGCGGGCAACGCTCGGCGCGCGCAGGTGGAGATCGAACGACACGCCGTCGAGCGCAAGACCCGAGGGAAGCGCGGCACCGGCGTGCTCGACGAGTGTCGGATAAAAATCCACGGTGTGCACCAACGTGTCGGACTGCGCGCCCGCGGGGACGGTGCCGGGTCGGCTCACGATGAGCGGTACACGCAGTCCGCCCTCCCAGAACGACCCCTTGCGGTCGCGCAGCGGATGGTTGTCGGTGAATTCGCTGCTGGCGATCGCGATGCTGCCGCCGTTGTCGGAGGTGAAGACGACGAGCGTGTCTTCGGCGATCGAATCCGCCGTGGTGCTATCGCCATCGGGGTCGGCGAGGCGGTCGAGGATGCGGCCGACCGCCTGATCCAGGTGTTCGACAAACGCGGCGTAGGCGGCGCTCTTGTGGTACGTGCCTTTCGGCAGCGCGTCGTATTTCGCCTTGAGGTCGGCGCGCGGCTGGATGGGCACGTGCACGGCAAAGTGGTTGAGCTGCATCAGGAACGGGCGATCGCCGTTCGCTCCGGCCGCATGCTTGGTGATGTAGTCGCAGGCTGCATCGGTCATCGCATCGATGTGGTGCTTGTTGCCTCCGGTGAGGCGGTCGGGATCATTGGGCATGATCGTGCCGGAAAGATTGGAGGCCCGGCGGTGCAGCGGCACGGCGATCGGGCCCGGGCCTTTCAGCACGGCGTCGATGTAGGCCGATGTGTAGTTCGACGACCACGCCGAGAGTCCCGACCCGCCGGTGGCGAACGATCCGCCCGAGGCAAAGTAGCTGCCGAGACCACCGGCTTCCGCGACCGTAAGATCAAATCCGAGGGTCGAGGGCGTGCCGACATGGGCTTTGCCGAAGTGGGCGGTGAGATATCCCGCCGCCTTGAGCACGTCGGCATAGGTGGTGGTGGAAGCGGGCATCGTGCCCTGCGTCGGCGGCACGAGCGCCGGTGTGCCATCGGCGCGGCTGAGGCTGCTGACGTTGTAGAGATTGTTGCCCGAGCGCGCGGGGTGTTGTCCGGAGAGCATCGCCGACCGCGTGGGCTGGCAGTTTTGCTGCACATAAGCATGCGTGAAGGACAGCCCCTGCGCGGCCAATCGCGAGAGGTTCGGCGTCTGGTAATAGTCGGACCCGTGATTCACACCGCGCAGAACATTGGGTCCACTCGGACCGGTGCGGATGTCCGTCCACCCGAGATCGTCGGCGAGGATGAAGAGGATGTTCGGACGCACCGGGTTCGCCGCGGCATCGACCACCACCACTGCGGTCGTGCTGGTGCTGCCGCCCGGGCCGGTGGCGGTGAGGCGATAGGCGGTGGATTCGGCGGGACTCACCGCCAAGGATCCCGTTGCGTCCACGGGACCAATGCCGTTGTCGATCACCACCGAGTCCGCAAGCGAGACACTCCAGGAAAGCAGCGACGATTGACCGGGGAGGATACGTGCCGGTGTCGCCGAGAGCGTGATCACCGGTGGCGAGGCGGGTACGACTTCAACCGTCACCGAGCGTGTGCGCGCGACACCGTCGGCGGTCGCGGTGATCGTGTAGGTGGTGGTCTGCTGCGGCGTCACCTCCGTGCTGCCGACCGCGGCGACCGTGCCCACGGACGGCTCGATGACGACCGTGCCGTCCTCCGCGTTGTAGACTTCCCAGGAAAGCACGACTGGTTGCCCCGGAACCACTGACGCGGGGGTGGCGGCAAATTCCTCGATGAACGGGCCGGCAATGGTCAACAGCTCAAGCCGCACATCGTCCCACCAGCTCTGCGCCTGCACCGTCGTGCCATTCGAGGTGCCGCTGCTTGTGCCGATGCCGGCAAGAAACACGCCGACCCTGCCCGCACGCTGCACATCGGCCGCAGTGACCTCGTGCGTGATGGCGAAGTCCTTCATCGTCCCGCCCTTGAGCACAATTTCCGGCGGCGCGATCCAACCCGAGGCCGAGCGCGCGACGACGTTTGCAAGCCAGTCCGCGGCACCCGGCACCGCACCGGTCTTCCTCGCGGCCAGTCCGTCGCTGATGCCGAAGAAGGATTCATCGGCGAAATACGGCAGACCATCCGGCCGCAGCTCGCGTCGGTCGCCCGCGGCAACGGTGAGACGCAGCTGGTCACCGGGCACGAGTGACGACCACTCCAAGGACGTCGTTTGGCCGATCACCGATCCGGCCCAGAGGTTGATCACCTGCGTGCCTTCGGCGGGTGCGATGTCCTTCCAACCGAAGGCGATTTCATCCGTGTTTGGCCGATTGTTCCAAGTGCTGTCGCTGGTGATCACCGACCAACCCGTTGGCGCGGTGATGCCGAGATCGGTCATGTCGCCCGAACCGAAGGCACCGTCGGCGGCGAGACTGCGATCGGCCTCAAAGCTTGAGTTGGCGAGCGGCACCGGCTGCGCGCGCATTGTCTGCACAGCCAGCATGGCCAGCATCAAAAGCGCGGTGCAGGCCAGACGGCGAAAGCCGTTCATGCGATGAGCGGAACGCACAACGGCATTCCATCAGGATGCGTCCGGGATGGGAACCCTCAAAAGACAGAGTGATCACACCCGACATCCAGCATCAATCGATGGCCGACTCCCAGGCGATCGCAACCGCCTCCTGCGCCCGCCGGGCCTCGCCGGGCCAGCCGCATCCGGCGATCGCGGAAAGCGCGCGCGACCACGACGGGATCCACAACCCCTCGCGGGCGATTTGTGGACCGTCGGCATGGAAACCATCACAAGGCAGCACGCGTCGCGCAAGATGCATGCACAGCCATGCACGCCACGCACGCACTCCAGCACGCGGGCCGCTCATCCTGCTGGCAAGGTGCTGAAAGTGCCGCACCGGATCGCCGAGAAACCCGCAACCCCCGTCGGCCGCGTGCCGCAGCATCCACACCAGCGCCGAATAGGGCGGCGGATGCGCGTCCACGACCGGATCGTCAGACGTAAGATCGGCCATCCACGCCTTGTTGAGTTGGAGGATCGCCTGCGCCGGCCTGCCCGCGAGCCACAGCGAATGGGCGTATCGCAGCGCGTCGAGATAAAACGCGGCCCCCTTGTCGGCCCCGTGTCGGCGCGTGATGCGGGGGTCCGGCGGATGCAGCGCGGACGGCAGCATCGGACATGGCGGGGGCTCGAACGGATGCCGGACGGCGGAGGACACGCAGGGATCGTCGGATTCGGACGGCGCGTTCGCCAGTGAAAACCCGCGGTGCGGGCGCGCGGCGGGTGTTCCATGCTTGCTTCAACGGCCCCGGACCACCGATGATCAGCGCGCATGAGCAAGCTCGAAGGAAAAGTGCTGGTCGCCCAAGGTGGCGGACCGACCCATGTGATCAACCAGAGCGTCGTCGGTGTGGCGCTGGAGGCGCGCAAGTTCACCCAAGTGACGGCCGTCTACGGCGCGGTGCACGGTGTGCGCGGCATCATCGACGAGGAATTCGTCGATCTCACACGCGAGACGACGCACAACCTCGAGTTGGTGGCCGACACGCCGTCGTCGGGTCTGCTGTCCACGCGTGACAAGCCGGACGTCGAGTACTGCGCACGCATGTTCAAGGTGATGCAGGCCCACGGCATCCGCTACTTCTTCTACGTCGGCGGCAATGATTCGTCCGACACCGTGCGCATCGTCAACGAGCAGGCCAAGGCGGCGGATTACGAACTGCGGGCAATCCACATTCCCAAGACGATCGACAACGACCTCGTGGAGAACGACCACTGCCCGGGCTATGGTTCGGCCGCACGCTATGTGGCGCAGGCTTTCGGTGGCGTGAACCTCGACAACCGCGCGCTCAAGGGCGTGTACATCGGCGTGGTCATGGGCAGGCATGCCGGATTCCTCACTGCCGCGTCCGCGCTTGCGCGCAAGTACGTCGACGACGGGCCGCATCTCGTTTATCTGCCCGAGCGCGCGTTCGACACCGACCGGTTTCTTGCCGACGTCGACCGCGTGTTCTCGAAGCACGGATGTTGCACCATCGCCGTATCCGAAGGGATCGGCGACAAAGATGGAAATCCGGTGATCACCAAACTGATGGGCGAGGAACGCGACGCGCACGGCAACGTCCAGCTTTCGGGCACCGGGGCCTTGGGCGACCTGCTCTCGGACGCGGTGAAGAAGGGGCTCGGGCTCAAGCGGGTGCGGTCGGACACCTTCGGCTACCTGCAGCGATCGTTCCTCGGATGCCGTTCGGATCGCGATGCACGCGAAGCGCGCGAGGTGGGCGAGAAAGCCGTGCAGTTCGCGATGTGGGACAACGTCGACGGCTCGGTCGTGATCCGCAGGCCGGTGCTCGACTACGGAGTCGATTACGAACTCGTGCCGCTGGAGCGGGTGGCGGGCAAGACGCGCCACATGCCCGACGAATTCATCAACGAAGAGGGCAACGGTGTCACCCAGGCGTTCCATGCGTACTGCAGGCCGCTGCTCGGCTCCGGCCTGCCGGAGGCGCACCGCATCCGCGCCCCGCGCGTACCGAAGCTCCTCGGCAAGTGACGGAGTCGGCGCGATCCGCATGAGTGGATGGCGGACAAGACCATCGACAAGCGCGTCCGGACCCTGAAGGCTGGGCACCATGAAACCCGCCCCGCCGCCGGCGCCGCAGGAACACCCGCTGGCCAACATCCTGATCAACGTGCTGCTGCCGGTGCTGGTGCTCAGCTACCTGAGCAAGGACCCGGCATTCCAGGAAGCGATCGGCAAGCAGGCGAAACCGTGGCACATCGGCCCGGTCAAGGCGTTGTTCGTCGCGCTGGCATTTCCGGTCGGCTACGGCATCCGGCATTTTTTCCGGACGCGCCGACTCAACTTCTTCTCCAACCTCGGGCTGGTGTCGGTGCTGCTGACCGGCGGTCTCACGATCTATCTGTGGAATGCGGACGGCACGATCAAGCCGGACGCCGACGTGTGGTTCGGCCTCAAGGAAGCGTCGATCCCGTTCGTGCTCGGCATCGCGATCATTGGATCGCACTTCACCCGCAGCCCGTTGTTGCGGGTGTTCCTGTACAGCGATTCGATCTTCGACATCCCGCGCATCGAGCGCGAGGTCGAGGTGCGCGGCCTTCGCGAGACCTACGGCCGGATCCTGTTTCAGGCGACGTTGCTGTTCGCGGGATCGTTCTTCCTCAGCACGCTGCTCAACTTCGGCCTGGCGCTGCATTTCCTTGGCGACCTCGACACCTCGGCGGCCAACGCGCGCGAACTCTACAACGAGCGCGTCGCCAGACTCACCGGCTGGGGATTCGCGGTGATCGGCGTGCCGGTGCTGCTGGTCCTGCTGCTCACGCTGCGCTGGCTGCTGGCGCGGCTGGGCGCGCTCACCGGGCTCAAGCACGAGGACCTGATGCTGCCGCGCTGATGGCGGCTGCGGATCAGTCGACCAGATTGTCGACGCGCTGGGCGAGTTCGATATCGAGATCGGTGAGGCCGCCGGCGTCGTGGGTGGTGAGCTTGAGCGTCACCCGCGTGTGGCGGATCAGGATTTCGGGATGGTGCTGTGCCTCTTCCGCGATCTCCGCAAGGTCGTTCACAAAATCGATCGCTTCGGAAAATTCTTCGAATTCCACCGTGCGCGTGATCGCGTTGGATTTCTTTTCGTACTCCCACTCCGGGCATTTTTTCAGAGCGGCATTCAATTCGGAGGCGTCGAGAAGATCGGACATGTGGATGGATGTGTGGATGGATTCCGCGCGAAGACTGGAATCCGTCGTTCGGGGTTGGCAAGCCCGATTCCCGATCCCCGCGAAAACGGGTCGACGCAAAATCCGGCCGGATGTCTCGGCCTGCCGGGTTGCCAGCGCGCCCGCGGTGCGGTAGCATCGTCCGATGAATTCCCGCATCCTCCTCGTGCTGTTGGCGGCGCTGTCAGCCGCATCGTGTGCGCCACAGACTCCGCAATCGCGCATCGGAAAAGATCCGGCACGCTTCGCCGCGCTGCGCGAATCGGAAAAACCGCTGGTGACGCAGGGCCGCATCGACCGCGGATTCTCACGCGACGCCGTGCGGATCGCCTGGGGCGAACCGGTTGAAGTGTACGCAGGATCCAAGGATGGCAAATCCCTCGAGCGCTGGGACTACATCGGGACCCGGCCGGTGCAGGTGACGCACTTCGGCGGCGGGTGGCACCGCGGCTGGGGGCCATACGGCTGCCCGCACGACGCATTCGATTTCGGACCGGAGATCGCGTATGTTCCGTATCGCTACGCCACCGTGTGGTTCACCGACGGCCGGGTGGATTCATGGGAACGCGCGAGATGATCCGGCAGGCGGAGAGCGCTTGCATTTTCCGGGGCGGGATCCAGCATCAGGAGTGTCCGAACCCACCATGACCATGAACCTTCGATCCATTTCCGCCCTGTTGGTGCTTCCGCTTGCCACCCTGCTCGTGCTGCCATCGTGCTCGACCGGCGGCGGTGGCTCGTCGCTTGCCGCCTACCAGGCCTACGATGTTCCGACGAAGCTGCCGAAGAACCCGAAACACGTGCGGGTGAAAGTGTCGCTGAGCAAGCAGCGCACCTATGTGATGGAGGGATCCGAAGTGCTCATGGCGATGCCGGTCTCGGTCGGCAAACCCGGGCGTTCCACGCCGAGCGGGAATTTCACGATTTTCAACAAGGTGGCAGGCAAGCGCGCCAACTCGCACGGCTACGCGCACAAGAGTGGAGACGTCAGGCAGACTTACCTGGCGAAACGACCGGCCGGCTGGTCGTTCAAGGGCACGCCGATGCCGTACTGGTGTGAGTTCAAGGCAAACTACGGGTTCCACACCGGCTGGGTGAAGCACCACCCGTCGACACACGGCTGCATCCGCATGCATGAGAACCTCGCGCCGAAGTTTTTCAAGCTCGTCTCGATCGGCACGCCGGTGAGCATCGCCTACTCGCAGCCGGAGGACGCCACGATGGGAACCATTCCGCTGCCGCCGTGCGCGGGCCCTCTGCCCGATTACCCGGTGAGCATGTACCTCGGCGATGGCTACTTCAGCCGCCACAAGCCCCTGGTGTTCCAGTGATCGTGATCATCGGCGCGGCCGGACGCCCGGCTTGCCGCGTTGGTTAGAGCAGTTTGCGAAAAGGTGTAGCCGGTGGAGCGAGAAGATGTTGGGCAGGGCAAGGCGTTGCGATGAAGTGGATTGACATCCACGACTGAGCAACAACGCGGCCATGGGCAACAGATTCCGCTTTTTTCAAATCCGGCAAAGCCGCACATTTCCCACACTCACACCCAACCACCAGCTACAGATTTGAGCAAAATGCTCTAAAACCTCATCCGGCAAGCAACCGCAGCGCAAGCAACGCCAACGCGATGGCGAAGACACCGTCGATCCACGGCGCGGCACGACCGTAGGCCCGCTTGAATGCGCGGTGCTGCAGCAGCAGCACCCACAGCGACCACAGCACGAACCCCTGCAGCACAATCACGCTCCACAACGCGAGCGCCCAGGCGCGGGTGGTGCCGTCGGCGAGGAATGGAGCGGTGACCGCAGCAAGAAACCAGGCCGCTTTCGGGTTGAGCAGATTGCAGAGCAATCCGCGCAGGAATGGCCGGCGTGGCGTGGCATCCCGGCCGACCGGCTCATCGACGCCGGTGACGTTTGCGGCATGACGCCGCGAGCTGCGGATCAATCCCGCGGCGAGCCAGAGCAGGTAACCCGCCGCGAGCCAGCGCAGCGCGGCATCGAATGCGGACGATCGTTGGAATGCAAATGCCAGGCCGCCAATGGCGATGGTGGCATGCACGGCCAAACCGCAGGCGATGCCGCAGGCCATGCGCAGACCATTGGTCGCACCCTCGCGCCACGCGGTGCGCGTGAGCAGAAGCATGTCCGGCCCCGGGCTGAACTGCCCCAATGCCATCAGTCCGGCGAACGCGACGAGTGAATCGGCACCATTCACGATCCGTTGCGACTCGCGGCCAGAAGGTACTTCATCAGCGCCGCTCCATCGGCCCGGTTGACGCCCGCATTCCAACACATCCCGGGGGCGACCACCTTCCATTCCTCCGGCTTGAATTTGCGTGGATGGATCAACGCGTGGCAACTGCCGCACTGGGTGAGGTACACCCCGTGTCCGCGACGCAGGGTTTCAAGCGCGATTCCGCTGCGCGCGGCCAGGTCGGCTGTCGGCTCCGGCGGCGCCCCGACGGTCGCGCAGGCCGTGAGGATGACAGCGGATGCCAAGAGTCCGGCGATGCGGGGCGTGATCATGGTTCGTGGTTACCATCCGGAGCAAACCGGGGAAAGCAGGAAAACGCGCCATGCACACCAGCGCAAGCGCTTGTGATAAGCGCCGGATTTCCCGCCAGAGGCCCGCTTCACGATGCGACCCCCATCGCAGCGGCGCGCCCGCGGTCCATCCAACGATAGGCGACCAGCCAGGAGATCCACACGACCGGCCATGCGAGAACCAGGCCGATGCCGAGCGCGAGCAGGCCGGCGAGCAGCACGACCAGCGACGCGAGAACGAGCAGCAAAAGTCGCAACCGGTTGCCGCGGGTGATTTCGGAACTGCGTGCGAACGAGGCGCGGATGCCGAGATCGCGATCCACCATCGCCGCCATGAACTGGCCGAAGCGCAACAGCAGGTAAATACCGGGAACCACCAGCAACAAGAGGCCGGCTCCGCAGATCAAGGCCAGCAGCAACGAAGCGACAAATGCCTTGGCCAGCTTGTCCCACTCGCCGAACAACATCATCGGAGACACGCGTCCGCCATCGACAAGGTTGAGCCCGATGCGCGTCAACCCGAGCGCCAGCCACACCGAGAAGAAATGCGAGGCGACGCGCCTCAACGCATCGACAGCATCGCGCGGCGCGGCTTCGGGGTCCTGCGGATCGAGCAGCAGGCCCGCGCCGATGCTGATTCCGAGGAACAGCAATCCGACAAGCAGGATCAATCCGAAGTGTTGAAGCGTGATCGCGAGCCCTCGCTTCAGGCAATCGGCCACCGAGATCACCCGATCGCCGTCCTCCCCGGCAACTGGACCGGATGCAATGACCGGCCCGGCCGCATCGGTGGTCGGCATCGGCGGATCGGATGGTGCCGCGAACAATCCATCAATCGAACCAGCCGGTGCCCAATCCTTCATCGGATGCGACCAGACGAGGTCACGCGCGGGATCGAGCCTGCCGTCGCGGGCAAGCCCGCGCAGCGTGTCGAAGTCGACCGGGTCCTCGCGCAGGCCGTTGCGGGTGAAATGCCATGAGCGCATGGCCACGGGTGTACCGGAGCCGCGCACCGCCGACAAGGAGTCAGCAACCCGATTGCCCACTTGATGCGCGGGCGATCCCGCGGATGATGTCGGCATGACCGACGCCAGGCGCTCATTGCATGATTTGTCATTCGGCGAGCTTGGCGACACACTCGAGCGCGACGGAGTGAATCCGCGTCACGCGCGCGCGCTCTGGCGTGCGATGTACCGCGAAGGCGCGACCAGTCTGCTCCGGGCCGATTTCCCGCCACCGCTCGCCCGTTGGATCGAGGCGCAGACCGGCGAGGGCGGTCGCTGGTTCCTCGACCAGCCGAAGCTGGTCGAGGAAATCCGCAGCAGCGACGGACTCACCCGCAAGTTCCTGCTGCGCCTCGACGACGGCCAGGTGATTGAAACGGTGCTGATGGGATACGACGGCAGGCACACGGTGTGCGTGAGTTCGCAGGCCGGCTGCGCGATGGGCTGCGTCTTCTGCGCCACCGGCCAGATGGGATACGTGCGCCACCTGCGGGCGGGTGAGATCATCGCGCAGGTCCTTCACGCCCGACGCGCGCTGGCCGAGGCCGCTCCGGGGAAACGCCTTCGCAATCTGGTGATGATGGGGATGGGCGAGCCACTGCACAATTACGACGGAGTGATGCGCGCGCTGGAAACGATCTCGGACGTGCGCGGCATCGGCATCGGACCGTCGAAGATCGCGGTGAGCACCGTGGGCGTGGTGCCCGGCATCCTTCGCATGGCCGATGAAGGCCAGCCTTACCGGCTCGCCGTGAGCCTGCATGGATCGACCGAGGAGGAGCGCGCCGCGCTGGTGCCGGTGAGCGAACGCTGGCCGCTGGCGATGCTGATCGACGCCTGTCGGCAATACGGCGTGGCGACCGGCAAGCGCATTTTCTTCGAGTGGACCCTCATCGCCGGCAAGAACGATGCGCCTGAGACCGCGCGTCGACTCACGCGACTGCTCGAGGGCATCGACGCCCATGTGAACTTGATTCCGCTCAATCCCACGGCCGGATTCGATGGTGAGGCAAGTTCGCGCGGCGCGGTCTTCCAACGAATCCTTCGCGATGCGGGATTTCCCTGCACCTTCCGTCAGCGGCGCGGCATCGACGTCGCCGCGGGATGCGGCATGCTCAAGGCGGAACGACGGAGACGCGAGGCAACCTCCGCGCGATAAGGACGCCGCAGCCACAACCCGTCAATCCCCCGCAGGCTCCGCCGCTTTCCGTCCGGCCCAGATCTGCTCGAAATCATTGGGTGGTCGCTCGGCCTGACGAATCAGCCCCTTGGCGGTGACCGCACGCCATGGGCGGATCTCACCACCCATCGCCTCGATCACCTGCGCCGTCCAGACGTTGCAGACGCGCGGAATGAAATACGAATGACTCGATTGAAACTGCACGCCCCCGCCCCAGCTCGACAGCGCGACGACGATCGGACGGCCCTGCGCGTCATGCTCGAGACACCGGTTGAGAAATGCCGCGACCTGTGGTCCGTGTTCGCGCGGCGTCAGGCGCCTCCAGATGCGCTGACCCGGCAGCACTTCCGTCACCTCCCAGCGGATCGGAATCATTTCCATGACCGATGGAGTCGGCGTGAACAACACGCGGAACCACTTCCACGGGTTGTCGAGCCCCTCCGAGGAATAAGCGTCGCGATTGCCCCAGCTCATCGCCACGTATCGCGCGGACGGAAACTCCGCCGGTGGAATGAAACCGGATTCGATCAGCCAGTCGTAAGGCAGCACGACACCGGTGTGATGATCGTCGGCAAGCAGCCACACCATCACGTGTGGAGCGCGCGGTTCTTCATTGCGTTGCGATGTGGGCGCCGATGAAACGGGGAGACGTGAGAGCGGGGCAGAGCCGACAGGCAGGCGCAGACTGCACGAGGCGAGCAGCGGCAGGCAGGCAGCCGCGGCGAAGATGCGCAGGACTCGGATGCGGGCGGTCATCTGTGACATCACTCGACGGGTAGTCCGGCCGACTTCCATTCCTCCCATCCGCCTTCGTACACGCTGCACGGATGACCGAGCGCGGCGATCTCCGCGGCGACTGCGGCGGCATCCGGGCAATTGCGATCCGTGCAATAGACGACGATCCATCTGCCGTCGCGCCGGGCCGCAACCCAGGTGTCATTCATGCGGCGGACCGATGTCGCCACGGTCGAGCGCGGCACGTTGACCGCTGCGGGCAGTCGCCCGAACCGGTGGATGATCGACGGACGCGCATCGATGAGCAGCACGCGGCCGGACTCGACGAGCGGAAACAACCGGTCGATGGAAATCGAGGTGACCTCCGCGGGTCGGGGGATGACGACGGGCTTCTTCGGCTCGGCCGCCGTCGTGACGTTTCGTGCGGCATGCCCGTCGGCCGGTTGCACGGCGGGTGCGGGCGGGCGGCAGGCACCGATGGCGAGCACCGCCGCCGCAGCCAGCCAAGCCGTCCGGATCCGTTTCATTTCATGATTTCGAGCAACTCGACATCGAACACGAGCATGCCCGCGGGCGCGCCAGGGGGTGGATTTTCGCCGTAGGCGAGTTTTGCCGGAATCCAGAATCGACGCTTCTCGCCTTCGACCATGAGTTGCACGCCCTCGGTCCAACCCGGGATCACGCGATTGAGCGGGAACACCGCCGGTTCGCCGCGCATCACCGAGGAGTCGAAGAGTTTGCCGTCGGTGGTCCATCCGGAATAGTGCACGCGCACGACTTGGGTGGGCTGCGGACGCGTCTCGCCTTTGCCTTTCGACAAGACACGCGATGCCAGATCCGAGGCGGTGGTCGTTGCCGTGTCGGGCACCTTCGCGACGTCTTCCGGCACCGCGGGCGGTGGTGGTGCGACCTTGATGGCAAGCAACTCGACATCAAAGACGAGCATGCCGCTAGGCCGGCCGCCGCCCGGATTTTCACCGTAGGCAAGAGCCGCCGGGATCCAGAAGCGGCGCTTCTCGCCCTCGACCATCAATTGGAGACCTTCGGTCCAGCCCTTGATCACACCGTTGAGTGGAAAGCTCGCGGGCTGACCGCGGCGCACCGAGGAATCAAACAGGCGGCCGTCGGTGGTCCACCCGGAGTAGTGGACGGTGACGGTGTCGTTGGCTCCGGGCTTCTTCGTTCCCTTGCCAGCTTGAATGACCTTCGACGCAAGGCCCGAGGAGGTTTTGGACGCATCGGCGGGCGGGGCTTTCACATCGGCGGGAGTTTCGGGCATGGGTGGAGTTTCAGCGCGGACGATGCAGGCAAGTGCAAGCATCCAGCCGGCCGCATGCGGCAGGAAGTTGCGGAGGAGTGTGGAAACACGCATGACGCAGGGTCGGCGCTGCGGTGGCCCGATGTCAATCTCCGTGATCCGGCCCGGCCTCAGAAGCGCGCGATCACATCGCCCATCACGCCAAGCGTCTCATCGAGGTCGGCCTCGGTGTGGGCGAGCGATAGAAACCCGGTCTCGTAAGGGCTGGGTGCCAGGTAGATGCCTTTTTCCAAGCACCCCCAGAAGAACGAGCGGAAGCGGTCGAGGTCCTGACGCATCACATCGGAGACATTAACGATGTCGCGGTCGGTGAAGAACAAGCAGAACATGGACCCGGCACGGTGCAGGCGGTGGGGGATGCCTTTCGCATCGAGCAGCGCGCGCAGGCCGGCCTCGAAATGCGCGCCGAGTTCCTCAAGCCTTGCGAAACCGTTGGTTTTCTCAAGTTCCCTGAGTTGCGCCAACCCGGCCGCCATGGCGAGCGGATTGCCCGAGAGCGTGCCCGCCTGATAGACCGGGCCTTCCGGTGCGAGCAGGTCCATGACGTCGGCGCGTCCGCCGAAGGCACCGACGGGAAGTCCGCCGCCGATCACCTTGCCGAAGCACGACAAGTCCGGCGTGATGCCCTCAATGCCCTGCACGCCGGATTTACCGAGGCGGAATCCGGTCATCACCTCGTCGAAGATGAGCAGCGCGCCATGCGTGCGGGTGATCGTGCGCAACTGGTCGAGAAAACCCGGGCGCGGCAGGATGAGTCCGGCGTTTGCCGGGTAAGACTCGACGATGATGGCGGCGATGCGTTCGCCTTCCTGCGCGAAGAGATCCGCGAGCGCCTCCGGATCGTTGTAAGGCAGCACCCGCGTGTGGCGCGCGAAATCCTGCGGCACCCCGGCGGAGTCGGGCTTGCCGTGGGTGAGCGCGCCGGATCCCGCGGCGACAAGCAACGAGTCGCTGTGCCCGTGATAGCAGCCGTCGAATTTGACGATCGTGTCGCGTCCGGTGAAACCGCGCGCCAACCGGATGGCCGACATGGTCGCCTCGGTGCCGGAGTTGCACATGCGCACCTTTTCCACCGAGGGCACCCAGTCGCGGATCGTCCGGGCCATTTCGACCTCGTAGGGATTCGGGATGCCGAACGAAACGCCGCTCTTGGCCACTTCATGAATCACCTGCGTGACGGCGACCGGCGCATGACCGAGGATGTTGGGTCCCCACGACCCGATGAAGTCGATGTAGGATTTGCCGTCGATGTCCTCGATGCGGCTGCCCGCCGCACGACGGACGAAGAACGGTTCACCACCGACGTTGCGGAACGCGCGCACCGGCGAATTCACACCGCCGGGAATCATCTCCCGCGCCACGGCGAACAACTTCTGCGACAACGGCCCCTGAGGATGCATGCCGCGACGATGCACCGGATCGCCACGCAAGCCAATCCCGAAGCACGACACCTCACAACGCCTTGACGGCGTCCATGATGCGGTCGGCGATGCGCTGGTAATCCTCCCGGCCTTTTGCAGCCGACTCCGCGGCGGTGAGCCGAAATGGCGGACCAATCGTCACGGTGATCCTCGCGAAGCGCAGGCGGGACGACCCGCGGGGCAGTGCGTCACGCGCGCCGCGGATGCGCACCGGCTGGATCAAGGCTCCGGATTTCACGGCGACCAATCCGATGCCGGGTTGCGCGCGACCGATCGTGCCATCGAGCGTGCGCGATCCCTCGGGGAAAACCACCACGCGATTGCCGTCGCGCAACCGGTGGATGATCGTCTTGAGGCTGGCCATGTCCGGGTGGTCTTGATCAACCGGAATGCAGTTGCAGCCGCGCAGCAGCGGGCCGCCGATGCCTTTGAAGAGCGTCTTGCGCGCGAGATAATCAATCTCGTCGTTGTAAAGTGATCCGATCAGCGGCGGATCGAGAAAGCTCTCGTGATTGGCAGCGATGAGAACGGGTCCGTCAGTGACGAGGTGGTCGCGCCCGATGATCCGGCAACCGAACAAGCTGCGGTAGGCGCAGCGGAAGGTCATCCACGAAACCCAGTAAACCCAGTTCATCATCGGACGTGGCGGCATGAAGGGAAGAAATCAATCCGGCACGGGAAATCCCTGTCGGCGAAGAATCGCCACCGCGGCATCCACTGCCGCATCGATGTCCAGATCGGTGGTGTCGAGCACCACGGCGCCGGGTGCGACAACCAGCGGAGCCGTGGCACGCGCGCTGTCGAGCGCGTCGCGGCGAGCGATCGAATCGACCTGACCCTCGTCGCCGCGCCGGGCGGCGCGCACATGCTCCGCGGCGTCCACGTAAATTTTGAACGGCGTCTCGGGAAACACGACCGAGCCGATGTCGCGGCCCTCCATGACGATGCTCGAGCGGTCGAGATAGCCGCGCTGCAGGCCGATGAGCTTGCGCCGCACCCCGGGAATCGCGGCGACAGCAGAGACGTTCGCATTCACCTCCTCGCCGCGCAGTTGCTCTCCGGGATCCACACCGTCGATGGTGATGGTCGATCCAATTCCGTCGTCGCCACAGCGGATCGAGATGCGATCGAGCATGGCAACGACTCCCGCGGCATCGTGAGGATCGATTCCCTCGCGCAGGGTCTTCCAGGTGATCGCGCGGTACATCGCACCCGAGTTCACCATGATGAGGCCGAGCTTTCCGGCGAGTCGCTTGGCGAGCGTGCTTTTACCGGATGCGGCGGGCCCATCAATCGCGATGGCATGGTGGAGGGATGGATCGGATCCGGAAGTCACGCGGCAGGGATTGGGTTCAACTGGAAGTCCGCCGGATCCGAGCATCCGCGGAGCACGGCGTCGAGGTGGCGGGCGAAGCCCGGATACGAGGTGTCCACGCATGCCGTGTCAAGGATGCGTGTCGACCCTTGGGCAGACAACCCCGCGATCGCGAAGGCCATGGCGATCCGGTGATCACCAAAGCTCGGGAGTTCCGCACCGAGCAGAGTGCGGCCACCGATGATTTCCATGCCGTCGTCGAATTCATCGACCGCACAGCCCATCGCGCGCAGGTTGGCGGCAACACTGCGGATGCGGTCGCTCTCCTTGACGCGCAATTCCGCGGCATTGCGGATCGTGGTGCGCCCGGTGGCCGATGCCGCGGCCACGGCGATTGCCGGAATCTCGTCGATCAGATTCGGGATCTCGTGTTTCAGGACGTCGGTGCCGTGGAGCGCGGCACCTTCGACAACCACCTCGCCGATCGGCTCGCCATCGGGATGCGTGGTGATCACTTCGACCCGCGCGCCCATGCGTCGGAGCACGTCGAGCACCGCGGTGCGGGTGGGATTGAGGCCGACATCGCGGATGACGACGCGCGAACCCGGCATCATCGCGGCGGCGACGAACCAGAACGCCGCGCTTGAAAGGTCGCCCGGCACGGTGAAATCGCAGGCCATGGGCAACGATCCGCCGTCGATTGAGATTTCATTGCCGTTGACGCGCACCGCGACACCGAACGCACCGAGAAGGCGCTCGGTGTGGTCTCGCGTCGTCGCGGGTTGCACGACGGTGGTTTCACCATCAGCACTCATTCCCGCGAGCAACAGCGCGCTTTTGACCTGGGCGCTGGCGACGGTCATCCGGTGACGCATCGCCTTGAGCGCGGCCGGGCGGATCCGCAGCGGCGCGCAACCCGGCGATTCACCGAGCGCATCGATCTGCGCACCCATGGCCCGCAGCGGCTCGATCACCCGTCCCATCGGTCGCGACGAAAGCGAGGCGTCGCCGTGCAGCGACGACTCGAACGGACAGCCTGCAAGCAACCCGGCCAGCAGACGCATCGCCGTGCCGGAGTTGCCGCAATCGATCGATGATTGCGGCGCACGTAGCTGCATCGCCGTGCCGCTGACGCGCAACGCCACCGGTCCGTGGCCCGGCAATTCCTCGAGCGGATCGATCCGTGCGCCGAGCGCCCGCATCGCGGCGAGGGTGCACAGACAATCGGCGCTCGGCAGGAAATTGCGGATCGTCGATTCGCCGCGCGCGATGCCCGCAAGGATCGCCGCACGATGCGAAATGCTCTTGTCACCCGGCACCGAAAACCGGGCGCGCAAAGCGGATACGGGCTGCACCAGGAATTCCTGCATGATCGGGGCGCGCGTTCGTATCAGGCACCGGCCATGCGGTCACGCCGATGTTTCGCCAGCTCCAGCCACGATTGCATTTCGGCCCGGTCGCCCGCTTCCAAAAGGTCCTGTAGAACCCGCAATTCCCCCGACATGGCGGCGATCCAGGGCAGCAACGCGTCACGATTTTCGATCAGGATTTCCGACCACATCGACGGATTGCCCGCGGCGACGCGCGTGCTGTCGCGCAGTCCTCCGGCACCAAAACGTCCGAGCGCCGGATCCTCGAGCGCCACCCGCGCCAGCGCCGAGGCGACGGCATGTGGCAGGTGGCTGATCCGAGAGACCAGCGCGTCGTGCTCGTTCACGGTCGTCCAATGCGTGCGGCAGCCGACCCTTTGCCACATCTGTTCGAGCATCGTGCGATCCGCGGAAGCGACATCACCATCCGACGTGAGGAGACAAGCGGCCCCGCAAAACAAGACGGCCGATGCCGCGGCGATGCCACCGCGCTCGGAGCCCGCCATCGGATGACTTCCGAGAAACCGCAGCGCGCGCCCCGCCAGCAGTGGCGGCAGATCCCGATGCGGCGCGCCTTTCACACTGCCGACGTCGGTGATCAGGCAGGAATCAGGCAACCCCGCATCCATCGCCTGCGCAAGCAGTCCGGACATCGCACCAACCGGCACGGCAAGCACCGTGATTCGCGCGCCCGCCACCGCCTGACCAAGCGTGCCGCAAACACCGGCGATGCCAAGGTCGCGCGCAACCTCAAGCGCGGACGGATCGCGATCCCACACGCGCACATCACCAGCACCGGCTTTGCCCAACGCCAATGCCAGCGATCCGCCGATCAGGCCGACTCCCAGAATCGCGATCGGTGGATCGTCGGCATGCATGGCGTCGAAATACCGGACCCGCGAATCCGGATCCGGTGGTCCATCGATGGAATTCCCGCTTCCGGCAACTCAGGGAACGCGGAAATATTTTTTATCGGCGGCGGGAAACGTCGGATCCTGCACGAGCGTGCCGCTTGGGATGTCGCGCACGTCGACCACCTTGTTGTTGTATGGACTGAAGACGAAACCATCCTTGCCGGGAACCTTCGCCGCATAGGGATACTCCGGCTTGGTGGTCGCGGCGGGCTTCGGCGTGGTCGGCGCAGTTGTCTTGGTCACTGGCGAAGTGGTAGTGGAAGATGGAGTGGTCGGCGTGGTCGCACCCGGGGTTTCAGGTCCGGTCTTCGCCTCGCGCGTCGTGACGGTTTCCTCCTGCTTCGGCTTTGCCGACTGCTCGGTCTTGGGCTGCGGCGTTTTCTTGGGCTGGGTTCGCCGGGCATGCTCTTCGTAAGGATAGCAAGAGGCGAGCAATCCGCAGAGCAACGCGGCAGGTCCGATGGCGAGGCGCAGGTTCATAGCGTGGGAAATGTGGCAACCAGCATGGACGATTCCGGCGTTTCGTCAAGCAGGCCTCCCGATCCGCGGAACTCTCATCACGGAAATTCGGCAGGTCTGCCGGTTCCGGGCGGCCGCAACCGCCGTTCCCAAGCTTGCGAGTCCGCACGCCACCCCCTATCCAAAGGCGTGGCCGACAGGAACATCGTCTATTTCGACCTTGAGACCCAGCGGAGCTTTAACGACGTCGGCGGCTACGCCCACAAGGACCGGATGGGCGTGTCGGTGGCCGTCACCTACAGCACCCGGCGCGGGACTTACGAGATCTATGCGGAAAAGGACCTGCACGCACTCGGCGAGGAACTCGTGCGCGCCGATCTGGTGGTCGGATGGAATCACCTGCAATTCGACTATCCGGTGCTCCAGCCCCATGTGTTCCACACGCTCGCCGATCAAACCCTGAACCTCGACATGATGCTCGATCTCGAAGCGCGGCTCGGATTCCGGCTCAAGCTCGATGTCGTGGCATCGGCCACCCTGGGCACCGGCAAGACCGCGGGCGGACTCGATGCGCTCCGATGGTGGCAGGAACACCAACGCAGCGGTGAGTTCGAGCCCCTTGGCCGAATCGCTGAATACTGCGCCTGTGATGTCAAGGTCACCCGCCTCGTCCACGAACACGCGCTCGCCCACGGCCACCTCCGATACGAGGACCGCAACGGTGCCATCGCCACCGTCGAGGTCGATTGGACCTGATCCGCCTGCTTCACCCCTTGCGCCACGAAAAGGTCCGGGCTTTCATTCATCGCACTCCGTCCATGCCCGCCGTCATCGTCAGATTCAAATCCGCCGCTCTCTGTTGCACCGCGATGCTGACGCTCGGTTCGTGCGCGACGATGCGCCAGTGGTTCGCTCGCGAAACACCGGATGACCCTGCTCATCCGCCCACCGCGCCCAACGCGGCGGCTCCGGTGGTTGACCCATCCGCTGCCCAATCTCCAGCAACTCCTGACGACGGATTCCGCCTGCCCGATCTGCTGGCAATGCCGACGGAATCCGAATTCAAGGCCACCGTCGCCACTCCCCCACCACCCGGATCGGGTACGGTCACCGCCCGCCCGCCCGCAGCATCAGCGGAAACATCGGAAACCTCCACCACTCCGCCCCCACCGGAAAGCCCGCCGCCTGCGGGACAATGAGCGGCGTGCTCATTTGCGGTTGAATCGCGCGATCTCGCGCTGCGCCTCGCGCAACTCGACTCGCTTCTTTAGATCCTGGCGCTGGTCCGAATGGGTCTTCCCCTTGCCCACGCCGATCTCCACTTTCACACGGCGGTTTTTCCAATACATCCGCAACAAAGGCAGCGTGCACCCTTTAATCGCGCTGGCCGCCTCCAATTTGAGAATCTCGCGCTTGTGCAGCAGCAGACGCCGCGGTCGTTTCGGCACATGCTGGAACCACTCGCCCGCCGTCTGCCACGGCTGGATGTCGCAGCCGTAGAGCATCACCTGACCACCATCGACGCGTGCAAACGCATCGGAAACATTCACCTTGCCCGCACGCACCGACTTCACTTCGGTGCCTTTCAACTCAATCCCCGCCTCGTAGCGCTCGAGGATGTGAAAATCGCGTCCGGCCTTGCGGTTGGTGGCGATGTCCGCGCTCATGACGATGGGCCGGTGCTGCGGCCCGGATGCGGCTGACGCGCTCAGGCCTCGGCGCGCTCTTTGTCGATCAGCCGGATCTTGCCTTCGATGAGCTCGGTCAACGCAATGTCCGCAACACCCATGCTCGGGCGAACGGGAACCAACGGCGAACGGCCGCTGTTGAGTTGCCTCACACGCTGGGAGACAAGGTTGATGAGAACAAGTGGATCGGTGACGATTTCGGAGGCCTTGTCGAGGAGGTCGCTTTTCATGGGAGAACCTGGAAACCGGGAATGGGGCTTGGCCTCCTCGAACGGAATGACGTTTTCGGGAAGCATGACGGCCGGTTCGCTCGGTGGAGTGGTGGATCCCGGTGGTGCCCGCCGGGCCGGGAGTCGAAACTCATTTTACACCATCTGACAAGTCCAAACTAGGGAAATCGACCATACGAAAAAATACCTGGAATGACCCAGTCTCCCGGATCGCCGCATCCGTGGGGCGCGCGCACTCACGGCAACAGGTCGATCCCAAAACGCCGCAACACCCGGACCAGCACCCAAAACAATCCCGCGGTGAGCAGGCAGTTGGCCGCCAAGGAAGGCCAGAATCCCCAACCTTGGCGCAGCATCCACGGCAGGGCGAGAAACATCGGCAGGGTCGGCAGCACGAACCAGAACGTGCCCTCGGCGTGATTCGCGATTCGCTGGGAACCTTGCTCAGCCTGATGCATCCAGACCATTGCCACGAGCGACGTCAGCGGCAGGGCGATCAGCAGCGCCGACAACCGGTCACTGAAGCACTGGATTTTGTTGACCACCACGATCACCGCCGCGCTGAGCAGCAGCTTCACAAGATCCTGGGGTGTGATGCTCAGGACCTGGGACCAAGCGATTTTCGACATGGACATCAACACGGCGAAAGAAATCGGCACGATTGTGACGTAGGCCCCTCCCGAACATCAAGTCCGAGCACATCAAGCACGACCCGCCCCGCGCGCCCCAACTGCCACCACCTCGACGGTCCCATCCCAACGGCCCGCCGACTCTACATAGGGACAGACAATTTGTGTTGTTTTTCCTTGTGGTGGGCACTGTCGTCGGGCAGCCTTGCTCTCATGAGACAGCCCCGTTGGCTCGCCCCTTGGAAGGACTCCCCCGACAAGCCCGCCATCTACCACTGCATCTCCCGGGTCGTTGACCGCCGCATGGTCCTCGACGACCTCCAACGCGAACAGTTCCGCACCTTCCTGCGCATGCAGGAGAACTTTTCGGGCTGCCGCATCCTCGCCTACTGCGTCATGTCCAACCACTTCCACCTC
>Ga0169931_10004133_pt1 | contig 22696 bp, 24 predicted proteins | sample Kivu_15m_20L_FD_129675 | JGI IMG/M metagenome (GOLD analysis project Ga0169931, IMG submission 129675) | Freshwater microbial communities from Lake Kivu, Western Province, Rwanda to study Microbial Dark Matter (Phase II) - Kivu_15m_20L... | ecosystem: Environmental > Aquatic > Freshwater > Lake...
AATATTTAAAGTCAAGAAATATTTCTGCCAAACAATATTTTAGTGGTCATAAATTTGGTGAAGCAAAAGAAAAAAACATAATTATACCTAATAAATATTTTTTAAATCACTCAAAAGAATTGGATGGGGCTATTTTTCTTAATAAGTATGTAGAATTTATTAAAAAAAAAACTATTGTTGAGTTCAAAAATAATTTAAAATTAACATTTCTAAATACTATTGATAATCACCAGGAAGCTTTAGAAATTGCAAAAAAAATTCAGTTAGAAAATCCAATTATTAAAACTCCAAATCAGCAGCAAGTATCTATAGTTAATGAGCCAGAAGCATTATTCTTTAAAGGCACTAAAGTGATTTCAGAAAATCTAAATTATCTTAATAAAAGACTGATAAAATTAGAAAATGATCAATTTAATTATAATGTTATATTACAAAAAGCTTTAACTTTAAAAGATCCAATAAATTTACCTTTATATTTTGTACTTGGATTAATACTGGGTTCATTTTTATCTTTGATAATTATTTTTTTGAAAAATATATTAAAATATAAAAAAAAATTTATTTTTTTTTAATTCTTGCTTCTAAACCATAAAAATTTTTGATACAAATTACAAAGTTATTTTAATAGATAATTTATTTACATTACCAATCTTCAATTTTTTTAAAGAGCCACCAAGTTATATCATCAAACCCAGCGTTATCGTATAAATGGCCCCATAGAAACCCATAGTCTATAAGTTTAACATTGAAATTATTAATAAATATCTTCCCAAAATCACATTTAAACAACTTATTGGATAAGCCTTGGTACATAATCGTTGTTGGCTGTCTATTAAAATATTCGCCTATTAAAATATATTTATTTGAGTAGTCAAACATTTTTTTCATATTAGCAATTAAATTTTTTGGAGAAATATGAATCAATACTTCCATAGTAAAAACCAAATCAAAAGAATTTAAAAAATAATTGGACGAAATTATTGATCCATTTTATGCATTTTTAATGTTATATGTTTTTAAAACATGATCGTAAGCCGGTTTTGATATTTCGATAATTGACTTTTTAGCTTGTGGATATACCCTATTTAGACAATTTAGATTTCTACCAATATTGCAACCGCATTCGAGTATATTTTTGATATTTGGAATTTTAAGAATCATTTTGTTCCAGGCCTCAATTGATTTTTTTTAAATCAAAACTGCTATTTTTTTTTATATAATCATTTGCATACGTCTTAGCCCAAAACTGTTCTTGTTCATTTAATGTATTTTTTTATTCATTTTTTAAGTATTTTTAATATAAATTTTAATTGTCTGTACATAAAAAAATTTGTCTTTTGCACGTAAAAAAAATAGGCTGGGTATGTAGAAGCGTAGTAACGCGTCCAACTAACCAGTACTAATATCTCAATTGGCTTGATTTATGCACTGAAAAAGTTTTTGATACAATTTACAATCTTTAAAGTATTTCATTATGCAAAAACAATGTTTGTTTTTTAGGTTATAAAAAAAATCAAACTTCTTTAATTAGTTTTCTTGAAAAGAAAAATTTTATAATAAAAAATTACCAAAAAATTCCTCCTTTAAAGGTATTTAAACAAAGTGATTTTATTTTATCATTTGGCTTTAGAAAAATAATAAGTGAAAACTTTATAAAAAAATAAAAAGACCAATTTTTAATATACATTTGTCTTATCTGCCATTTAATCGTGGAGCCCATTCAAATTTTTGGTCATTTATTGAAAACACTCCGGCAGGAGTTTCTATTCATAAAATCGACAAAGGAATTGATACAGGAAATATTATTTTTAGAAAAAAGATAAATTTTGATATAAATTTAGATAAATTTTCTTCATTTAAGAAAACTTATAATTACCTTTTTCTAGAGGCTGAACAATTGTTTAAAAAAATTTTGATAAAATTTATAATAAAAAATACAAAAAAAAATTAAATAATGGAAAAGGAAGCTTTCATTATAAAAAAGATCTACCAAGGTGGATGAAAAATTGGAATATGAGTATATCTTTGGCAAAAAAGAACTATCTAAAAAGTAAATTAAATTAACTTTTTAACTAAAACATCTATTCTTTTATCGTCACAATATATTTTGGACATAACTTCAGCTGATGCTTTTGCGTCGTATTTAAAGGCTATACGAAGAATGTTCATCCAGTTAACATTATTTTTCTTTCTAATATTTTCAATTTGAGAAATAATTTTTAAATAATTCTTACTTTTATTTTTTTTTTCATATACAATTTTTTGAAATTAATATTTTATTTTAAAGTTGGAATAGTATGTATAACTTAATATCTAAGAATCCACTAAAAAAAATACCTTTTTTTGTTGCAGAAATATCTGCAAATCATAATGGTTCTTTACTACATGCTAAACAATTAATAAAAATAGCAAAAAAATACAGCGCTGATTTAGTAAAACTTCAAACATATACGCCTGGCAGTTTAACAATAAAAAGCAATAAGCCTGATTTCAAAATTAGAGGTGGGTTATGGAATGGAAAAACATTGTGGGATCTCTATGAAAAAGCGTGTACACCATTTGAATGGCACAAAGAGTTATTTGATTATGCTAAAAAGTTGAAAATTACTTGTTTTAGCACTCCGTTTGATGAGTCTGCACTTGATCTTCTAGAAACTCTTTATTGTCCTTCAACATCTTTGACTTAAATACGATACAAGGTTAAAAAAATATCTAGTAAATTTTTTCTTTTAAAATCCATTCTGATGTTTTTTTTTCCCACAAATGAGGAGATCTAAAATTATCTATTATTTTCCAAAACTCTTTTTCATTAAAATTAATGTATTCTAAAAATTCTTTAAAATATTTTTTCGGAAACTCATGGTCATACTTTTTAACTAAAGCAATCCCCTCTTGACGATCTATTTTATCATTTCTAATTTCCTGCGCAGCATCATATGTGGCTCTCCCTATCCCAAATTTTATATAAGTTGTATAGTAGTGAAAAGGATCTACTTTATCATCAATGCTTGAATATTTCGAGTAAGACCCTTCAGTTCTTTCTGTATTTGCTTTAAATCCGGTCTTTTCTGACGCATAGTAAAAACATTCTTGAGGATCCCATTTTAAAAAATAACCCAAATACATAACTTTAATTTCTTTTCTATCTATTTCTTTTTTGTCTGGCGGTAAATAAGGGTCAAAATCACTTTGATTATATTTATATTTTTTTATAATTTCTTTTATTGAAGTACCACCTAGCGAAATATCGCATGATTTATTGCTTGAAAAAAAATCAGGATTCATTAGTGGGCTAAAATTTTCTTCTGAATTGTTGCCATATTCAGCTTGATTCTCACCGTATATTACTAGTGGAATATTGTATTTGGTTGCGATTTTCGGTCCTATAATTCTCTGACCCACTATGAAAGGCTGAAATGGATGAAGCAAATTTATAAAAGCCAATCTAGTCAATAATCTATGAAGCCTACCGTTGGGTGTAAATAGGATATTGTCTAAGCCTCCAACATGCATCCAATTTATAAAATTTTCCCATCCAATGTTTGTATATAAGTGCGGCGCCCAAGTTACGGTTAGGGGATTCATATTATATTTATATTTTAAAATATGAGCAGTATATGCGCTGTCTTTGCCCCCGCTTCCAGGAACAATGCAGTCATAAATATTAGTCCTTCTGTATTTTGAAAGTATTTTTTCTAATTCTATTTCTCTTTTTTTCCAGTCAATATTTTTTTTTTGTTCATTGTATTTGCATGCTTCACATATATTGTTCTGATCAATATTTATCCCTCTCTTTTTATTATCAATGTTCGTAAATTCAACTACAGATGAAGGTCTTTGATTTGAGATGACACACTTACAGCAAAACGTAACTTTTTCTGGTAAATTAAATAGTGAAAAATTTTTTCTCATATTAAAAATTATTTATTATATCTTTTAAAAAAATAAGTCCAACTTCACCACTTTTTTCTGGATGAAATTGCGTTCCTATAATATTTTTATCTATTACTGCTGCTGGATATTCTATGTCATTTGATCTTGTTAGAGCCAAAAGATTTTTGTTAGAATTAAGCTTTGCCATATACGAATGAACAAAATAAAATTTTTCAAAATTGTATTTTTTTAAAAATAATAAATTTTCCTTATGTAAAAATTTGACTTTTTGATAACCCACAAAAGGAAGTATTATTTTTTTTGTGCTTTTAATTTTGATTATTTTACCCTTTATATAACCAAGTCCTGAAGAGTCTCCATTTTCCTCACCTAACGAATGTAAAATCTGCATACCTAGGCAAATACCAAAAATTTTACCATTTTTAATATGTTTTTTTAGAAAATCTAAATACTTTTTTTTATTTAAGATTTTACTTGCTGTAGCAAAAGATCCAACACCAGGAATAAAAACAAAATCGTGATTATTTTTTTTATTTTCAGAAAAAAAAACTGGGTTAAAGTTTATTTTTTTTAGAGAATTATATAAACTTTTTATATTTCCTAATCCATAATCAAGTATGCATATTTTCTTCATTTACCTTTTTAAATCTTTTAGTTTTAATTTATTATAGTGTAAAACAGAAGACATTGATAAACTTATATTCTTGTAATTTTTTTTTATTTTTTTAATATCTTCAATCCCAGAAAATCCACCTGAAAAAATTAAAGGAACATTTAAAATTTTGACAATCTTATCTAAAAGATTGTAATCTAGTCCCTTTTCTAAGCCTTCATAATCAATAGAGGTAAGTAAAATCTCACCACAGCCTAGATCTTGTACTTTTTTAATCCAATAAATTATATCAAGCCCAGTTTTCTCTCTTCCAAAATATTTATATGCTTCCCATGAGGAATTATTTTTTTTTGCCTCAATATAAGAGACAATAGTACTAGAGCCGAATTTTTTAGATGCCTCAGAAATAAAATTTGGGTTCTCAGTAGCATAACTGTTTATTGCTATTTTATCCGCACCAGAATTTAATGCAAATTCAATATCTTTAAAATCTCTAATCCCACCACCAACAGTAAGGGGTATAAAAATATTCTTTGTAGCATTTTCAATTATAGAAAAAAGATTGTTTCTACCATATAAACTTGCAACGGAATCAATTAAGCAGATTTCGTCAGCACCCTCTTTGTAGTATTTTTCTAATAAGTCTAAAGGTTCACCAACTTTTCTTAATCCCTCCAGATTTATTCCTTTTATTACAAAATTATTTTTTATATCAAGTCTTGGTATTAATCTCATTAATTTTAATTTGATAGTTTAATATTAATTATTATATTTATAATAGTATTGTTAAAGTCTTATATAATTTAAACTAATATATATTTAAGTAAAAAAAAAGTTTAAGTGCAAAATAATATGCAAAAGTACTCACAAAAAAAAATACTCGCCTTAGTGTTAGCCAGAAAAGGATCTACACGCCTAAAAAATAAAAACTTATTAATCCTTAACGGAAAGCCTCTTATTGAATGGACTTTAAAAAAATTAAATAAAAAAAATATTAGAAAATTATTTGTCGATATTATGATTTCTACAGACTCAGAAAAAATTTTAACTTTATCAAAAAAATACGACTTTCTTTGTCCGTGGTTGAGGCCTAAGACTTATAGTACAAAATTTTCAACCTCTGAGTCATCTGCCTTACATGCTTTAAGATGGTACGAAAAAAACATGAAAAAATTAGATGGTATTTTTTTATTCCAGCCTACCTCGCCTTTTAGAATGGATAATAAAATTATTTTAGCTGTAAAAATGTTTTTAAAATATAATAAACAAATTGTAAGTGTGTGCTCTAAAAATACCTATAAATTTTATAAAAGTTCTATAAATGGATCTATTTATTTAAGTCCAGTTTCAATTTTAAAAAAATTTAAAAATTTTAAAAAAAAAGGATTTATCCCTTTAAAAATGAATACATGTTTAGAAAACATTGATATTGATAACAAGTTTGATTTTGATCATGCTGAAAAATTATTACATAAATAAATAATAATATTTATTAAAATTCATTTTAGTTGATGAATAGTAATGCATATCACTAGTGGACCAATTCTAGTGTAAGCTATAGTGTCTATAAGACTAATTACTTAATAGAAACTTATATAAAAACAAGTTCTTTCTATAGAGCCGTCGTAGACTATGACGTTGATAGGATAGGTGTGGAAGTGTGATAAAATGTTTAGCTTACCGATACTAATAGCTTAGTTAGCTTGATCTATGTGCTCAGAAATTTTGATTAATTGATAAATTTAAATGTATTTTAAAAATTTAATGTATTAAATTATCTCAAAATGGTAAAAAAAAATAATATATCGTTAAAAAGTGAAGAAATAGATCGTAGAGAGTTATTTAAAAAAGTTTGGAAAGATAAAATTCTAATCCTTTCAATAAGTTTAGCATTTGTAATTATAAGTTCTACTAATATTTACTTCAAAAAGCCTGAGCTTCAAGAAGCAAAAGTAAATGTGTTATTAATTAGTAAAAATGAAATCGATTTAAATTATTTATTTCCTTCTTTTGACTTATCAGAAGAATATTCAAGAGAAAAATTTTATTTTATTGATAAATTTAATCGTAATCAAATTTTCAAAATAAAATTTTTATCAAAACAAGATTTAAATGAATACCTAAAAGAAAATAATGAATTTAATGAGTTTAAATTTTATCTTAAAGATAAAAAAATTAATCAAAGCGAATATTTTATACAAAGACTTCAATTTATTTATTCAGAAAAAACTAAAGATAATATTGGCGATGTATTATCATTATCATATGAGGAACCTTTAGATGGACTGAAATTTTTAAATAATTATATTTTTTTCATTACAAAAAAAGTTGAAGAAGAATATAAAAAATTTCTTGAAGATTTAATTATTTACAAAATAAAAATTTTAAATATAAATTTAGATTTAGCAGAAAAAGCTAACATAAAATACCCATTAGAAAAATATAACAATCTTTATGGTAAAGGGACAATACTTTTATCAGAGAAAATTTTAAATCTACAAAATATTTTGAGTAATACAAAAAATTTTAAACTATATTATGATTATAGTGAAGCGTGGGTCGAGCTTAGTTCTACTAGAAATGGCCCTTCGAAGTATACAAGTTTATTAACTTCACTTTTATCTGGGATAGTATTTTCGTTTTTTTTAATATTTTTTAAGAATATGCCAAAAAATACATAAATGGTTAAAAAATTAGTAAATAAATTTTTTTTTAAAAAAACTTAGCAATATAAAATGAAGTTTAAGATTGCTGATAGAGAAATCGGTTATGGAAAAGATCCAGTAATTATTGCTGAAATTGGCATAAATCACAATGGTAATTTGAATCAAGCTATAGCTATTGCTGATAGTGCGATTAAATCTGGAGTAGAAATTTTAAAACATCAAACTCATATACCCGATGAGGAAATGTCTCTAGAGGCAAGAAAAACTATACCGGGAAATTCAAAATTATCTATTTATAAAATAATAAAAAAATCTACACTTTCAGAAAACGACGAAGAGAAATTAATGAGATATATTAAATCAAAAAAAAAAATTTTTATTAGCACCCCATTTTCAAAAGTTGCTGTAGATAGACTAGTAAAATTTCGTGTTCCGGCATTTAAAATAGGATCTGGCGAGTGGAACAATTTTGAATTTATAAAATATATTTGTAAATTTAAAAAACCAATAATTTTAAGCACAGGTATGAGTTTTTTAGATGAACTTAGGAAAACCGTTCATTATATTAATAAAAAAAAAATACCCTTAGCTTTACTTCATTGTACAAATGCTTATCCTACACCATTAGAAAAAAGTAGATTGAACTCCATTTCTCTAATGCAAAAAGTTTTTAAAAATAATATAATTGGCTATTCAGATCATACAGTTGGCTTATATGCCTCATATGTAGCTCTGACTTTGGGAGCAAAAATAATAGAAAAGCATTATGTGGATACATTCGACAGAAATGGTCCAGACGTATCTTGTTCAATGGATAAACATGATTTAAAAAAATTAATATATGCTTCAAAATTGATACCCGCCTCGATGAGTGGAAAAAAAGAGCCAATAAAAGAGGAGAAGGTAACAATGAATTTTGCATTTTCATCTGTGGTTTCAAAAGACTTTATAAGAAAAGGAGATCTGTTAAATGAGAAAAATATCTGTTTAAAAAGACCTGGAAATGGAGATTTTCTCGCAAAAGATTTTAAAAAGTTAATAGGAAAAAAATCAAACTGCAATATTAAAAGAAATATTCAAATAAAAAAAAAACACATTAAGTGAAAACAATTACATTTGTAACTGGCACTAGAGCTGATTACGGCAAAATGAAGTCATTAATTTTAGAGCTACAAAAAAAGAAAAGTAAATTTAAAACACATCTCTTAATAACCGGCATGCATAATGTAAAAAAATATGGGTTTACGAAAGATGAAATATATAAAGATAAAATTAAAAATTGTCACAGGTTTAGTAATCAATCAAAGAATACAAGTATGGATTTAATATTAGCAAATACAATTAAGGGTATAAATAATTTTATTAATAATAATAAAATTGATTTAATTGTTGTTCACGGGGATAGAGTAGAGTCTTTAGCAGGAGCGATAACAGGTTGTTTAAATAATATTAAAGTAGCACATATAGAAGGTGGAGAGATATCCGGCACCGTTGATGAAGTTATAAGGCACTCAATTTCAAAATTAGCTAATTTACATTTTGTGACTAATAAAATTGCCAAACAAAGACTAATACAAATGGGGGAGTCTAGTAAAAATATTTATATAATTGGTTCACCCGATGTTGACATAATATTAAAAAAAAAACTTCCTAGCCTTTCTTCAGTGAAAAAAAGATATAATATAAATTTTGAGAACTATGCCATTTGTATATTTCATCCTGTAACAACAGAATTTAAAAAAATTGAATATCAAATTAACTCACTTTTAAATTTATTAAAAAATAGCAATTTTAACTATGTAGTAATACTTCCTAATAATGATTTAGGAAATGATATCATTTATAAAAAAATTCTTTTTCTAAAAAAAAATAAATTAAAAAATTTTAAGATTTTACCCTCATTGAGGTTTGAGTACTATTTAACATTATTAAAAAATTCCAGTTTTATAATAGGTAACTCAAGCTCGGGTATTATGGAAGCGCCTTATTACGGAGTTCCCACAATTGATTTAGGCACAAGACAAAAAAATAGAGCTAAAATTAAATCAATTATATCAATAAATAGTTATTCGAAGTTAAGTAGATTTGTATCAAAATATAAAAAAAAAAAATATAAATTTAAACCAATAAAATACTTTGGAACAGGAAAGAGTAATAAACTTTTTTTATCATCATTGAATAAAAAAAATATTTGGAAAATTGATTATCAAAAGCAGTTTATACAATTAAATTTTTTTAAAAAAAATATTTAATGGATAAATTAAGAGACTTAAAGGATAAAAAAAAATTTTTATAAAAAATATATGAGAACCTTAAATAAGCTTTTTTTTTTAATTTCTTCTTCAGAGAAAAAAAAAGCAGTTTTATTATTATTTATGATTATTATAATGGCAATAATAGATATGATTGGGGTTGCATCTATTTTCCCTTTCGTAGCAGTACTTACAAACCCCAGTCTAATTGAAACAAATTTTATTTTAAATAATGTTTTTCAGGTCTCTAAAAAGTTTGGAATTCAAAATAATCATCAGTTTTTTATTTTTATAGGTGTTTTTTTATTTTTATTGTTAATTATTTCACTTACTTTCAAAGCAATTACGACATATGTACAACTTCGCTTTATTCAATTGTGTGAATACAGCATCGGAAGACGTCTGTTAAAAGCATATTTGCAGCAACCTTATAGTTTGTTTTTATCACGTAATACTTCGTATTTCCGGACAAATATTTTATCTGAAGTACAAGAAATAATTAACGCTGGAATGACGCCAATAATGGAATTCATTTCAAAGGGTTTAATTGCAATTTTATTAATATTTTTATTAATTATGGTTAACCCAAAACTTGCATTTACAATATGTATATCGCTTGGTTGTGTTTATTTCTTGATTATTTATTTTGTAAAGAACTATCTTCATCGAATTGGTCAAGAGCGAACAATGAACAATCAGTTACGTTTTAAGGTAATTAATGAAGCATTTGGTGCTTTAAAGGAGATAAAATTTGGCGGTTTAGAGGAGGTTTATATTAAAAATTTTTCAAATTCAGCAAAATTTTTTGCCAAAACAACAGCATCAGCAAAAATTATTGCTATGTCACCTCGTTTCATTTTAGAAGCAGCAGCTTTTGGAGGTATTATAATCTTAATTCTTTATTTACTTACTCAAACTGGGGATTTTAATTCAGCTTTACCAATTTTAAGTTTATATATTTTTGTTGGATATCGTCTGATGCCAATATTGCAGCAAATTTATGTTTCTATTACTGGATTTTCTTTTGTAAGTCCGTCACTTGATAAAATATATTTTGATCTTAAAAAATTTGAGCCATTGAACAAAGATCGGATTTATACTCAGGCTGCCTTACCTCTAAACAAAACAATTAGTTTAAAAAATATTAGCTATAATTATCCAAATTCCAATTTTACAGTTTTAGATAATATTAATTTAACTATTAATGCAAAATCTTGTGTAGGATTAGTTGGATCCACAGGTAGCGGCAAAACTACTTTGGTTGATATTATTTTGGGATTGTTAGAGGCTTATAGTGGAAGACTAGAAGTTGATGGAGAAGCGATATCAAATGAAAATCTGAAAAGCTGGCAACGTTCTATTGGTTATGTGCCTCAAAATATTTATCTATCGGATGACTCTGTAAAAGCTAATATTGCATTTGGTGTGGAGCTTAAGAACATCAATGAAGATTTAGTTATTAAAGTTTCTAAAATTGCAAATTTACATGATTTTGTTATGAATAAATTACCTAAAAAATACGAAACAACTATTGGAGAACGCGGGGTGAGGTTATCCGGTGGTGAACGTCAACGCATTGGAATTGCTAGAGCATTATATCATAATCCAAAAGTTTTAATTTTAGATGAAGCGACAAGTGCACTTGATAATCAAACTGAAAAAATAGTAATGGAAGCAATAAATAACCTTAGTAAAAATGTTACTATTATTTTAATTGCTCATCGATTGAATACAGTAAAAAAATGTGAAAAAATATTTTTGCTGGACAAAGGTAAGTTAAAAAGAGAAGGAACATATACTGAGTTATTTCAATTAAATGATTTTTCCAATAATAATTATTAAGTAGATAATTAAAAATTAATATCTTTAATATTAAAAAAGTATTATAAGTGCTGTAAATTAATATATATGGATAGCTTCAATATTTCAGAGTTTAATGCTAAGGGATTTATTAAGATAAAGTCCAATATTATTTTTCATTCAAAAATTAAAGAATTAACTCAAGATTTAGATGAATTAATACCAAGATATAATGATCCTTTTATTCCAAAAAATGCTAAAATATATGGCAGGGCAATATCTCAGAGATTAGACTATCAAATTCCTGATAAACTTAAGCATCCAAATATTCTTTTTGGAAAAAGATTGGTGATTCAAGCCCATAATTTTCCAAAGAAAATTTTAAACCTTATTGAAGATCCTTATGTATTAGAAATTGCAAAAAAAGCTCTTAACACAGATAGAGTAGTTTTTCATAACGGATCTCTCTCAGCAGTTTATCCAGGAAATACAGGCAATGGATCCATGTACCATTCTGATACAAGTAATTTTTATGATCCAAAAAAAACACTTTCACTGTTAGGAACAGAAAAAAAAATCGTTAACTTAATGATTCTTTTTAATGACACCTGTGAGCAGCTTGCGCCAATGAAAATTTTAGAGGGAACTCATAATTTGGATCTACATAAAAAAATCAACTCTCATGTAGCAAAAAAATTAAATAAGAATGAAAATACAAGTGTTTTAACTCAAAAATATTGGATATATGAAGAATTATTAGAGGATTTTAATCTTAATGAGATAACTTTTACAGGAAGCACTGGTGATATTGGTGTAATGAATTCTTTTGTACTTCATAAAGCTTCTGAAAATTTAACATTTAATAAGTCACGAGTTGTACTAATTTTAAATTTTGGAAGAAAAAAAGATAACTTTTTCTTGAGACAATATCCGTATGTAGACTCAAAAAAATTTTATAACCAATTTAATAATAAAGAAATTTTAGATTTAAGTTATAAAAAAAGTTCACAAATTTTTTATAGGTTATTGTGGAAGTTTGAAGATATTTTACTGAGAATCAATAAATTTATATCTATTCAATTTAAAAGATTACTAAGCCCATCAGTTTCTATTAATAAATTATATTTTTTATTATATAATTTAATTTTTTTAATAAGAGTACAAAAAAGAGAATATCTTAACCTTGGTTCAGGGCTAAGTTTTAAACATCCGCAATTTATTACTTTAGATGTAAGGCCAGAAGTAAAAACTAACGCAATTGAAGGTATATATAATTTTGATCTCACAAAAGATCTACCGCTTCCATGCGAGTCTGACTCCATAAGAGGAATATATTCAAGTCATTGTTTTGAACATCTCACGAGAAAGCAAGTTAAAGATTTGTTGTCCGAATGTTTTAGAGTTTTAAAAAAAAACGGGGGGGGGGTATTAAGAATTATAGTTCCAAATATGGGAGACTTATTTAAAAATTATGACAGCAGAAATATTTCATATTTTTCTTGGTTAATGGATAAACAAAATAATCAGGGTCAATTATGGGTATTTGATAGCTGGATACGATTAGTAACAAGATCATTCGCAGGACATATGGTAGACTTATTCAGTGACAAAGATTTAAAAGAAATGTACTCTAAAAATAATCTGGATGAATATGTCAATAAAATATTGTTAAATGAAAATTTCTTTATTGAAAGATGGGTGCCCAATTCACATAAATCATTCTGGACCGAAATTTCTTTAAAAAAAGAATTGGAATCAAATGGTTTTAAAAATATTAAATTAAGCACCCCTTCAAATTCAAGAGAAAAAGTATTTCGAAATAGATGGTTTTTTGATAATACGCTACCAGAAAAATCTATTATTATGGAGGCTGTAACATAAAATATAATAAAAAAAATTTTTATATTTTTAATATAATTATTTTACCAATAAAATTTTAGCCTACTGTAATTAAAAAATAATTTTAATAGTGACTTTTTATTTTATAAACAAAAATTAATAAATGAACAAAAATAACAAAATAAACCTTATCGCTGAATTGGGATGGAATCATATGGGCGATATGAGTATAGCAAAAAAAATGATAATAGCCGCCAAAGAAGCTGGAGCTAATATTTGTAAATTTCAAGCATGGTCAGAAGAAAATCTAAAAAGTGGACCATGGGATGAAGATGGTAGAAGAGAAATTTATAAAAAAGCTGGCTTAAACTCAGATCAGTTTAAAGAACTTCTTGAATTTTGTAGCTCCAATAATGTTAAATTTTGCACATCTATTTTTAATATAAAAGATTTTAAGTTATTTGAAGAATTAGATTTTGATTTAATTAAAATTCCTAGTCATGAAGTTTATAACTTAGAATTGATAAAAGAAGCTGTTAAGAGATACAAGTATGTTTTGATATCTTTAGGTGCATGCAAGTGGTCAGAGGTAATTAAAATTAAAGAAAATTTTTTAAATATTATACCTATGCATTGTGTTTCTTCATATCCATTAGAGCCGAAAATGGCTAACTTTCCAAAAATGCAGGAAATTAAAAAATTATTTAATAACTTTGGTTATAGTGGACATTATTCAGGAATTGAAGATGCAATAATAGCAGCAGTAGAAGGAGCCATCTATATCGAAAAGCATTTTACAATAGATAAGAATTTGCCAGGTAGAGACAATAAATTTGCTCTACTGCCAGAAGAATTTAAAAAAATATCAGATTTTATTAATATTTTTGATGAAATGAATATTAATAGGGGGCTAGATGTGCAAGAGAGTGAATTAGATATTTTTAAAAATTATAGAGGCAGATGGTCAAAGAACTAAGCAAATTTTCAGTAGTTATTAGGTGTAAAAATGAAGAAAAATGGATTGGTCATGCTATTCAATCTTTGATTGATAATTTGCATAAACCAGAAATTATAATTATTGATAATAACTCATCAGATAAAAGCTTAGAGATTGTAAGAATGTTTCAAGAAAACCCGCTTTTAAACAAAAAATCAAAAAATTATACTAAAATTAAGATATATAAAATTAAAAATTATACACCGGGGCAATCTTTAAATTTAGGAATACAAAAGTCGTCGAAAAAATACGTTATGTTTTTGTCAGCACATTGTGTTTTAAAAAAAATAGATGCAAAAAAAATAATAAATGATTTAAAAAATTATGCATGTTTATTTGGAAAACAAACCCCAGTTTTATTTGGTAAAAAAATTACCAAGAGGTATATATGGAGTCATTTTCATGAAAAAAAAGTTATAAATTATTTTTCAAATTTGGAAGAAAGATATTTTTTGCACAATGCAATTGCGGTTTATAATAAAAATATCTTAAAAAAATATCCATTTGACCCTTATTTATCTGGTAAGGAAGATAGGTATTGGGCTCAGAAAATAGTAAAAAAAGGTTTCAAATATTTATATTGTCCAGAATTAGAGGTTGACCATCATTATACCGAAGCGGGTAATACCTGGAAAGGAATTGGTTAATTGAATGTTTTGGGAGTGACTCTTGCTAGAGGGGGGTCGAAAAAAATTAAAAATAAAAATATAGTAAAAATAAATAATCTGCCATTAATTTATTATACGATTAAAGAATGTTTAAAATCAAAATATTTAACTAATTATATTGTATCTACAGACAGTAAAAAAATAGCAAAAATATCTAAAAAATATAAAGCTGATGTTCCTTTCTTAAGACCAAAAAATATTTCAACAGATGAGTCTTCCTCCGCAACTGCAATTAAATATTCATTGTTAATGTCGGAAGAAATATATAATAAAAAATTTGATTATGTAGTCGAGATTATGAACACTAATCCTTTAAAAACTTATAAGGATATAGACAACGTTATTAAAATAATTGTTAAAAATAATTTTGATAGCGTGATTGCCGTCAATAAGATTTTTGATTCCCACCCTGCAAGAATAAAAAAAATTATAAAAAATAGATTAGTAGATTTTTGTGTTAAAGAAAAATTAGAAAGTAGAAGACAAGATCTTAAACCAAATGCATATATAAGATCGGGATCTATTTATGCAATGAGTAGAAAATTTGTTATGAGGGGTTTGAGGTATAAATCAAAAGTTAGCGTTCCTTACATTATCCCTCTATCAAGAGTTATTAATATTGATGAAAAAATTGATCTAGAATTAGCTAGAGTTTTGCTAAAAGATAAATTAAAGCAATGATAAAAAAAAAGTTATTAATTATAACACCAATATTTGATAAAAGTTTCTTTTACGATAAAGCAAGCAAATTTTTTGACATAGTGTATGAGCCTGAAATATCAGTAATTTATTTTAGAAGGATAATAAAAAAATTTGAATATTTATTCACAAATCCTAATAAAACAAAAATATTTCTTGGTCATGTAAATTTAAAAAGCTGCAAACTTAAAGCTATATGTACATCCTCAACGGGTACCAACCACATAGACAAAAATTATCTTATTAAAAAAAATATAAAATTGATATCATTGACTAAAGAAAAAAAGATAATAAAAAAACTCACCTCAACCGCAGAGCTTGCATTTGGTTTAACTTTGGATGCTGTTAGAAATATTACCGCCTCATCGCTGTCAGTAAAAAAAAATAATTGGAATTATGAACCTTATATTGGAAAGATGATGAATAATTTAAAGGTTCTCATTATTGGATATGGGAGGTTAGGAAAAATATACAGTAAATATGTTCTTGCTTTTGGTTGCCATGTTTATGTGTATGACCCGTATGTGAAGATTAAAAATTCCAAACTTAAAGTTGTAAAAAAATTAGAAAAGATTATTGAAATTATTGATATATTAGTTTTGCATATACATGCAGATAAGGCTAATTATAATTTTATAAATCAAAAATTTTTTAAATTAATGAAAAAAGAAGTTATTATTATAAACACTTCTAGAGGAGAAATTGTAAATGAGGTGGAGCTTTTAAATTTTCTTAAAAAAAACTCGAAAGCTAAGTATTTTGCAGATGTTTTGAATGATGAAATACACTATAAAAAAAATAAATTAATAAAATACTCTAAAAAAAGCAATCAAGTAGTGATTACCCCTCATATTGGAGGTATGACAATCGAGGGTCAAAATATTGCATATAATCATGCAATTAATTTATTAATAAATTATAATAAAAAAAATTTATAACTAAATTTTAGTAATAATAATTATTTATTTATAAATAAAGATTTTTTATTACTAAGCTATAATAAATTAAATTTATTTGATAAAACTAAATTATATGATTAGCGTAGCATACCTGTTAAGATTTAGAAAAGGAAAGAAATTTGATGACGATATCAATTATTTAAAAAAATTTTATTTCTCATACTGTTTACATAAGGCGGGAGTTGCACATAAACTTTTTATTCTCATAAAGGGTCCAATGGTAGACGAAAATATTAAAATAATTAGAAAAATCGTACCTCTTAATATTCCGGTTATAAAATTACCGGATGAAAGTTGTGATTTAGGATCTTTTACAGAATTTGCCTGTTATCGCGCTGAAAACTACATGTTTATATTAAATCAACATTCAATTATTGAAAAGAAAAAATGGCTGAAAATTTATTATAATACAATGAAAAAGACCAAATCATATCTAGTGGCATTAACCGCTTCATATAGCTCCATGTCTAAACCTTATAATTATATTTTAAGTAGTAGAAATATATTTGAAGATCTTCAATTTTTTCTAATTAATATATTAAGTAATACAATATCCAAATATCGTCTTTTTAATCATCCAAATTATCTAAATCCATGTATAAGAATAAATGCAATTTTGGTCAAAACTTCAATATGGCTGGAATATTTTAATGATTTAGATATAAAAAATAAAATCCTAAAATATAATGCCGAAACAGGTAAAAATAGTTTCTATAATTTTTTACTAAAAAAAAAAAAGAAAGTTACAGTTGTAAGAAGTGATGGAAAATATGTTACAAACTATGCACAATGGAAAAATTTCGTTCCCTTTAGAAACTCTGTGCAAAATTCTAAACTTATAATTTCTGATAATCATACAAGATTTTTTGAAAATAGTACCAGAGAGAGAAAAAAAATCTTAGAAAACGAAACATGGAGCTGATAAAATAATCTAAAAATTTTATATGAAAAAAAATACGAAAGTTGCAGTTGCTATTGTTAACTGGAATTCTAAAAATTACCTTAAAAACTGCCTAGATTCTTTAATCAAATATAATATTAATTTTATTAATAAAATAATTGTAGTTGATAATAATTCATCAGATAATTCTATGAATATTATTCCTAATCATAAATTGATAAAAATTATAAAGCAAAAAAAAAATCTTGGATTTGCCAAAGGTTGCAACATTGCAGCAAAATATTCTAAAGAAAAATATATATTATTTTTAAATCCAGATACTCGTTTGTATAAAAATAGTATTAAAAAAAGTCTAGAATTTATGGAGAATCCAATAAATTCTAAAACGGCTATAATGGGCGCTAAAATGCTTTGTAATCAAAAAATATCTTTAAGTTGCTCTTATTTTCCAACTTTTTCAAGATTTTTTTTTAAGTCAGTTGGACTAGATATGATTTTTAAAAAAAGAGGTTTGCTTATGAGAGATTTTCACCACAAAAGATCAAAGTATGTTGACCAAGTTATTGGTGCTTTTTTTTTAATGCGAAAAAAAGTATTTTTAAAATTAAAGGGTTTTGATGAGAGATTTTTCTTATATTTTGAAGAGGTTGATTTATCATTAAGAGCTTATAATTTAGGATTTAATACTTTTTATAATGCAGATGTTAGTTGTTTTCATCAAGGCGGAGTATCTACAAGTAATAATAAAATTAGTCGTGATTTAAACTATCATAAGCACAAAATTCTATATGTTAAAAAACATTTTAGTTTTTTTCATGTCATAGGCATAGTTACAATTACATTTACATTAGAGTTAGCTGCTAGATTTTTAAAACATATAATTATGTTTTCATATAATGATTTGAAAATATTATTTAAAACTTATTATTATTTATTAGAGTGGGTATTATTTAAAAAAAATAAATTAAAAAAAATCAATATTATATCTACTTAGCTTGAAGAAGGAAAAATTAACAAACCCAAATTATATTTAAGATAAAAGAAGTTATTTTTAAAAAATATAAATTTAAAAAAAAATCTAATATTCATTTATAGAAATGAAATTTATATAATTATTTATTCATAATATTAAAATTTTTTTAGAGTTAAATATTCGATTTTATAGACAATAAATTAAGTGTTTAATCTAAATAAAGTTTAATTAATTTTCGTTATGCCTGTTTCTTTTTTTAAAAAAATATAATTATTAAAAAATTCATCAATCGTTCTCATAATTTAAATCTGAGATATCGATTTCATGCTAAGATTTGTTAGGCGTAGGGTAAACATTTAATGTATATTGAGTTTTTAAATCGAATATTTAAAAGTTTAAATATCAAATTTTTTAATTATGAGTAAACTTAAATTAATAAAATATAGTAAATTAATAGTTGTACTTATTATTTCTTTCATTTTTTTACATTTCGTGGCTTTTCCAATTTCAAATGATTATGAAGCTTACATTAAGTATTTGCACAATTTAGAAAATAGTAACTTAATTTCCTCAATCTCCCTAGCGCGATTTGAGCATTTTTCGATATTGACATTTTGGTTAATATCTAAAGTATTTACTCCTGCAACTGCATTATTAATTATAGGTATAATAATTTTGTGTGTTAAGTATCTAATATTTTTAGAAAAGTACCAGCAACCTATGTTTGCGTTTATGTGGTACCTGTTAACCTTTGCTTACTTACATGAAGCAAATCAAATTCGTTTTGCAATGGCATCAATCTTTATTATTATCAGCTTATTACATACAAAAAAAAAGATAGCTTAATACATTTGAGCATGGCAGTTGTTGGTGGTGGCTTTCATTATTCTGCAGCTCTTGCCACTTTTGTAATATTCTTTTTTGCGCTTCGACCATTGCTGCTTATATATTTACTTTTGTTTTTTTGGTTTAACATAGATTTTTTTATTGCTAAATTGGGGACTATCGAGCAATTACGACTTTGGTTATCATTTACCTCTGAGAACCAGACGGAACTTAGCAACCCTTTATTTATTTCTCAGTTTTTTGCAGGAGTAATTTTACTTTTCTACTGGCGTGAGTTAAACATTACCCAAAAACGAGGTGCTGTTTTATTAATTTTTGGTTCTTTAGTTTATGTCATATTTTGGAAATATCCTATTATAGCTCATAGGATTCGAGAGCTATCTCAAATTGGAATTATTAGTCTTATATTTGTTCAATCACGATGGAGCAGTGTACCACGAGTAACAACCTGGCTACTTGCACTAATTTTTGTGTCATATTCGATCTATGATATAGGTAGGGAAGTGATATTTAATTTTAAGTTTTAAAATTCGCAAAGAGATTAATAAAGTCTTTTTAGTTGAGTAAATAATAAGGAAATGATTAGAATTCTGACTTTAGTTAATGGATTTATAAGAGCTTTATCTAGAAAAATCCTATTCCCAAAGCTTAATTCAAATTACTATTATCTTACTGGAAATAAGATTTATCGTGCTCCGTCGTTACGTCAAATATCAATTATTCGAAAGTTCGCAAAAGTTGGATGGAATCCTTAAAATTTTGGACAGTTAAAAAAGTTTTAGAAATTGTAAGAGTAAACAATCCCGTTATTCTAGATATAGGTGCAAATATCGGCTACTACGCAATAGTTTACAGCAATTTATTAAACAAATACGGGGGAAGGTGTATTTCATTTGAGCCCGCGCTGGTAAATATTTCAGCATTCCTATATAATACCTCAAACTTACATAATACTAAACTTTTTACATTTGGTTTAGGAGCGGTCTCTGAGTCTATAAAATTAGGCATACCGCAAATTTACAAGTCTCCTAATAAAGATATTGAAAATACAGGTCTCCTTTCAGCCTGCTTAGTGAATAATGACGACAGCGCTGTTTATAAGTCGAGAGTATTTTCTTTGGATAGCATAGAGGATGAAATAATTAATAAAGAAGAACACATTGTTTACGTTAAGATTGATGTTGAAGTTTATGAGCTAAACGTAATACGGGGTATGATAGAAACAATTCGAAAGCATATGCCTGTTATCCAAATTGAGTTTAATTCTATAACATTGAGCTTAGAAGATAGGAAGGAAATATTAAAAACACTATATAGATTTAGCTACGTAACATTCTCTAACAAACCTTTTAACATTATTGAGAATAACAAAATATTTTTTGTCAATAGTAAAAACTATACTTTAGTTAAGATATATAGTCAATCTGTTGAACTGTCAGTATTTCATTTTATCGAATAAAAGTTGAGAAGAAATAATTCTAATGAACTAATGACTTGATATTTAGAGAAAAATATTAAAAATTAAATTTGCAGTAAATTAATTTTGAATTTATTAGTCTTAAAAAATAAAAACTAAAATATTAGATATTTATTTAAATGAAAGTGGAAAAGTTATCAAAATCATCATTAATTTTTCGAGAAATAATTGAGAAAAATACTAGAAATAATTTAACATTATCAGTTTTACTGATACGAGGATTAATAAGATACTCTGTAAGAATTTTTTCATTAAATTTAAGTAAAATTTTATTAAAACAATATTTAAATTTATATGAAATATTATTTTTCAAAAAAAAGCTTTATGAAAAGTATCTTTTAAAAATTAATATTTTCAGAATTGAAACTAAGATTTTTTTGGCTAACAAAAGTTTGAATGAATATGTAAAAAAAAAAATTGAATGGTCTAATTTTATATTAAGAAATTCTTTAATAGAAGAAGAAAAAAAAGCTGCTTCACAGTATTTAAATATTCTTAAGTTATACAGATTTTATGATGCAAAAAAAATTTTAGTAAGATCAAATAAGATAAAAAAAATTAAAAATCATAAAAGCAAAAGTATAAAAAAATTTTATATATATGGACCCAATTCTATTCTGCCACCAGACTCAAAATATTCAAAATATACAATTGTTTTTACAAAACCAACAATTCATGACATTTCGTTATTTAGTAACTCAATTTTAATTCTTAATTTTTACACATCAAATCAATTAACTAAAAAAGATAAAAATTTTTTATTAAAAAAATATGATAAAATTTATTTATCTGGATATAAAAAAAAAATAAAGCCACCATTTAAGAAATTTGATATAGGAATTGGAGGACATATTGCTAGCCCAATGGCTTTAGGTCGTATATTGAATAAATTTAGCAAAATGTACCCAAATTCAGAATTTGTTATAGAGGGATTTGATTTTTACATGTCAAAAAATAGTTATAGTGGCTCTATATTAACAGCCCTTCCATTAAATTTTAAATTATTAACCGAACGTTTAATTTGTGAGTCGCTTTTTGATCATGATCCTTTATTTAATTTTTTATATGTGAAAAATATTATCTCAAGACTTAGAATAAAAAATAGTCAAAAATTTCTTCAAATTATGAATCTTAGTGGTAATCAATATTTAACAAAATTATGTACATTAAGAAATTTTCATAGCCTTATGAATTAATTCTTATAAATTAACGAATATTATTGAATTTTAAATAGTTAAATAAAATTTAGTCGAAATCTAAAAGTTTAAAAATTTTTTTAGTTAAGATATTTTTTATACTTAAAACGCTGATTAGAATGATCTTTTTAAAACATAATCCACACTTTTGAAAGGAAGTTTAATAAATTTAAATATAGATAAATACAAATTTATTTTTTTTGGCTAATTATTGAGATTGTGTAGTTGCGATAAGATTCTTTTTCTGATTAAGATCTTTTCTTAACTTTTTCCATATATTAAACACATTATCTATATCAGTATCCACACTAATGAAATTTTTCTTAAAATTAATATTACTTATGCTATTAAATTAAAATGAAAAAAAAAATATTAATTGTGGGATCGGGCTTTGCTGGCGCTATTATTGCTAGAGAATTTGCAAATGCAAATTTAAAAATTGATTTAATTGAAAAACAGTCTCATTTAGCGGGCAATTGTTATACTAAAATTGATAAGCAGACTGGCATAATGGAATATGTTTATAGTCCATGCATCTTTAATACTGATCGTCTGACGATCTGGGAATATATTAATAAGTTTGGTGAGATGGTGCCATTTGTAAATAGGGTTAAGTGTTTAATTAAAAAAAGAATTTTTTCTTTTCCTATTAACTTACATACAATAAATCAGTTTTTTAATAAAAACTTTGGACCAATGCAGGCAAAGCAATTTAATAAATAACATTAAAGCTTATTTTGGAACTTGATAATGATATTTAAAATTATTAGTATAAGTACAAAAATAATAAAATTATGATAGCTGTAATTCTTGCCGGAGGATTAGGAACCCGTCTTTCTGAAGAAACTGAACTTAAGCCAAAACCTATGATTGAAATAGGACAAAGACCAATCCTTTGGCATATTATGAAAATATA
>Ga0169931_10004135_pt1 | contig 22686 bp, 16 predicted proteins | sample Kivu_15m_20L_FD_129675 | JGI IMG/M metagenome (GOLD analysis project Ga0169931, IMG submission 129675) | Freshwater microbial communities from Lake Kivu, Western Province, Rwanda to study Microbial Dark Matter (Phase II) - Kivu_15m_20L... | ecosystem: Environmental > Aquatic > Freshwater > Lake...
CCCGATTCTTGGAGATGGCTCTTTTATCTCGCGGGCGCTCCGGCGATTCTTGGGATTCTCGTGCTCACACTACTTCCTGAATCCCCAGCATGGCTCGAAAGTCGGATGCCGCTCTCGAGCGTTTCAAAAGGGCCCTCCGCACGCTCCGCTTCGCTCGGCCAATTGTTCCGTCGCGACCTCCTCCGTACCACCCTTGTCGCCATTTGTCTCGCATCCATTCCACTGATTGGTGCGTGGTCGGCGAGCAAATGGATGATCCCTTGGGCCGACAAGATCGCTGGGCCTCAAGACCCTGGCTACAAAGCGACAACGCAGGGGTGGTGGGCGCTAGGGGCCACGATCGGCAGCTTTATCGGAGCCCAGCTCGTTGGATTTCTCGGTCGACGAGCGAGCTACCTTCTGATCAGTCTTTGCTCATCACTGCTGACTGTCGCGATGTTTCAGTTCACCGCCCCACTCGAAGAATCCTTTCACCCGATCGTTTTTGCTCAAGGACTGGTGGCGACGCTCTTCTTTGGCTGGCTCGCTGTCTTTCTCCCGGCGGTATTCCCGGTCCATGTACGATCCACAGGGAGTGGGCTGGCTTACAACTCGGGACGCTTCGCCACCGCGCTCGGAGTCCTCTTTGCCGGAGGGCTGTTTGCACTTCTTGGCGGAGACTATCCCCGCGTCGGTACCCTCTGTGCTTCGATCTACGCTTGCGGAGTTTTGGCCATTTGGCTTGTCCCTCGGGATCGCCTGCAGTCTTGATCCACTCATCAGGGATCGAGAGTCGCTTTTCGGCCCCGGTGACGGGCCGGGGAAAAATGAAAAACTAGCATCTGGACGCGGATACTGGTACGCTAAAGGAGAGCTTCGGGATTCACCCCCTTGGTGTCACCGCAAGCGTCCCCACTCGATCCATCCCTCCGCTCGTGCAGCAGGCGAGACGACTGAGCCGATGCCCCGCCCCTTGATCCAGCCAATCCACTCGATCCTGAACCTCTTCGCGACGGTCATTTTCGCCGCTGCCGGAGTCGCCCTCAATGGCGTGGTCCCATCCGTCGGACGGGCCGCGGAGGGTGTGGCTCCTGCGGCCGGCGGCGGACCGCAGGTGGCTCCGCGAGACGTGAGCGAAACCCCTAAATTCGAACTTGATATCATGCCGCTGCTCACCTCCAGCGGGTGCAATGCGGGGGCATGTCATGGAAAATCGCGAGGGCAAAACGGCTTTGCCCTTTCGTTGCTGGGGTTTGACGAAGATTTCGATTACGCCGCCTTGGTCCATGAGGGCCGGGGGCGAAGACTTTTCCCCGCCGTACCGTCGCAAAGCTTAGTTCTTAAAAAGGCTTCCGGTCAGGCGCCTCATGGAGGAGGAATTCGCTGGCCTACTGACAGTGATCCGTACCGTCTTTTTGTCCGGTGGATTGAAACAGGGATGTCGCGGGCGACTGCGGCCGATCCGAAACTGGTGCGGATTGCACTGCGGCCAGAGCAGCATCCGCTGGCGCTCGGTGGAAGCGAACAAATCGAGGTCGTCGCTCATTACTCCGATGGTTCGTTCCGCGATGTCACCGCGACCAGTGCGTTCCAGTCCAGCGAACCTGCCGTCGTTGCCGTCTCCACGGGCGGAGCATTGCGTGCCGGCGAATTGCCAGGCGAAGCGACGATCATGGCTCGCTACATGGGACATATTGCCACCTGGAGCACTGCCATCGCCCGACCCGAGATTCCTCCGGCAAGTGCTTATGATGCGCTGCCACGAGGAAGTTTTATCGACGAGCTCGTCTGGGCAAAGTTGCGGGAGCTGAACATTCTCCCCAGTGCACCGATCAGCGATGTGAAATTCATTCGCCGCACTTCGCTCGACTTGATCGGACGCCTGCCGACGGCCGACGAGGTCCAAGTATTTTTGGCCGATACGGACGCGAACAAGCGAGAACGCTGGGTTGAGAACTTGTTGGGCCGCCCGGAGTATGCCGATTTCTGGGGGAATAAGTGGGCAGATTTAATCCGGCCCAACCCCTATCGTGTCGGTATCAAAGCCACGCTGTCGCTCGATCAATGGCTTCGCGACGCCTTCCGCCGCAACATGCCGATGGACCAATTTGCGCGTGAACTGGTGACCGCGAGGGGGAGCACGTGGCGGAGCGGAGCGGTTACCGTGTTTCGCGATCGCCGATCTCCCGAGGAGATCACGACGATGATGTGCCAGTTACTGCTGGGAGTTCGTCTGGAATGCGCGAAGTGCCACCAGCATCCCTTCGAGGTCTTTGGCCAGCAGGAATTCTACGGAATGGCCGCCTTTTTCTCGCGAGTGGGTTATAAAGGGACGGGACTTTCCCCGCCCATTTCCGGAAGCGAGGAAATTGTCATGTCCGCAGATTCTGGAGAGGTCCAGCATCCCCTCACCGGACAGGTGGTCCCCCCGAGTCCATTGTTCGGTCCCTCTGCGATGATCGATGAATCGGTGGATCGCCGCGAGCGTTTTGCGGATTGGTTAACAAGTCCGGAGAATGTCCGTTTTGCCCAAGCCGCTGCCAATCGATTGTGGGGTGAATTGTTCACGGTCGGGATCGTCGACCCGGTCGATGACATTCGCGCAACCAATCCCCCCAGTAACCCGCGGCTCCTCGAGGCCCTTGGAGAGGAGTACCGGCGGCTTGGTTTTAACCAGAAAGCGATGCTCAAAAAAATCGTTCTCTCGCACGTCTATGCGTTGGAGTCGATCCCTCACGAGAGCAACGTCGCCGATACACGAAATTTTTCGCGGCATTACCGACGGCTCATGCGGGCTGAAGTGCTGGCTGATGCGATTTCCGATGTCACATCGGTCCCCGATTCCTTCAGTGCGATGCCAATACGATCGCGGGCCATGGAGACGTGGACCACGCGGATCGATTCAGAGTTTCTGGATGCGTTCGGTCGGCCGGATGCAAATCAGGACCCGCCGTGCGAGCGATTACCCCAAGCGACGATGGTGCAAGCTTTGCATTTGATGAATGCCGAGGCCATTCAAACGAAGTTGGCAAACGAGACTTCGATCGTGGCGCGGCTCGCAGCGGAGGAGATTCCGCTCGAAGAAGGGATCGAACACCTTTATCTCACCGCTTATGGCCGCGCGCCAACGACCGATGAGTTGCAGGATTTACTGCGGATCGCCTCCGTACCCGAAATGAATCGTCGTTTGTTCTTTCAGGATTTGTTGTGGTCGATGATCAACACGCCGGAGTTTGTCTATGAGGACTAGGATTGACCAGCGTCATTCGATGGACCTGCTCGGCAACCCCCATACACTTGGTCGCCGCGATTGTTTGCGACTGGGGATTGCTGGCCTGGCCGGAGGCAGTTTTCTCGACCTTTTTGCGATCGCCCGCCAAGCGCGCGCTGCGGAAGGAAATGATGCGAGCCGGCCGCCAGCCAGTTGTATCCTGATTTGGATGGATGGTGGTCCAACACACTTTGAAACCTTCGACCCCAAACCCGAAGCTCCAGTAGAAATTCGGGGTGAATTTTTTCCGATCGCAACCAAAATCCCGGGGATTCAAGTCTCGGAGAATCTGCCGAAGTTGGCGGCGATTGCCGAGAAATACGCGATTGTGCGTTCGGTTTGCCATAATCAGGGAAATCATGGAGCTGGGAACCATTACATGATGACAGGCGCTCCGCCGCGGATCCCCGTGGGCTGCGGGGCTTTTGTGAGTTTTCATCCCAGCATGGGGTCCGTTGTGAGCGCCGAACGGTCGGCGCCGCATGGCTTACCCGCATATTTTTCGATGGCGGGGATGTCGCGATCGGGTGGCCCAAATTTCTTGGGTGCCAAGCACGCGCCGTTCATCGTTGGGAATGATCCCAATAGCGCGAATTTCCGCGTCCGCGATGTGAATTTGCCAGGAGGTATTGAGGAACCTCGGTTCCAACAGCGTCGTGACCTACGTGCCCTGGTCGACCGCATGCCCCGCATTCCCGATCCTGCAGCGGCCGATCCGGTGCTCGCGCTCGATGAATACTACCAGCAAGGTTACGACCTGATTACAACTCCCGCAGCCCAGCGAGCATTCCAAATCCAAGAGGAAACGGATGTCACGCGCGATGCATACGGTCGTAATTCCTTCGGCCAACGCGCGCTGCTGGCCCGCCGGTTGGTCGAAGCCGGAGTTCCCTTCATCACGATTAATGACGGTGGTTGGGATCACCACTCTGATCTTTTCGGTGCTCTCCGCACGCGTCTCCCGCAATGGGACCAGACCGTGGCCACGTTAATCTCGGACCTGGAAGCGAGAGGTTTGCTGGAAACGACGATGGTGATTGCCCTGGGGGAATTCGGCCGAACCCCAACGATCAGTACGCTGCCGGGGCAAACCAAAGCGGGGCGCGATCACTGGGCCAACGCGATGTCGATCCTCTTTGCAGGAGGAGGTACTCCTGGCGGGCAAGTGATCGGTGCGACCGATAAGTATGGTCACTCGGCTGTTGATCGAGTCCTTGGCCCTGAGAACTTTGTTTCGACGGTCTACCGTAAGCTCGGAATCGACCCAGGGAAGATCTATTACACCCCCGCTGGACGCCCGACCCATTTGGTCAGCGACCCGACACCGATTGCCGAGCTCATGTAAGTCATGAATGGCTTGAGGCGTCATTTTCAATCGGTGGTTCTGCTCGCGATCGGTGTCGGATCAGGCTTCTTTGGACTGGAATTAACTCGGGGTGCTGAACCCCCAGTTGTCAACCGAATCTTCCCGCCCGGTGCGATGCGCGGTTCAACGCTTCAAGTTGAGGCACAAGGAAAATTTCCGAACCCCGGAGTGCAGGTCTGGAGTACCCCCGCAGGTTTGACATGGAGTCCGCTCGAAGATGCGGGTAAGTTTTCGGTCTCGGTCGATCCGCAGGCAGTCGCCGGAGTCTACTTTGTTCGTTTCCTTGACCAAGTGGGAGCTTCGAACATCCATCGTTTCATCATTGGAACCGTACCCGAGACCAGCGAAGTTGAACCCAACAATGACTTCCGCGAAGCCACAGTCCCACTCAGCCTTCCAACGGTCGTTAACGGAGTACTCCAGCAAAGTGGTGACGTGGATTCATTCCGTTTTAGCGCGCAGGCTGGCGAAACGATTGTCGCAAGCTTGGATGCCTCGCGTCATTTGCGGTCGCCGGTCGATGCTGTGATGCAGATTCTTGACCTCAAGGGGAATGTACTGGCCACCAATCACGACTACCACGACCTCGATCCGTTGATTTCCTGGTCCAGTCCTATCGATCAAGAAGTTATTGTTCGCGTTTTCGGCTTCCCCTCGGAACCCAACAGCACGATTGGGCTCGCCGGTGGCGAGAACTATCTTTATCGCCTCACTGTGACCACCGGACCCTTTTTGGAATCTGTCGAGCCTCGAGCTGTTTCTGCAAATACGAGCACAAGCCTTTCGCCAGTGGGCTGGAACTTTCCTGCGAACCATCCCCCGGTCGCCATCCCAGCACAGTCGCTCGATCCTGTATGGACCGAGGACAATCTCTTCGGTTTTTCGATCGACGCAATTCCCGGTGGAATCACTCTCCCGATCCTCTCAAGCCCAATTTATCGCGAAGCCGATGTGGCTGTGCCGCCAGACGCCGTAGGGGAACCACTCGCGCTTGCGATTCCACTGTGCATCAGCGGCTCGATCGCAGCGTCGCGAGAAGTCGATCGATACTGGTTTATGGCGGAGAAAGATGGAGCGATGGAGATTTCGGTTGCAAGCCGTGAACTTGGCTATCCGCTCGACCCGCTCCTGGAAATCTTCGATGCGGCAGGGAATCGACTTCATCGAGTCGATGATCTTGGCGCAAACGCCGACCCCAAGCATCGCTTCGTTGCCCCCGCGTCGGGTCGCTATCAGGTTTGTATCAGTGACGTGAATGCTTGGGGAGACCCGCATGCATATTACCTGTTACGAATCGATGCGGAAGCGAAGGACTTCCGCCTCAGCGCGACAACCGATTTATTTACAGGCAAGATCGGCGAAAAGATTGAGATTCCAGTCCGCGTCGAGCGTCTCGCGAATTTCGATCAGCCAATTCGCATTTCTTTGGCCGCACTTCCTGAGGGTTGCAGCTGTGGCGAAGTCCTTTCGGAACCGAGCGGGGATTCCTCGAAAGAGGTTCGCCTCGAACTCCTTGTCGATAGACCCCTGAACGTACCACTGCGAATCATTGGCCGGAGCGAGGGGGTCGAGCGAGGGCTCACAGCCCAGAGCGGTCTGATGGATCTCTGGTTCGTGGCTCAATGATGGCTTTTGCTGACGTTTGTGTTTCGCTCGAGGAGAAAGCAGTTCATGAAAGACGATCGACGAGCCACAACTTTCTCGCGCCGGACGGCGCTTCGCCTGGGGCTAGGAACCGTGATGACAGGGGTCGCGTCATCGCCGAACTGGGCACAGCCATGCACCACAAGAACAACACAGTCTGGACGGAAACCGGTCGCGGCTGTGGTGACAATCTACCGACCGAATTCGCATGCTGATGTGATCCTCACAAAAATCCTCCAGGGCTGGAAACACGATGGCGGCCCGGGACCCGAGCTCCGACTGGCCTCGATTTACATCGATCAGCCGGAGGGGAGCGAGTTCGGGATCGAATTATGCAAAGCACATGGAGTTCCGATCTGTGCAACGATCGAAGAGGCACTCACTCGCGGTGGCGGATCGATCGCGGTCGATGGGGTCCTGAGCATCGGGGAACATGGAGATTACCCCGTCAACTCGATCGGCCAACAGCTCTATCCTCGGAAACGTTTTTTTCAGGAGATTACCGCAGCTTTTGAAAAATTCGGGCGGGTCGTTCCGGTCTTCAATGACAAACATATCAGTACCGTATGGGAGGAAGCGAAATGGATGTACGATCGATCCGTGGAGATGAAGATTCCGTTCATGTCCGGCTCATCCCTACCGGTGACTTATCGGAGCGTGGAGCTCGATGTACCGCTGGGCAGCGAGATCGAGTCGGCCGTTGGAATCGGTTACAGCGGGCTTGATATCTACGGTTTTCATGCCCTGGAATGCTATCAGTCGATTGTCGAGCGCCGTCAGGGAGCCGAGTCCGGGGTTGACTGGGTTCGTTGTTTGGAAGGGGACAATGTTTGGAAGGGACTCGACTCGGAGTGGGTCGCTGAAGATCTTATCGACGCCGCGTACCAAGTCATCCCAAAATCGAAATCACGCGCAGCCGATGATCCGAACCCTGTCCTCTTCCAATTCCAGTACTGCGACGGCTTTCGCGGTACCTTACTGATGCTCTCGAGCGCATCGCTGACTGGCATCGCGCTGCGACTCCATGGACGGCAGGTGATGACGACGGGGTTTGAAGAACGCCCCGAACCACGCTATCCCCACTTTGCTTATCTTCTTAAGGGCATTGAAAGCATGGTCCATACAGGAAAATCTCCATACCCTGTAGAGCGAACGTTATTGACCGGTGGTCTGCTCGATCGCGCCTTGCACTCGCGAGCCGAAGGGGGAAGACGCTTGACGACTCCGGAGCTCCATATTCAATATCAGCCGGTCGATTACCCACACGCACCTCACATCGATCTTGAGGCTCAGGCGATTGCTCGTTAAGGACGGCGTTCCGCTGGCAACTGGGCGATCTCCGTAATCCGCTGGAATGCCGCCAGCTGAGTGACCAGTTCAATCGCTTGAACCACTCGCTCAGGACCTGCCGCGGCCAGCGCCTCCTGGACATGCTGGTCATGGAGAACCACGGGGGAAGCTGCCAACGAAGAGGCAAGCTGGAAAAGAGATCGCTCCTCTGCCGTATACTCGCTCCAGTCTCCATCCAGTAGTGCAATCTGATCGGTGGTCAACCCACGATCTTGCAGAGCATCACGAGCCATCGCCAGTGCATACCATGCGCGATCCTGTCGCGCGACAATCCACGCAATTTGCGCGCGGAGGAGGGGGGGAAGTGCCGTGAGTTTCTCGAGCGACATCACTCCACGAGCGCGCTGGACACCTTCGAGGGGAAACCGTGCCAGCAACTGCATCCAGTGCGCGACCGGAGTCGACGGGGGGAGATCCAAGCGCTCTCGCGTCGTTTGCGGGTCGAGCAGCTCGAGCGTCGCCTTCCGCTCGGGAAGTGCGGCGAGAATTTGCTCCACCTCCGCGTACGTTTCACGCACCCGAGCAGCGCTACGCGGCAGACCGGCACTGTCCGTCGATGAACCGTCGCCCCCTAAGGGAGCGACAATACTTGGGGTATCTCGAAACTTGATGGGGGTCTCTGTCAAGTAACTCCCCACTGGCAGCTTTGCAAGTTCTTCGGGAATCGGTTTTTGCTCCCGCTCGTAGTCGCGAAGCATGCGGGAATAACCCCCTTCCTCGCGATTCTGCGGAACGCCAATCGCTTCCTTCCAGCGGTTGATGGCATTGTTCCAGCTCATCGACAAACACATCTCGAGAATCTGACGGTCCGTGTAGAACTGCTTGAGTCCTTCAATCTCGGTACCACTGAAGGTGTGCGGCTGGAGCGTATATTTTCTCGCAAACGCAAACGCTGCTCGCTCCGCGTCGGTGAAAGAACTCCAGTCGCAATCGAGTGCCGCAATGACCTCCTCGGGAACGCCAGCGGCAAGCAATTTCGTCTCTTGGTGACCGATGCAGTACTGGCAGTTGTTGGTTCGCGAAACGACCCAAAATAACTGCACCTTAAAGGGATAACTGAGGGTTGCTTCCGGATCTTGGGGTCGCGTCCCCGGAGCTGGCGCGGTCGCGGCACCGCGGCTCCCGAAGAGCAGCAGGTCTTTTCCCAAGTAATGATATCGAACCCGCGCTTCGTAATTGCTCGCCCGCTCACCCAACGCTTCTTCTTCCTCGGCAGTCATCGGGGGAAGCGGAATACGCGGCTCGCGATCCTTGATCTCCTCGATCATCTGTTTCATCTGGGGTCGAGTCGCCGGAACCAGACGGGGTGCGGGTGGAGAAGGCTCCTCGCCGTGAAGCACTGAGGGGGCAATACCCAGACAGAGCCCGAGAGCAACTGCGAACCAATGAGCAATCAGTTTATTCATAATGCCATGACTTCAGAGCCAATCCAAAAAGGGGTCTGACCCTTTGGAGGCAAGTCGATTTCGTTGGTTTTTTGGCCGTGCCGGAGAGGGTCAGACCCCTTTTCGGAGAGGCTCTTCGTGTTGGGTTAGCAGGGTCTTGCTGCGTCGTCGATCGATGCGAGCTATTGATCCAAACGCGCAATGGTCTGGGCCGGGGTCGAGGTGACCAGGTACTTCATTGTTTTGGTCTGAGTCTGACCATTTTCACTTTTTACTTTCAGGGACACTTGGAAACAGACGTTTGAACCGACGAATTGGCCCTCATCCAAGATCGAATACTCCACAAGTTCCAGTGCACTTTCCCACAGTTCCTCTGCTGCATAGATCGGCGGATCGGCGGCGCGCATCTTCGCGGCCGATTCCCCCGCAGACCATGCACTCAGAGCCTTTTCGAGGATCGTGCGAGCTTCCCCTAGGTCCGACTTTGGCGGCGGCGCTTGCCGACAGCCCGCAAAACAAAAAAGGATCATCGACCAAAAAACGATCGACCGGATGCCCGTCACACCTCGTCGCGCTCGATCGCGGATGCTTTTTGCTGGGCTCATGCCCTTTTCACTGATCAACATTCGCCACCTCCCCACCATTTCGACTTCCAAAAGCGCGCCACAATGCCAGATCGATTGTTTGAGCGACGAAGGTTACCGAACCATCGCACCGCGCGACGTTCACGCCCGCACTGTGATAGCTCTTTGCCGTCGTCGAGATGCGACCGGGAGGGAACATGCACGAGCGGCTGTTGATCGGCGCGACATGAAAATATGCGGTCGTACTGTGGTAGCCTTGAATCCATGGCGCACCCACAGCGCTCACTCTCTGAAACGAAAGATCGTTGATGTTGATGCTCTCGCAGTCGCGAACAGCTTCATCCGGAGTCCTCGGATTTGTCCGCGGCCAAAAGGTATCGGTGGGACTCGCGATTGCATTACTAAAGTCCCCTCGTGGATGTTCGCTAAAAGCCGCGGTATTCGACGTTCCATCGCGGACATCGGAAAACGCCAGATACTTGAAGGGGACCATCGGGCCGTCGGGAGCCGTCATCCCAAAATTAGGGTCGCTCGGATCGGTTGGGGGTTGCCCCCACAGAATCTGCGATCCCTGATTGCTGCGATAACTCGTCGAACCCCACCCCACCGGAACATTCGAAAATGAATCGGATGGACAAAGGAACGAGGGTATCTCCGCAGCTGCCGCGGCAGCATTGCGGGGATCGTTCCACGAGAATCGCCAATCGATCAGGTTTGCGACGTTCGTCTGCTCCATATAGGGAAGCAAAGCGGCAAGTGGCGACATGTTTTTGTCGTTCCGCGCCGCGGGAAATTTCCCAAAAGCAGTTGAGTAACTGTGGAGCGCAAGACCAATTTGCTTCAGGTTGTTGCTGCAGCTCATCTTTCGTGCTGCCTCACGTGCAGCCTGAACCGCGGGGAGCAGCAGGCCCACAAGAATTCCGATAATGGCAATGACAACAAGCAATTCAACGAGCGTGAAAGCAGGTCTGTTTTTATGTCGCATAATCTCGTTTCCAAAAAAGTTTGCAGAGGAAAAATAAATGAATAAGTGCGCAATCGATCTTCAAAAGGTCTACTGACCAAAGCTCTGATGGAAAGTTCAGAACGGATCAACACGGGGACTGACCCACGAGTCGATATCGGTCGATCCACAAACAAAGGGCCGGCGAAGAGAAGCCATCGACTCAGAGGACCAGTCGCTCCATGGGAGCGAATGATCCACACGTAAGTCCCAAGGGACGGTCCTTTGTGAATTGCGATCCCTGACAAGAGGGGTCAACAAGGCAAATGGAGACAAGTCCTCGGAAAACATCCTGATGACTGAACGATGCGCAAGTAAGCACCGTCAAACATCAAGACGCAGGCTCTCGAAAAAGAGAATTAGCGAGAGCGCGGGGGGCGAAGAATGCAGGCGTGAGAAAAGAGGGGGGCACTGCAGAGAACCGTTTCAAGCCACTGCTGTGGCGAAGGGTCTTCGAGGACTGGGCTCTCGCCCTGCATGACCGCTGTCCAGGTCTGGTTTGACGTCGTCACAACAGCCAAGCCGAGCTGAAAATCGGTCGCCGGGGCGTTGCCACACGAGGGTCCATGGCACGGTTTCGAACTCGGGGCAAGCGGATCGACTGACACACCCCCAGACCCATGCAAGGGCATCAAGTAATCCCCGCACGATGCGTCGCACCTTTTCCCGTCAGCGAGCGCCAGGAGCGCGAAACCAAGGCATGCAAGCAACCCAGCATGCAAAGATTTCCAGCTTGAGAAAGACAGCCCTGATGCCATTGAACGCTGCGACAGAAGGAGATCTAACGAAGATAAGCCAGGGTGAAGTAGGTGGAATCGCTGCTCACTTCTTCACGCTGTCAATAGTATGCGCAGGGTTCGACAAAGTCAACAAGGATTGGACAAAAGATTTGCCGCCGCGCTCGCTGGCTCCATGGAATGAGGTCCGATCGGTACAGTCGTCCGTCGAATGGGTGTAGAATGCCGCCGCAGGGGAAATTACTTCCCTGTGGCAGGGCTTTTTCTTCGGTGAAAGGCAAAAATGACAGCCGTGGCACTCGGTTTGGATTTTGGTACTGAATCGGTTCGGGCGTTGCTTGTCGATGCCATGGGGATGGAGCGTGGCCAGGGTGAAGCAGCTTATAAACATGGCCAGATGACGGAGCAATTGGCGTCCAGCGGTGCGGGCCTCCCCCCAGGGTACGCCCTGCAGGATCCTCGAGACTGGATCGATGGAGCAGCGATCGCGATTGCGTGCGCGTTAGCGGAGGCGAAGATCGATGGCGAGAAAGTCGTCGGCATCGGAGTCGATTTCACCAGCTGTACGATGCTTCCGACCCGTCGCGACGGCGAACCGCTGTGCAATCTTGAGCGTTTTCGTCGTCACCCGTTAGCTTGGCCTAAGCTCTGGAAGCACCATGGTGCTCTCTCCCAAGCCGCGCGGATGAACGAGATCGCTAGCGCGAGAAAGGAAAAATTTCTTGCTCGCTACGGGGGAATCATCGGCCTGGAGTGGTTTTTCCCAAAATTGCTCGAGACGATCGAAGAAGCTCCCGAGGTCGCCGACGCCGCTGAGGTGTGGATTGAGGCTGGGGATTGGTTTGTCTGGCAATTGATTGGAGGGCCTGCAGAGCAGATTCCACGTTCGACCTGCCAAGCGGGCTACAAGGGGTTGTGGTCTCCGCACGAGGGATATCCATCGCTTGATTTTTTCGAGGCCGTCCATCCGCAGCTCGCCAGTGCAGCTGCAACCAAGCTCCCGGGCCGATTTTTATCCCCTGGTCAGCGGGCTGGAAATCTGTCGCCGCAAATGGCCAAGCGATTCTCCCTCGCGGCTGGAACTCCCGTCTCTGCGGCCATCATTGATGCGCATGCAGCCGTCCCAGGGGTGGGTGTCGGCGAGCCAGGAGTATTGGTCATGGTCCTTGGGACCAGCAGCTGTCATATGCTCAATGCGACCATCGATCGATTTGTCCCTGGAGTCGCAGGGATTGTTGACGGAGGGATCCTCCCCGGGTATTTCGGATACGAAACGGGTCAGGCTGCGGTCGGGGACGCATTCGCCTGGCTGATGCGATTGGTTGGACATGATTCGCTGGAACGTTTGACGCGCGACGCGATGCAACTTTCCCCTGGGGCTGAGGGAGTTTTTTGCGTCGATTGGATGAATGGGTGCCGCACGCCGCTGATGGATGGAAGCCTCCGCGGAGCCTTTGCCGGTTTATCACTGCATCATGAAGCGCATCACCTCTATCGCGCCTTGCTCGAAGCATCCGGTTTTGGTCTCCGGTGGATTGTCGAGCTGCTTGCCGAGCATGGGGTTGGAGTTCATCGCTTGGTTGCCACGGGAGGCTTGCCCCACCACAATCGCGGAATCGTGGAGATTTACGCCGATGTCCTTGGCAGTCCGATCGAAATCCATCCTTCGCGGTATGGACCAGCGCTCGGAGCGGCCGTCCTCGGCATGGTTGCCGCGGGCCCGGAGGTGAGCGAATTGCCGGATCTCCGCCGCGCCGCCGAGCGAATGGCGGGGATTCCCGAGGACCTGCGTGAAATCGTTTCTCCACGCGAGGCACATCTCAAGCTCTACGATGATCTGTATCGCCGCTACCGCCATCTGGCACAGCTCGTCAGCCAATTCCAGCAAGGCCCCAGTCCGTTTATTCACAAGCAGCAGATTGTTTCTGCTGAGCTTTGATCTCATGAACCCTGATAACGACAGTTGAATCTCGATGATGGAACCCTCTAAACCAGTACTTCTCGTTGCCTCGGGTGATTTACGCGAATCCGCAAACCGTGTCTGCTGGGCAGCGCAGGAAGCGATGGAGCAAGCATTGGCGGCAGCGATCAAGTGCTTTGGCCGAACTGTCCAGCGTGCCCATCAGTACCATCGCGATCGTGGCCATGGTTTTATCTCTTCGCAGCGCGAGGGAATCGATATCTTTCGCCAGCTCGATCCTGAAGCCCCACTGATCGTCGCCGAAGCCGTTTGGCAATACTCGCATCATGTGCTCGCAGGACTGATGACCCATCGAGGTCCGATCCTCACGGTCGCCAATTGGTCGGGGCAGTGGCCAGGACTGGTCGGGCTCCTGAACCTCAATGGTTCTCTCACAAAGGCGGGAGTAAAGTACAGTTCGCTGTGGAGCAAAGATTTTTCCGACACTTGGTTTCTCGCACATCTTGAGCGGTGGCTGCGCGGTGAAACGGTCCGCCATGATCTCTCCCATGTCCACCCGCTGAGCGATCAGGAGATCCCAGTAGAGTCTGTCAAAGTTGGCCGTCAAATCGCGAATGATTTGCGTAGGGAAAAGGCGATTTTGGGTGTTTTCGACGAGGGTTGTATGGGAATGTTCAATGCGATCATTCCCGATGAATTGCTCAATCCAATCGGCGTTTTCAAGGAACGCCTCAGCCAAAGTGCGCTTTATTATGAAGCGATGCAGGTCGATCTTGAGGAAGCTCAGCAGGTTCGTCGCTGGCTCGATGACGCAGGGATGAAATTCCATACCGGTCCGGATCACGAAACCGATTTAACCGACCAGCAAATCCTCAAACAGTGCCGTATGTATATCGCGGCCCTGCGAATCGCCGATGACTTTGGTTGTAACGCGATCGGCATTCAGTATCAGCAGGGATTGAAGGACCTGTTGCCGGCAAGCGATCTGGTGGAAGGGATGCTGAACGATTCGATCCGTCCCCCGGTCTATTCGCGCGATGGAACTCGCGAGCTCTTCCCGAAGCAACCGCTGACGCACTTCAATGAAGTCGACCAGTGCGCGGGCTTGGATGGGTTACTCACCGATCGCATTCATCGAGCCCTTTCCCAACCTGTCGAAAACACGTTGCATGATTTGCGCTGGTCCGATGAAGATCCGACAGGTTCCGTCCGAGGTGAAATCTGGGTGTTCGAAATCTCGGGAGCGGTCCCCGCTTCGCACTTTGAAGGGGGATGGAAAGGGGCAGAAGGTTTTCGTCAACCAGCGATGTATTTTCCCTCCGGTGGAAGCACCATTCGCGGGATTTCACGCCCCGGTGAAATTGTCTGGTCGCGAATCTACGTTGCGGACAATGCACTACACCTCGATCTCGGTCGAGCCACAGTCGTCAGCCTGCCAGCAGCAGAAACCCAGCGCCGCTGGCAAGCGACCACGCCGCAGTGGCCGATCATGCATGCCGTGCTGCACGGAATCACTCGCAATCAAATGATGGCCAAACATCAGGCCAATCATATTCATGTCGCTTATGCGCACAGCGCTGCAGAAGCCAAAGTGGCGCTCTATGCGAAAGCTGTGGCGGCCAGGGAACTGGGGATGCAAGTCCACCTTTGCGGTGAGATCCACTGATGATTCCCCTCCGCGACAACATCCCCCCACGGACATTTCCATGGGTCAATTACACGCTCATCCTCGTCAGCACTCTCGCCTTTCTCATCCAGGTCGGGACCGAAGATGGTGAGCAGTGGATTGAGCGCCTAGGAATGATCCCGGCGCGAGTCGTCGATCCCGACGCGGTCGTCGAAATTGTCGAACCGGTTGTGATCCAAACTCCCTTTGGCATGGGAGTTTCCCAAAAACAGCGCGAAGCACTCCCCAGTGCCGTTACCCCGTGGCTCACGCTGCTGACCTGCATCTTTCTCCATGGTGGATGGATGCATGTCATCGGTAATCTCTGGTTTCTCCATATTTTTGGCGATAATGTCGAGGATCGATTTGGTCACCTTGGATATTTAATCTTCTATCTTCTTTGTGGGGTCAGCGCCAGCGCTGCCCATCTGGCCACCGACCCCGGGTCGACGATCCCAACGATTGGTGCCAGCGGGGCGATCGCCGGTGTCATGGGGGCATATCTCATTCTCTATCCCAAAGCCGTTGTCTTCTCTCTCGTGCCGATCGTCTTCATCGTCCAAATGATGGTCATCCCCGCTCCGATCTTCCTCGGGATCTGGTTCCTACTGCAATTTCTCCAAGGGACCGCGATTCTCGGGGGAGCCGCCCAAGGTGGTGTCGCGTGGTGGGCCCATATCGGTGGCTTTTTGGTGGGTGTGACGATCGCCTGGCTTCTCAATAAATTCCACGTCGCCCGCCCTCCAGTCCAGCAGCGCAGGACCAAGGAAGAATATCTCTCGAGTTACCTTTGATTTCGTGCATTTTCGATTGCGAAGATCGCAGCCAAGGAGATCGCAGCCAAGGAGATCGCAGCCAAGGAGATCGCAGCCAAGGACATCCATCGCTTTACTGGACGACCACCTTGGCCCCGCGAAACGGAATCTTCCTCAGGCACGATCGAGCGCGATCCGTGCAACCATTGCCACGGCGGCTGTCTCGACGCGGAGGATTGAAGGACCGAGGCGGACGCCGCACCATCCCGCCTCGCGGGCTTGCCTGACTTCATCCGCCGAAAATCCACCCTCGGGCCCGACCAAAATCCACCACTGGCGAGGAATTCCGCTGGCGATCGATCCGGGGAGGCCCTGAAGGATTGCTCCGAGCTCTACTGCGGCGTCGGGAAGAGCGATGATTTTCATCGGAGCTTGCCCCGAGGGAGAACCACCGTCCCACGCTGCATCCGCACGATCAGGAAGGCTCAGGTATGGTTGCAAGCCGCACGGGGGGCGGATGTCCATCAATTGATTCCGGCCACACTGCTTCGAGGATTCGATTACTGTCCGGCGGAGTTTTTGCAGCTGCGAGTCCCCATGTCCGTACGTTCCTTGCAGGTGCTGGCATTCGACCGCGGTGAGTTCCGCCGTGCCGAGCTCGGTCAGTTTTTCGACCAGCCATTTCGCTCGATCCCCTTTCGGCAAGGGGACGCCCAGATGAATCCGCGGGGCAATTTCGCGCGAAACAGGCTCGCGGTACGAGAGCTCGATCGAGACAGAATGCTTCGAAATCCGCTCGATCTTCGCCCTTCCTTGCCACCCGCAACCATCAAACACCGTCAATGCATCGCCGACTTGAAGACGCATCACTTTCGTTGCATGGGCCGCCTCCTCCGGCGGGAGCTCGAAGCTCGTCGATTCAGCCTGAAGATTGGGGAGAAAGTAGCGATCCGTCATGAATGCAATCGACCATTGACAATTTTTTTAAACCAGCGGCATTGGTTAGGGGAGGTTAATCCACCACCGATCGAAATCATGGGAAACACACAGTCCTCAAAGGGAATTATGAAGAATCTTCTTTTTCTCATGACTCAATCTTAACGGTAGCTTCACAGACAAAGACTTTACTTTCCTTCGGCCTGATGGCCCATTGCTCAACGTGCCTAACCATAGGGGTCAGAGCCGTGGATCGAGCGGGGTCGTTGTGGCGGCAAGTAGACAATTTAACATGGGTCACTTAGGAATGAATCAAACACAAATGGGTCGGAACAAGGGGAAGAATGATCGGGGGGGGTTCACGCTAGTCGAATTGCTGGTCGTGATTGCGATCATTGGCATTTTGGTTGGTCTGCTGCTTCCGGCGGTACAAGCAGCCCGCGAAGCGGCCCGAAGAATGAGCTGCAGCAACAATATACGGCAGCTGGGGATTGCGCTCCACAATTACGAAGGGGTGCACCGCGTGATTCCCCCGAGCCGCATCTCGGTGACGAGTCCGCAGGTGTTCCAGCAATCGTGGGTTTCGATGATCCTTCCCTACATCGAACAGGGGAACGTGCATGCTTCGTATCGCCACGGCACCTCTTGGTTTGAGCCGATCAACGATCCGCTCACCACGGTCCAGCTGCCGACGATGACCTGCCCATCGGCGCCCAGCGTCCGCGAGCTGCCAACGCCAGCCCTTTATTCGGCGATCACGCGTGGGCGACGGAGTGACCAGCCGATTTGGGGCTATGCGGATTATGGGTCGATCAACGCCGTGCGGAATGCTGCATTTATCGTCGCCGGTCTCCCCTCGCTCAATGCCCGTGAAGTCTTCGGCGCGATGGGGCGAGGTCCCAAGGGGGTCTCGTTCGCAGAAATCCGTGATGGACTTTCACAGACGATTCTCGTCGCCGAGGGTGCTGGTCGCCCCGACATCTTTATTTCTGGACGGAAGACGATCAATCCCCGTGGCGGCATCGCCGGCGGAACTCCCTATGTTGTTGATGGCTGGGGATGGGCGGACATTAATGGTGGCTTCAGTATCGATGGTGCCGATCGCGCCGGAATGCAGAACAACACCAACTCCAGTGGCGGAACGACGATCGTCGGAAACTGTTTCATGAACTGCACCAACGATAGCGAACTGTACTCTTTCCACAGTGGTGGCGGGCAATTCCTCCTTGGGGACAGCTCCGTACAGTTCATTAGCGAGACCATCAACCTGCAGACGTTCATCGCCCTGCTGACTCGGGCACAGCAGGATATCGTCGGAGATTACAGATAACGACTCGACTCCTTAGAATCGCCAGAGAGCACCCCCAGGAGTGTTCATTTGTTGCGATTCTTGGGGATCCAATGACCTGCAGCACTCGCATTGGCTCGCGGCATCCCTCGGATGGTGCCGCGAGCCAATTTCTTTGTATCCTGAGATTGGATCGCGACGATTTCGCGAGCATTCGTGGGGGAGGATCTTGAATGGGGTTCGGGGGTGTGCGATTCTTGGAGGCCGAGGATGACCGGATAGATTCAGCGCGACACGATCCTTCACCCGAACGAGCGGCGGTATCTTGGAAAGCCTTACGAATCTCAGTAGCCACTGCTCATCGCTCACTGCGATCCTCGGAAACGGCTCCTTTGATCCTTATCCATTTCTTGTTTTGGCGCTTGGGATCGCCACGGTTCTCGGCCTGATCATCCTTCTGAAGATCAATGCTTTTCTCGCGTTGATCCTTGCTGCACTCCTGGTGAGCGTGATGGTCGGGGGGAATCCCGGCGCGCGATTGGATGCGATGGTGACGGCCTTCGGCAAGTCGGCGGCCGACATCGGGATCGTGATTGCGATGGCAGCGATTATTGGGAAGTGTATGCTCGACAGTGGAGCGGCCGATCGCATTGTTCGCTGGGCGGTAGGAATCACTGGGGAAAAACGCGCGCCCCTGGGGCTCATGGCTAGTGGCTTTGTGCTTGGAATTCCTGTTTTCTTCGATACTGTTTTTTATTTGCTCGTGCCCTTGGCGAGGAGCCTTTATCGCCGGACCGGGGGACAGTACCTCGGATATCTGCTGGCCATCTCGACCGGTGGGGCGATCACGCACACCTTAGTTCCTCCGACCCCGGGCCCACTGCTGGTCAGTGCTACGCTGGGGGTTGATGTGGGGATGATGATTTTTGTTGGATTGCTCGTCGCCGCCCCGACTGCGGTCACCGGACTACTCTTTGCGAAGCTGCTCGATCGCAAAATGCCGATTCCGATGCGGCCAACCGGAACGTCGGGTGAGAAGCATGCGCCGTTGCCTGAGGAATCTCTCCCGAGCCTTGGCTGGTCGCTCGCTCCAATCCTCTTGCCGCTGTTCCTGATTGGCCTCGGGACATTCGCCACCACCCTTGCGGACAGCGAGGATCGGGCGCGGCTGACCGTGGACCAGATCGAAGATTTTCCGCTCTTGCAGCGGACCCTGATTGCTGCCGCTGCGAATTCGCAGCCGACCCCTGCGGGACAATTCGTCAGGAGTAGGGGAATGCCGGCGGAGGTCCGGACTTTGCTCGAAAATGGGATTTTAACGAGCGATCATGCAGCGCAAGTCGAATTGGCCGCTGCGCTCGACAGCACACTTTCGGCGCGCGATGTCTATGATGCGGCGGCCTTCGGGACGATCCGCTTGAGTTCGCTGACGAAGGGTCTGTTGGAGGGTCAGTCGATTCGTACCAAGCCGGTCGACCGTCGGCGGATGAATCGTTTGTTGCTGGAAGAATCGTTGCCAGGTCTCATCAAACCCCACACATGGGATTCACCACTGCGGAGGATCGCCGACGGGACTCGCTTGTGGAGTAATGCAAATTTTGCCTTGCTGCTGGCTGCCCTGATCTCGATGGTGATGCTCAAACGCGTCCGTTCGTTGACTCTTCGCGAAACGGCTGGGGAGGTCGAAGATGCGCTCATGAGTGGCGGGGTGATTATCCTCATTACGGCTGCCGGTGGAGCCTTTGGAGCGATGCTCCGCGATGCCCAGATTGGCGAAGCAATCCAAAATCTTTTTGCACAGTCGTCCGCGGGAGGAATTGGTTTGCTATTGCTTGCTTATGCCATCTCGGTGGTGCTCAAAATTGCTCAGGGTAGCAGCACGGTCGCAATGATTGTCGCAGCGGGGATGATGAGTGCCATTATCCAAGGAGTTTCCCTTGACTACCATCCGGTCTATTTAGGCCTTGCCGTGGGGACTGGCTCGCTCATGGGGAGCTGGATGAATGACAGCGGTTTCTGGGTGTTTGCAAAAATGGGTGGGCTGAGCGAAGGTGAGGCGCTGCGCAGCTGGACGGTGCTGCTGGCAGGAATGTCATGTGTTGGGATCGTGATCACGATCGGCCTGAGTCAAGTACTTCCGTTTGTTGATGGGTATTGAAGCGGGCCATGGACAGTAGCAGCGAGCAAGAACGGACGAGGAATTCTTCAGCGATTGGGATCTCACAAGGTTGTCTCTTCGCCCTCCTCTCGACCGCCGTGACCTGTTTTCTGCTTTTTATCAATGGCGGCTTGGTTTCGGCGCTCTGCCAAGCTTTCGGAGACCTGACTCCGATCTGGATGCAGAATCCGCGGTCGATGCAGTTCATCATGTTTGTGGGACCGGTAGTCTTCGTGATCGTCCAGTGGATGATGATTGATTACGTCATGCGGCGATTGAGCCGTGGGATCAAAGAGAAGAGCTGAAGGCTTTGCAGCAAAGGAATCGATGTGACCCGTTCCTCAGAGAGTGACGCCGAGCGGCCGTATGTTGTTTGGCATGCAATGACTGTGAGCCGCGCGATGCGGGAGCGGCATTTAGGTCAACGTGGATGTGTCATCTGGTTTACGGGGCTGAGCGGTTGCGGGAAGAGCACGGTTGCCAATGCGCTGGAGGCGGCGCTTTACGCGCGCGGCGCGACAACCTTCCTGATGGATGGAGATAACATTCGCCATGGCTTATGTGCCGGACCCGATCGTTTGACCGACGAACACGGAACAAGCTTTGCCGAGCGATTTGGGTTAGGGTTCGCTGCCATGGATCGCGAAGAGAATATTCGCCGCATTGGGGAGGTGGCAATTCTCTTTGCATCGGCTGGACTGATTACGGTGGCTGCCTTTGTGAGTCCTTATCGTCGCGATCGAGCGCGGATTCGGCAGCAGGTTGTCGCAGCGGGACGCGACGGGGATTTTATCGAAGTTTTTATGGATACTCCGCTGGAGATTTGCGAACAGCGCGATCCGAAGGGGCTCTACCGCAAAGCCAGAGCGGGAGAGATCGCCCACTTCACAGGGATTTCCGATCCTTATGAGGCCCCCCTCGCAGCCGAGATCCGGCTCGATGGACGACTCCGCAAAACCCCCGAGGAATTCGCGGCGGAGATCATGCACTATCTTGAGTTGCAGCGGGTCTTCAGCACCGCCGGTTCATGACCCCGCCCCCGTGGAACCCTCGACCACATGGAGGAGAGCATAATTTTTCTTTCCCCGTCGTAAAATAATCGCCTCTCCCGCCGTCAAGTCCTTGGAGGTGAGGCGATAGTCTTGATCCGCAATCCGGATTTCCCGGACATACGCTCCCCCTTCCTTGATTGTCCGCCGCGCATCGCTGTTGGATGTCGTTAGGCCGCACCGAACAAGGGCATCGATGAGGCTCAGTCCCTGGCCATCGATTTCCGCTCGACCAATCGAGATCCTTGGCACGCCTGCGAGGCTCTCCATCAAGGCTTGGTCATCGATCTCTCCTTGAGCTCCACCGAAGAGTGCTTGACTCGCCTTCTGCGCACGCTCTAGACCTTCGTTTCCGTGGACCAAATGAGTCATCCACTGAGCCAAACGCTGCTGGGCGGCTCCCGGAGAGATGCTCAGCCCGGCTTCGATCTCGCGATATTCCTCGCGCGGAATCTCGGTAAGAAATCGCAAGCATTTGAGCACATCGGCATCAGGAACATTAACCCAGTACTGATAGAAGGCGTAGGGGCTCGTCCGCTGGGGAGAGAGCCAAATCGCACCCTGCTCGGTCTTTCCCATTTTCCGCCCGTCGCTCGTCGTTAGGAGCGGCGCCGTAAGGCCGAACAATTGAGTTTGCAGCATGCGTCGGCCTAGATCGATCCCGGCAGTGATGTTTCCCCACTGATCGCTCCCTCCAGCCTGAATTCGGCACCCATAATCTCGGGCGAGAACAACGAAGTCGTAGGCCTGGAGCAGCATGTAGCTGAACTCGGTGTAGCTCAGCCCCGCTTCGCTTTCGAGACGGGCACGTACCGATTCCTTTCCGAGCATCGCCCCAATCGGAAAATTCTTGCCGACATCGCGGAGGAAATGGAGATACGAGTAATTCCCCATCCACTGGTGATTATTCAGCAGAATCGCACCGCTGGAGCCTTCAAAGTCCAGGAATTGCCGCATTTGAGCGGCGATTCCAGCGACATTTTTCTCCAGCTGGTCGGGTGAAAGGAGATTCCGTTCCTCGCTCTTCCCACTCGGGTCTCCAATCATCCCCGTCGCTCCGCCAACCAGGGCGATTGGCCGATGACCTGCCCGCTGAAAACGGCGAAGCATCATCAATTGCATCAAGCTCCCCACATGCAAACTCTCAGCCGTCGGATCAAAGCCGATATAGACCGTCTGAGGGTTGCCGGCCAGCAATTCTTCAAGCCCTGCTTCGTCGGTGAGCTGGTGAATCAGTCCACGCCAGCGGAGGTCTTCGAGAAGATTCATAGCGGCTTCGTTCCTTCGAGGGGGTGGGGGCAGGAGGGGTTTATCGGGACGCTTCTGGAGCAAGCGATTCGCCGCTGCATGCGCTGCCCGGCGTTACGTCATGGACCCGAAAGGCTCGTTTTCTAGCAGTGCCGCAGCGATACGCAGATCATCGGCAACTGTGATTTTAAGATTTGTCGGGGAACCTTCGACAAGATGGACGGGGAAACCGGCGCGCTCGACAATCTGGGCGTCATCGGTCACCGGAAATCCTCGCCATCGTTGATATGCAGCCAACAGGATCTCGCGCGGAAAAATCTGCGGAGTGAGCGCTTCCCAGAGCCAG
>Ga0169931_10004136_pt1 | contig 22681 bp, 20 predicted proteins | sample Kivu_15m_20L_FD_129675 | JGI IMG/M metagenome (GOLD analysis project Ga0169931, IMG submission 129675) | Freshwater microbial communities from Lake Kivu, Western Province, Rwanda to study Microbial Dark Matter (Phase II) - Kivu_15m_20L... | ecosystem: Environmental > Aquatic > Freshwater > Lake...
CCCTTGCCCCCGAATATCGTTTCCCCTGGGAGTAGTGCCCGTCTGCGCAGAAAAATGCCCATGATGTTTCTCTCCCGTCTGGTGAGTATCGGATCTCATCGGTCATCTTTCGTACCGGCATATCGCAAGAACCCTACAAAGGCTTGGGCGGCGGAATTGTGATTATTAATTCGCTGCCGTAATTGCTTGCAAACTGTTGATGCTCTTCCTCCGATGCTAGAAAGGGAAGATCCGGGTAAAACCGCGGTTCAACGCCTCGGACGATAAGCCGCACTTCTGAGAGGCCCGATGCCTCCGGACGATATCTCAGTTGCGGGCGGTCACCATCTCACGCACGGCGCGCGCGATCGCCTCAGCGTCCGGCACCAATGCCCGCTGCGACACGGGAGCCGCAGGCATCCGGACATCGGGCGTGGCGACCCGCCGAACATCCAGTCTCATGTCCGGCCCCGCCGACTCATGCAGGCGCGCCAGGATCTCGGCGCCCAAGCCACCGGTGCGGACCGCCTCATGCGCTACCACCACCCGACCGCGGGCGTGGACGATGGCCGCCGACAGCGTTGCCTCATCGAGCGGAGCGAGCCAGCGAAGGTCGAGGACGCCGACCTGCAGGCCCTCCTCTTGGAGCGTCGCTGCGGCTTTGAGGGCCGTTCCGACCATCGGTCCCCACGTGACGATGATCGCATCGGAGCCGTTGCGCCGGAGTTTCGCGCGGCCCACGGGCTCCGCGTCCGCGGTGATGTCCACGGGGCCGCGGGTCTGATAGAGGCTCCGCGACTCGATCACGATGCAAGGGTCCGGATCGGCTGCTGCCGCCCTCAGCAGCGCATACGCGTCGCCGGGACAGGACGGGATCGCGACCTTGAGGCCGGGGATGTGGGCCAGCAGCGCCTCGATGGACTGGGAATGCTGTGCGCACGAGCCTGGAGTCACACCCTGCTGCGTGCGCACGACCATCGGTGCGGAGGAGCGTCCCCCGGTCACGTAGCGGATGTTGGCGGCTTGGTTGACGAGCTGGTCGAGTGCCACGAAGATGAAGTCGGCCCACATGATCTCGGCGATCGGCCGCTGTCCGGCGACCGCAGCACCGACCGCAGCCCCGAGGATGGCGTTCTCGGCGATGGGCATGTCGAACACGCGTTCCGCGCCGAAGTCGCGTTGCAGGAATCGGCTCGCCTGGAAGATCCCGCCTGACTTGCCAACATCTTCGCCGAACACCACGGTGCGTGCGTCGCGCTCGAGCTCATGGCGTAGAGCGAGGTTCACCGCCTCGATGAATCGCATCTCGCGCGACTCGATGACGGGCGTGACGCTCTCGCCCATGGAACGAGGCGTCGAGGACGCAACGACGTGCAGGGCGGCTTCGCCGGGATCAGGGTCGGGCGCCGCGAGAGCGACGGCGGTCACCGCTTCGGCCGCAGCTGCCTGCTCGAGGAGCACGGCGTCGGTCTCGGCGGCGCTCGCGGCACCGCAGGCGACCAGACGATCGGCCATCATCTTCAAGGGATCGCGGGCGGCGGCGGCAGCTCGATCAGCGGCGGATCGATAGTGCTCCACGTCGCGGTTGTAGTGTCCCCAGAGCCGCGGCACGACGAACTCCAAGACCGACGGCCCTTTCCCGGCGCGCGCTCGCTCGGCCGCCGCGGCGACGGTGTCGCGGACCACGAACGGATCGTGCCCCCAAGCCGTCGCGCTCGGGATGCCGTAGCCGGTCGCCCGTTGCGCGAGCCGCGTGATGCGGAACATGTCCGTGGTGGCGGTGAGCTCCGACCAGCCGTTGTTCTCGACGATGAATATGACGGGCAGCGATCTTGCGGCCGCCAGCGCCATCGCTTCGTGCACGCTACCTTGGTTGAGCGCCCCGTCTCCGATCGACACCACCACGAGGCGTGACGAACGCTGCAGCAGGTTGGCGAGGGCTACGCCGCAGGCGATCGTGGTGCCGGCGCCGACGATGGAGTTTTCGCCGATGAACCGTGTCCAAGGTGCCATGAGATAGGCGGATCCGGCCCGTCCACCGTTGATGCCGCTCGCTTTGTGGCAGATCTCAGCCATGACGGCTGCCGGATCGAGACCCGCGGCGAGCGCCCAGCCGTGACCACGATAAGTCGCGATGACCTGATCGTCCCCCGCGAGCGCAGCGAGGGATCCGACGGGCACCGCTTCCTGGCCCGCGCAGAGATGCAGCGAGCCGTTGATCCGTGGAGGGTCGGCGACTGAGAGCGCCTGCGCCTTCGTCTCGAAGGCGCGGATGAAGGCCATCTCGGCCAACCAGAGGCGCGCCCTTCCGATCTGCTCAGGCGACATCGTCGGTTGAGGTGCAGGCGTCGTCGCGTTCATGTTGATCTTCCCTTGAGCATGTCATCGTCCCCCATGATCGATGGCGAGATAGCGTCGGTAGCGGTCTTCCATGCGCAGGAAGATGACCGCAGCAAGAGGCAGACAGACCACGAGCAGCACCGTCACGGCGGACACCAATGCGCGCCCGTCGCCACCGCGAGAGTCGGAGAAGTAGCCGATGATCGGCAGCGCCAATGCGCGGATCCCGAGCGCGAGCAGCGGGAAGAACGCGATGGTGCGGCTGCGAAACCTCTCGGGTGACGAGGTCTGGAGCACGAGGGGCGCCGCGGTGAACAGGAAACTCATCGCGAACGCCATCACCGCCAGCGCACCGATGAAGATCCCGGCGTCAGTGGCGAACGGCAGCACGAGGGCGGTGAGCGCGGCGGCGCAGGCACCGGTGGCCATCAGCCGCAGGCAGGCTGCGTCGCCACGCGTCGCGGTCAACCGCCGCAGCACCGGAGCGGCGACCGCGATGCCGATCAGGCTCGCAAGCGCGAGCGCCCAGCCGAGCGATATCCCGGCCTCGGCGGTGGGCACGCCGTAGCGCCGCTGCAGCATCGCCGGTGCCCAGAAGCTCGCGGTGAGCCAACCGGCATATGCGACCGAGAGGCCGCCGATCACCGCGAGCGCGACGCGGCCGTCCTTGCGGAGGAATCGGGCGTAGGCGTCCCAGTCCGCCGCCTCGCGCGCCAGAGCGGTGCTCGACGCCGCCGAGGGCGGCAGCAGCGCGAGCGCCGGCACGAGCGATAGCCCGACGACAGCCACCGCGATGAAGACGGCGCGCCACGGCGCGATCGGCAGACCCTCTATGCGGCTAGCCACCTCGAGCAGCAAGCCGCCGACAGCGAAGACTCCGAAGGCGCAGGCGGTGAGCGTCGCAACGAGGATGGCGTTCGCACGATGACGACGTCCGTCGTCGAACAGCGCGGGGACCATGGCGTAGAGCAGCGGCAGCAAGGCCGCATCACCGAGGTTGAAGAAGATCACCCCCGCCGAGAAGACCATCGATGACGCGGCGGAACCCATCGCGAGCGCGGCCACGGACCACGCGACGATGGACGCGGCGAGGACGCCTCGCCGTCCGTGTTGGTCGGCGGCCGCTGCGATGGGGAAAGCGGCCAAGCCGCCGACGATCGATATCGCGATGCCGGTGACCAGCCCGATCGTGCCGTCGCTGAACCCGAGGTCGGCCTTGATCGGCTGCAGCAGAACCGATACCAACGTCTGACCCGTGGAGGCGATGACGCCGACCAGGCACAGCAGGGCGAGCCCCGTCCAGCGTCGCAGCGCGTCGGAGCGGTCAAGCACCGGTGGTCTCCGGATATGACTGTGACAGGTTGCGGTGGATACGCCAGACGCCACCGTCACGCCGCAGCACCACCATGTCACGGTATCGTCTGCGGGCGGTGTCGCCGCCGCCCTTGGGCGTGATCTCGGCGCTGGTGAGCATCTCGGCGACCGCCAGATCCCCGCTCACGGTGAGATCATGCAGTTCGACCTGCAACGCGATCCGCATCGATGCGAACGGCGGCGCCCAATAGGCCGCAATGTCCGACCAGCCCACCCGGTCCCGATCGTTCGACGGATAGACGACTGCATCGGGTGTGAACAGCGGTCGGATGCGCTCCACATCTCCCCGCGTGAAGGCCGCCACGAACGCGTCGATCACCTGACGCACCGCGCGGCCGTCCTCGCCCGCGAGCGCGGCCGTCCCATCGACCACCGCGGTCACCACTTACGCTCTCCGCGATGGTCGGGATGGGCGTTCTCGAAGCAGGCCTCGAAGCGGGCCGTACGCAGTCCGATGGATGTCGAGTGGGGCGCTGCGAACGCGATGTCCGGCTCGGTCCCTGCAGGGGCGTCGACCAGCAGTTCCTTTTGCGCGCCCTGCATGGCGATGAGTGCAAGCTTCGGGGCACGGTCCGGTGTCGGCCAGCGTATCTGGCGCAACCGCAGGCTCAGCGGTCCGCCTGTGGCGTCGACCGTGCAGCATCCCCCCTGGTCGTGCAGCCGCACGCGGAACTCGCCCGCAGCGCTGACGATCCGGCCGTCGAACCACCGGGCTCGTCGCTCGCGGGAAGGCGCGAGGTCGGTCGGACCGAACAGGATCCTGCCCTGCGCATCGCGCCCATAGGACAGGTAGGAGAACTCGCCGGCATCGATGCGCGTGTCCACCGTCATCGCGAGCGGTTCGCCTGTGGGACTCACCGAGGTCAACTTGCAGTCGCCTGCCATGGCGACCCGGAATCCGTCGCCTTCGCGGCGCCATACGGTGTTGCACTCCGGGGCCATGCGGATCATCTCCGCGGGGTCGAGCGTGCGCAGCACTGAATCGTCGTCCAGCGCGCGGTCGAGGCGACCCGGGTCGGGGATGGTCAACAGATCGAGTCGCGGCAGGTCGAGCGCGGGATCGCGCCGTATGACGTAGAGGTTGCGATAGGCGGCGACGGCCGGGTCGCCGTCCCACCACTTGTGCGCGTAGTACACGCGTTCGCCGAAGGCGGGCAGGTCAACGCGTCTGTAGATCGATGTCGTGCGCCGATGGCGGAGCGCAGCGGGCAAGCCGAGCGTCTCCTCCCAATAGACCTGTTCGTAGTTGTCGAAGGTGCCCACCAGCACCTGCTCGAGGTCGTCGAGGTCCTGATCGCGGGTCGTGCTGCGCATGTCGTTCATCCTCCGATCGGACGGGACTGGAATGATTTCGGCCCTTCATGCATCTTGCGGCATCCCTCGCGACACGGACGAGACCGATGCCGGACAGGCGAAGACCCGCCGAGCCGACCAAGCCACGTGTGCAGACGGCTGCGCGCACGGTCGCCATCCTGCAGGCGGTGAGCCGCGCGGGCGGTGACGGCATGTCGGCCAAAGAGATCAGCGAACAGCTGAAGCTTCCGCGGCAGGTCGTCTACCACCTCGTGCATACGTTGGTGCAGGTGAAGATGCTGCGGCGTTCGCGCGGCACCAACCTTGTGTTGGGGATCGGCGTGGCGGGGCTCGCCCATGGTTTCCACATGCAGATGTCGTCGTCGGGTTTCCTCACCCGATGCGCCAAGGCGGCGGCCGACGGTACCGGGGAGACGGCGTATGTGAGCGGATGGCTCGATGGTGAGATCGTGGTGCTCGCCGCGGCCCGCGGTAGTGCGCCGATCCAGGCCGCCGAGGTACCGCAGGGCACGACGGGATACGCGCACTCGCGCGCGAGCGGCAAGCTTCTGCTCGCGATGTGCTCCGCAGCCGAACTCGACGCCTTTCTCGATACGCACCGTCTCGAACGTCGTACGCCGAATACCCTGTGCAGCGCCGCCGCCTTGCGCGCCGAACTCGACATGACCCGTGTCCGAGGCGTCGGTTACGACCGCGAGGAGTTCGCGGTCGGCTTGACCTGCATGGCACTGCCCCTCGGTCCTGCGCCCTCGCGGCTTGTGCTCGGCATCTCGGCACCCACCCAACGTTTCGGTGAAAACCACGATCGGTACCTCAAGGCGTTGGGCGATGTCGCCCGAAACATCGGCAGCGAGAGCATCATCTATTGATGTCAGAATAATACATTGACAGTTTATCAGGCCACGGTCTAGATTCCATCTGCTGCCCAAAGGGCGCGGCATCGGCGGAATCTGTCGGGGTGTTTTAAATGACGGGCGGTCTCGGGACCGGACAGCCGGTTACTACGCGAGCGATGCTGGTGACGGGCGGGGGCCTTTACGAAACCTCGCTCCACTCCATGCTGGAGAGCATTGCGGGCGTGACGCTGACCATCGAGTCGCGCGACGGCACCGCCTTCGCCGAGCCGCTGCTCGACCGCTACGATGTGGTGCTGCTCGTCAACCGGTCACCGACGTTGGCCGCGCAGCATCGTAGGCACCTCCAGGAGTTCGCCGAAGCGGGGCGGGGCATCATCGTCCTCAACCAATCGCTCGCGAACTATCCCGATTGGCCGTGGTTCCGCGCTATGGCGGGCGGCAGATATCTGGATGTGCCCACCGATGGACTGCCGAGCAGCGGATTCCGTTTGCAGGAGCAGATCATCGCCTATCCCACGGGCAGCCACCCGGTCACCGCACGGCTTGGCGGCCGCGCGTTCCACATGCTCGACGAGACCTACTGCCGGATGGACATCGCGGCCGACAACGAGGTGCTTCTGCGCACCCGCAACAGCAGCGCCGACGGGCCGCTCGTGTGGGTGAGCGCCTACCGCCCCGCGCGTGTGGTGACGATCCTGCCGGGTTTCGGGCACGGAGCCCATCTCAACCTCGGCTTCCGCTTCATCGTCGAGGACGCCATCCGCTGGGTCGCGCGGCGCGGGGAGGGCGCATGAACGCACGCTCGCTGATCGAGGCCGACCGCGGGTCGCTGCTGCACCCCTTCACCTCGATCACCGATCACCAGCGGGACGGCGGATTCATCGTTGCTCGCGCCAAGGGCGTGCACATCGAGGACATCGACGGCAACCGCTTTCTCGACGGCGCCGCCGGGCTGTGGTGCGTCAACATCGGCCATGGCCGCGAGGAGATCACCCGCGCTATCGCTGAGCAGGCCTCGAAGGTGGCGTTCACCCACAGCTTCACGGGTTTCGCCAATGAGCCCTCCGTGCGCCTCGCGGAGCGGCTGTTGGCGCTGGCACCGCCGCCCATGGCCCGTGTGTTCTTCGGCCTCACAGGCTCGGACGCCAACGAGACCAATGTCAAGCTCGCGTGGTACTACAACAATCTCCGCGGCCGACCCAGAAAGAAGAAGATCATCGCGCGGCATCGCGGATATCACGGTTCGACCTTCCTCGCCGGTGCGATGACAGGGCAGGAGAACGTCCACCGCAACTTCGATCTCGACCTGCCGCTCATCCGCCGGGTAGCGGCGCCCGACTATGGGCAGAGCGTGCAGCGACGGGCCGGGTTGTCGGAGGACCGATATGTCGACCAGTTGATCGACGAACTCGTCCAGCTCATCGAGACCGAGGACGCCGATAGCATCGCGCTGATGATTGCCGAGCCCGTCATGGGTGTCGCGGGTGTGATCCCGCCGCCGCGGGGCTACCTCCGACGCGTGCAGGAGGTGCTGCGCCACTACGACATCCTCTACCTGTCCGATGAGGTGATCGCGGCGTTCGGCCGCTTGGGCGCGTGGTTCGGTACCGAGCCGTTCGACGCGACGCCCGACATGATCACCGTGGCCAAAGGCCTGTCGAGCGCCTACCTGCCGATCTCCGCGTCGCTCATCAGCGAGGAGATATGGGAGGTGCTGCGTCGGGAGTCGCCGCGTGCCGGCGCCTTGGGGCACGGATTCACCTACAGCGCTCATCCGCTGTGCTCGGCCGCCGCCCTCGCGAACCTGGATGTGCTGGAGCGCGAGCGGCTGCTGCCGCGCGTCCGCACGCTAGCACCGCTGCTCGGGCAGGCCTTCGAGCGCCATCTCGCCGACCACCCGCTCGTGAGCGAGACCCGTTGCTGCGGGCTGCTCGCCGCCGTGGAGCTCGCCGAGGACAGGGCGGCGTGCCGACCGTTCCCGTCGGGCCGCAAGATCGGTCCGCGGGTCGCCAAGGCCGCTGCGCGCCGCGGTGTCATCGTGCGTGCCTTGGCGCCCGGCGATGTCGTCGCCTGCTCGCCGGCCTTCGTCATCGAGCCGACCGAGATCGAGCATCTCGCCGCCACGCTGCGCGCGGCGCTGGACGAGGTCGCCGTGGAGATGGCCCGTGATGCATGACGGTGCGCCGACCGCCGCCCCTCCCGACATCGTCGCGTTCCTGACGGCGTACGTCGCCGCTTACGGGTCGGGTAGCCTCGATGCGCTGCGCCCGTTCTACACGGCCGGGACGCTCGTCTGGCCGAACCAGCGGGACACCGTGGTGGGATGGGACGCGGTGCGCGCCATGTTCGCGCCGAGCTTCGAACGCTTCGCGATAGGCGCACGGGTCCACCTCCAGGAGGTGCGCGGCGGCGGGGACGAACGCTTCCTGCGCTTTCTCACGGAGGTTCACCTCGAACCGCGGGACGGCGGTCCCGCGGTGACGGCGGCGTTCCGCGACTTCGCCGTGTTCCAGCGCGTCGACGGGCGCTGGACGATCCTCCGCAACATCGATCAACCGATTACGCCCGAGCAGTTGGCGGCGGACCTCCTCAGGGATCCGCCGCTCGCCGTCATCGGGAACCCAGCCAACTAGGGAGACTCTTATGTGCAAGTCGAACCGAATCGTGCAGATGGCCGTTGCCCTCGCTTTGACCATGTCGTTGGCGGCGCCGGGGCGGGCGCAACAGAGCTCCGCAGAGGCCTCCGGCCTCGAAGAGGTCGTGGTGACCGCGCGCAAGCGGACCGAGTCGCTGCAGGCGGTGCCGGTCGCGGCCACCGCTTTCACCGCTGGAGACCTGGAGAGGCGGCAGGCCTTCGGCCTGGAGGACCTGCACCTCAGCGTGCCGAACATGACCATCACCCGCAACAACACCGGCTCGAACGGCGCGCAGATATACATCCGTGGGATCGGTCGTGACAACTCCACCTGGAACGAGGAGTCAGGCGTCGCGGTGTACGTCGACGATGTCTACATGTCGCAGCAGATCGGCAGCCTGCTCGACTTCAACGATTTCGAGCGCATCGAGGTGCTGCGTGGTCCGCAGGGTACTCTGTACGGACGCAACTCCACCAGCGGCGCCGTCAAGTTCGTGGTGCGCCGGCCGCAGTTCGAACCGCTGTACGGCAGCGCGGACCTCACTGTGGGCAGCTTCGACCAGCTCGACATCCGCGGCCAGATCGGTGGCGAGGTGGTCGAGGATAAGGTCGCGCTCAAACTCGATGTGGCATCGCGCACCGGCGGCGAGTACGTGAAGCGGCCCTCCACCTCGACCTTGGGTCCGAACGAGAAGTTGAACGGCCTGGACCGTCAGTCGGCGCGGCTGTCCGCGCTGATCCGCGCGTCCGAGTCCACCGCGGTCTACCTGGTCGGCGATTACACCAAGGCGAGCGATGACCTCAATACGCCCATCTCCATCGTCTCCGATGGCGCTGGCGGCTTCCGACCGCGGTTCAACGACCTTTACGTCAGCGACCCTGGCGTGCCGAACGACAACCGCTTCCGAGGCTACACCCTCAACGCACAGATCACGACGGACTTCGACGGGTTCCAGCTCAAGTCGATCACCGCATACCGTTCCATCGACGACCGCCTGAACGGCGACCTGGACGGATTCACGGGGTTGCCGCTCGATTTCCTGCAGCGCACCGAGTTCGACACCCTGACGCAGGAGTTCCAGTTCACGGGCAAGATCGGCGGCGCGGATTACGTCGCCGGCATCTATTACCTCAGCGAGGACCTCTCGGCCAACGCCCTGAACGTGTTCCTCGGCCGCCTGCGTACCATCAGCGAGCAGGAGACCACGAGCTACGCCGCCTATGCCGACGTCTCGATCCCGCTGTCCGACCGGTTTGACCTGTCGGTGGGCGGGCGCTACACCCGCGACGAGAAGGATGTGAAGCAGTCGGCGATCAATGCCGCCGGCGTCGCCACCTTCACGAATGTGGCGGGATCGAAGACCTGGTCCGAGTTCTCGCCGCGCGTGGCGGTCGACTTCCAGGCCGCGGATGATGTGCTGCTGTATGCGAGCTGGGGCAAGGGTTTCAAGGCCGGAGCGGTCGCCAACGGTCGTCCGCCCACCGCCGACCAGGCCAATGTGTTCACCGAGCCCGAGGTCAGCACCACCATCGAGGTGGGGGCCAAGACACAGTTGTTCTCCGATCGGCTGCGGCTGAATGTCGCCCTCTTCGACACCCAGTACGACAATCAGCAGGCGAGTTTCCGCGACTCGGCGACCAACGTGATTCGGGTCGTCGCGGCCGATGCGGAGATCAAGGGCGCGGAGGTCGAGGCGACCTGGCTGCCGGTGGGTTCGTTGACGCTGTCGCTCAACATGGGTTGGCTCGATACGGAGTACACCGATGTACAACGGGGGCATCCAGCGTTCGCGGTGCGCGACCGCGTGCAGCTAAAGCAGGTCCCCAAGCACTCCGGCCGTCTCGCCGCCGAGTACCGTATCCCGGTGTCGGTGGCGGGAGGCGGCATCAGCGTCGGGGCGAGTTACCTGCGTTCGGCGGCGATCCCGCGCGACATCGCCAACAATCCGGTCGCCACGACGCCGGCGTACTCGGTGGTCGACGCACAGATCAACTACGAGTCGGATGACGGCCGGTTGCGGCTCGGCGTCGGCGGCGAGAACCTCACGGGCGAGACCTACTGGACGATGGCGACGGCGCCTTTTGCGCGTTTCTACGCGCCGAAGCGCACCTGGTCGGCCACCATCCGGTACAGCTTCTGAGTCCCGGCGGAGGACGGGTGGAGGCCGGGCGGCCGCCCCTAATCGGGTGGCCGGTCCGGCACTTCGCCGTCTTCTGCACCGACGGCCCCGAGGCGGCGGAGCGGCGCGCCGCCGCCATCGAGGCGCACAAGCGCTACATGGAGTCGGTGTGGCGGCAGGTGGCGGTGGCCGGGCCCCTGCACGATCCGAGCGACGGACGAGTGGTCGGCAGCCTCTACCTGGTCTGCGCCGTCGACGAGGCGGAGGCGCGGCGCGTCATCGAGTCGGACCCGTTCTTCGCAGCGGGCATCTGGCAGGATGTGGGTCTGTCGGCTTTCACCCCGGCGCTCGGCACCTGGCCGGGCGGCCGCATCTGGGATTGATCCGCCTGCACAGGAGTCGCTCGTGAAGGAACGCCCGGGTCCGATGTGTCCGCGAAGTTGGCGGCAAGCCATCGTGGCTTTCCTGGCGGCCCTTGCGGCGCCAATCGGCGTCGCGGCCGATGTCACCGCCGATGCGCGGCCGGCGGCGCCGCTGCTGGAACACCCCGCGGCCTGCGACAAGCCCGCCTATCTCGTCGTCGTTGCGACCATCACCGACCCGGAGAAGTCGCGCCGTTATGTCGAGGCGCTGCGCGCCTCCGGGCTGTACCCGCGGCTGGGCGGCGGATACATCATGGCGGGGAAGTCGCCCGAGGTGCTCGAGGGGCAGATGTTCGGACGAACGCCGATCGTGGTGGCTCGCTTCCCGTGCAGGGAGGCGGCGCGCCGATTCTGGTATTCCGAGACCTACCAGAAGGACATCATGCCGCTTCGTGAGGGTGCGGGCAGCTTTGAGGTCGCGATATTCGAGGAACGGATCGACGACATGAAGCCCCGTCCAGCCGGTTGAACCGACCGTATTGCCTGTCGGACCTGCCCCTGCCGAAGATAGGATCATCGATCCATCTTTTCCAGGTGAGCACCATGAGCAAGCACCACATCGGCGTACAAATGAAGGTCAAGGACGGAAACGAAAAGGCCTACCTCGACTGGCTGGCCGACGACGCGCCGGTGCTTGCGAAGGTGTTCGGTCGCGTCGGCATTCACTCCAAGACCGTGCTGACCAACGGCTCGTACATCATCGCGCACTACGGCGCTGATTCGCCCGCTGCGGTGGGTGAGGCCTTCCAGACGCCGGAAGCCGTCGCGATGCTGACCGGGCGCCTCGGCGCTTTGCTCGACCCCTCATTCGCGCCGATCTTCTACGGCGAAGAGTTGCGTTGGACCAAGGCTGTGCCGGGTCCGCTGAAGCGCGCGGCCATCGCACTCAATCTCAAGGCGGGTCAGGAAGCCGCTTATCTCGACTGGGTGCGCAATCGTGCCAAGGCCCAATTCAACGACCTGTGGGGCCGCTTCGACATCGGTCTCAAGGAAGTCCTGGTGAGCGGAGCCAACGTCATCTCGTTCTACGAGATCAAGGACCCGTCACGGATCCTGCCGAGCTTCGGTGAACCTGAGGCCATCGCCGCCATGCAGTCCGACCTCGGTGCGATGCTCGATATCGCTGCCGACAAGCCACCGGCGTTCTTCTCGGAAGTGTTCCACTGGCACGACTGAAGCGCAGCCGACGCGATCGTCGGTTTTACTTCATCGTCGAGGTGATCGACCTGCGATCCCAGTCCGTGGAGATGTTGCGCATCACGCCGCTGAGCTGCGTGAGGACGAACTGCTTCTCCACGAGATAGATCAGCGTGCCCATAGTCGGGCGCGCATCGACGAATGCGAAGGCGGCACCGTAGGCGTAGGTGCCGCGGGTGATGCAGACGTTGCCCGCCATTTCCTGCGCGCGCAGCGCTTGCCCGAGGTCGTCGACCACGAGCGACGGAATCAGCGCGCCGCTGCCCGCCTCGCGCCACGGACTCGCCGATTCGTCGTGGAGCTGTACGAGTTCGACGAAAACGTCGCCCGCGAACGCGGTGGCGATCGAGAGTGAGGGCGGGGTGCCGACGCCGCGATGCTCGTATTCCTTGAAGGCGAGATTCGGGAAGGTAAAGAACGGACCGGCGCCGGTCGTGCGCGCCCACGCCATCATCGCCGGCTCGAGTGCGGGCACCACCTGCACGATGCGCTGCAGACTGGCTCGCATCGTGGTGACGAGCTCGGCGGGGTCGACGGACGCCGCTGCCGGCTCGCCGATCTCGCCGATGATTTCGCCTACCTTGTACGTGGTGCCCGCGACGCCGCTTTGACGGATGACGCCCGCCGCCGGCGACTCCACATCCATGGTCGATTTCTCGAGTTCGAGCGTATAGATCGGCTCGCCCTCGACGACCGTGGCGCCGTCCGCGACCAACCATGCGACGAGGGTCCCCTCGCGCATCGAGACGGCCGCCTTCGGGATGCGCAGCGTCGTCGACATCAGCGCTTCAGCATCGCCCGAGCGGCCTCGACCACGCGTCCGGCCTGCGGGAAGTGCAAACTCTCGAGGCCTGCGGTGAAGGGCACCGGGGTGTAGCGCCCGCCGACGCGGGCGACCGGCGCAGCCAACTGGCCGTGCAGTCGCGAGTGGATGATGCTCGCGATCTCGCCACCGAAGCCGCCGAACTCGACGGCGGCATGGAGCACGATGGCGCGTCGGGTACGACCGACGCTTTCGAGAATCGCCGGCACATCGAGCGGTACCACGGTGCGCAGATCGAGCACCTCGGTGTCCACACCTTCTTGTGCTAGAGCCTCGGCAGCCGCAAGGGCTTCACCGACGGTCCAGCCGTAAGTGATGATCGTCAGATCCTTGCCGCGGCGTTTGACGTCGGCTTGTCCCAGCGGAATGCGGTAATCACCGTCGGGCACCGGACCCGGTGCGAAGTACGCTCGCATCGATTCGAAGAAGACGACCGGATCCGGATCATTGATCGCCGACAACAACAGGCCCTTGGCCTCGGCAGGAGTGCTTGGGTAGACCACTTTGATACCGGGGGTATGGGCTAACCATGCCTCCAACGACTGCGAATGTTGCGCTCCAAAACTACCGACGAAACCTGCTGTGAGAGTGCGAATGACGAGCGGCACGCTGGTCTTGCCGCCCGACATATAGCGAAGTTTGGCCGCGTGATTGCTCACCTGGTCCATGCACACCATCAGGAAGTCGTTGATCATGATTTCTGCCACGGGCTTCATGCCGGCCATGGCGGCACCGACGGCAGCGCCGACGATGGCCTGTTCGGCGATCGGTGTCGGACGGACCCGGTGTCGTCCAAATCGCGTCGACAAACCGTAGGTCGTCTTCACGACACCTCCCGCAGGGTCGGCGATGTCCTCGCCAAGCAGGAAGACGCTTTGGTCAGCCTCCAGCGCAATGGCCAGCGCCTCGTTCACTGCTTGGCCGAAGGTCATCATACGGTCGGACTGCGGTTGGTACTGCGCCGCGGCACGCGGGGTAGCGGTGGTAATCACATGGTCCGGAATGATGCTGGCATCGGCGAACACATCGGTATACAACTCCGACGCGTCGGCCGCCGGCGCATTGCGCGCATAGTCGCTGGCAGCGTCAACTTCCTTACGGATCGCTGTTTCGAAGTTTTTCAGAGCTGCATCCGTGGCAATGCCCGCATCGATGAGGCGTTTGCGGAAGCGACCCACCGGCGCGTCACTGCGTGCAGTCGCGAGGGCGGCCGCATCCATGTGCCCCTCGTCACTGCCGAACGAGTGTCCCTGCAGGCGGTGACACACGGCCTCGATCAGCGTTGGGCCCTCTCCTGAGCGAGCGCGCGCAATTGCAGCTTTAGCGGCTTGGTGCACGGCAACCGGGTCTGTACCATCGACGCGGACACCCGCCATTTCGTATGACGCCGCGCGCTTCGAGAAATCTTTGGTCAGCGTGTATTCTTCGAGGGCGGTGTACTCGGCGTATTGGTTGTTTTGGCAGACGAAAATGATGGGCAGTTTCCATACCGCAGCGAGGTTGAGCGCCTCGTGAAACGCGCCGATGCTGGTAGCTCCGTCGCCGAAGTTGCAGACGCAGACTTTGTCTGTGCCGCGGAGTTGCTCAGCGAGACCGAGTCCGTTGGCAATCGGGAGCCCCGCGCCGACGATGCCAGTGGTGATCATCAAGCCCGAGGCCGGGTCCGAGAGGTGCATCGGGCCGCCCTTGCCTTTGCAGGTGCCCGGGAGCTTGCCGTAGAGCTCGGCAAAAATATCGTTCAGCGGCGTGCCTTTAGCAACAATGTCATGGATGCCGCGATAGGTCGTCGACACGAAATCGTCAGCCCGCAGTGCTGCCCCCACTCCCGCGGAGATCGCCTCCTGCCCGCCGACTGGGTAGTACTGAAACATGATTTCGCCGGCGCTGAGACCGCGTGTGACCGCCTTGTCGGTTTCGTTGATGCGCACCATGGTGCGATACAGCGCGATCATGGCATCGGGCGAGAGTGTCGGAGCAGTGGCCGTGGTCATGAGGATTCCTCCAGTGATTGACCATGCCCGCCGCATCGGGCATTCGGACCGATATTAAGTGCTATTCACGAATGCGGATCACCGATTCATATATGTGAACGACCTTAAGCTTTAGCCGGCACTACTAGGTGCGTGGTGATCGCCGATCGCATCGCGCGAGCGATGGAGCGTTCGTTACGCCGGATGCGTTCGGTGAGGCCGCCAACGCCGAGCACAAGAACGTTGCCGTCGCTCGCTGGCGGGAGCGCCATCGATACCGCACCCGTGTCCGGAAACAAACTTGCAAAGGTGACCGAGTACCCTGCACTGCGAATCTGCGCGAGGCTCTGCAGCGTTCCGTCGATCGCTTGTCGCGCGGTGCGAGTGCGGGCCAGGACGCGGGCTGCCTCGGCGAGCCGCTCTACCTCCGCCGGGGCGCGGGTCGCTAAGAACGCTGAGCCCACACTGGTGCCGAACAGGGGCGCAACGGTGCCCTCGTCCATCTTGAGCGCGATGAAATAGCTGCCCGGCAGCACCCGGATAAAGCGCATCGACTGCCCCGCGCGCATGGACAAGGTGACGGTTTCGCCGGTGACGTCATGGACCTCCTGAAGCATCGAGGCCGCATCGCCCATCCCATAGAGCGCAGCGGGAATCCACGCTCCGAGCGAGGTGACACGGAGCGACGGGAAGTAATGCATGGTGTCTTGGTCGAAAGACAGATAGCCGAGGTTCGTAAGGTATCGAAGCAGTACGTTGGTGCTGGACTTGGGGTAGTCGAGCAGTCGCCCTACCTCAGAGGCCGATAGTGGTTTGCGCACGTTGCCCAGCAGTTCGAGCACCTCGAGCACTCGGCCTGCTGACTTGACCGTCGCACCGGCGGCCTTGCCTTCATCTTTAGTCTGAGCGGGTTGTGCCATGGCGGTTTGCTCCCTTCTGATCAATCGATCCTGAATGCCGGTAGGTTCACATGTGTGGACCGCGAATGCAAACCTGTGAACGTTCATATAGGGTTCGCGCGTGACTGGCGTCATAGACATCGTCTGCAACCTGTTCGACCCGACGGCGGTGCGCCTTGGGCAAACGGGTCTCGATGACACCTTCAAAGCTCAGGTGCGACTCGACAGGCGCTACTGGGGCGGTATTCCCGTCAGTCAGTATTTGCGCAAGATGGATCGCGCGGGTATCGAGCGGTCTTTGCTGATTGCGGTCCGCGCCGGCGATATCAATGTCCGCGGATCCTTCGAGTTGCCCGTCGATCGCGTCGCAGCCGTTTGCGATCGATGGCCCGACAGGTTTTCTGGGCTTGCAGGTGTGGATCCGTTTCGCGGCATGAAGGGTCTCGCCGATCTGACTCACGCGGTGCGCGACCTCGGCTTCGTCGGCGCGCACCTGTATCCGCATTGGTTTGGCCTCGCGCCAGATCACGCCAAGTACTACCCGTATTACGCGAAGTGCGCAGAGCTCGATGTGCCCATCACGATGCAAGTGGGGCATAACTTGGTGTATTCCCGCGAACGACGGTTACCCAGCGTCGGTCGTCCGATCACGCTCGATCAGGTGGCGATCGATTTTCCGGAACTCACGCTAGTCGGGATTCATATCGGTGTGCCGTGGACAGACGAGATGATTTCGATGTGCTGGAAGCACCCGAACGTCTACACCGCTGGCGATGCTTATGCGCCGCGCCATTGGCCCGCTTCTTACGTGCACTACCTCAACACGTACGGCCGCGAAAAAGTGCTGTTCGGCACCGATTGGCCTGTCATCGACCCGGAGCGCGCGGTACGCGAAGTCAAAGAGTTGGGTTTGAGACCAGAATCGGAGCGCGCCTTGATGCGTGAAAACGCGCTGCGGATCTTCAAGTTGCCCGGTTACAAGCGTCCGCGGAGAAAGAAAGCATGAGTCGCTTGTACCGGCCGCTGCGAATCTCCGATGGCTTGCACGCCATTGGCCGCCGCGAGCCTGCGCGTCTGGCCCTCGAATGTGACGGGCGACGACTAACCTATGGCGAACTGCACCAACGGGTGCAGCGCGTCTCGGCCGCAGCGATTCGCGATTTGGGCATTCGGTTGGGCGATCGGATCGCCGTGTTGGCACCGAACTGTGTTGAATACCCGGAGGTCCTGTGTGGCTTCAGTGATGTCGGCGGTATCGTCGTCACCCTGAACCCGCGCAGTCCTGCCGCTGAAATCGCTTTGGCTTGCCGTGACTGCTCGCCATCCGTGCTGCTGGTTCACCCGTCGCTTGAGAGTGTGGCGCGCGACGCCGCAGCTTTGGGACTCGGCGATCGAATCGGCCGCTTGATTGTACTCGGGCCTACTTACGATCGATGGTTGGCTACGCATTCACCGATCGAAGAGCACGAGTTGCCGAGTTTTGCCGAGACCGAGCCGTTCACTCTCGTGTACAGCTCGGGTACCACGGGGCAACCAAAAGGCATCGTCATATCGCATCGGTCCCGCGCGCTGACGTTCCACGGCATGGCCATGGAGTATGGGTGCTACGGCCCTGATGATCGCTTCCTGGCGCTTGCGCCGATGTCTCATGGCGCGGGGTTCGCGTTCATGATGTGTACCTTGTATTTCGGTGGCTTTGTGGAAATCGCCACGCGCTTCGAGCCCCAGAATGTTTTGGAGCGCCTCGCCGCCGGAGCATTCACGGGCGTCTTCATGGTGCCGACGCACTTTCAGGCAATTTTTGCTTTGCCGCCCGCGACGCTCAACCGCTATCTCGGAACAGCGAAAAGTCTGAAAACCATCATCTCCAATGCAGCGGCTTTGCCACAGCGCCTCAAGGAAAAAATCATCGACTATTTCGGTGGAGGCTTGTTGCACGAAACCTACGGTTCCACCGAAGCGGGCATCGTGACGAACATTCGCCCTCAAGATCAGCTGCGAACACAACAGTCCGTCGGGCGCGCGTTCGCGCTCAACGAAATTCGCCTGATTGGGCCCGACGGTAACGACGTGCCAGTGGGTGAGGTCGGCGAGTTGTACTCCCGCTCCCCATATCTATTCGAAGGTTACTGGAACAAACCCGAATGGACCGCCGAATGTGTGCGTGAGGGCGGTTGGGTCAGCGCAGGGGATCTGGCGAGACGCGACATCGACGGCTTTTTGTACATCGTCGATCGCAAGAAAGACATGCTGGTCACCGGTGGTTTCAACGTCTATCCGCGTGAGGTAGAGGTCATTCTCGAGCAGCATCCCGCCGTTCGCGAGTCCTGTGTCGTCGGCGTAATGGACTCGCATTGGGGCGAGCGGGTGCGCGGCTTCATCGTGCTACGAGAAGGACATGAGGCGGGCCAGTTGCTCGCTGATGACATTGTCACTTTCGCCCGCTCACGATTAGCCGGTTACAAGGTGCCGCGGGAGATCGGGTTCATCGAGGCCGTGCCGCGCAATGTAGGCGGCAAAGTTCTCAAGCGCGAGTTGCGCGAGGGTGTGCACAGTTGTTATGCGGTTCATATCCGTGAACCTAAGGTTCAGCAGACTGCTTGACTTGGCGTTGAACGTGAAAAGAGACTGATCACACGAAACAAAAGCGCGGCGACAGTCGCATCTGGAGGGAGTTTCTATGGAAGATCGAAAGACTTCGCGGCTGGTGGCCGCCACGGTTGCCGCCCTCGTTGCCGCAGCGCAAGGTTTTGCAGCGGAGACCGACCTGCTCGAAGAGGTGGTCGTCACTGCCGAGAAGCGCTCCAGCACTGTGCAAGACACGCCGATTTCGATCGCTGCGTTTTCGGGTGCTGAACTCGAAGCTGCAGGGGTTTCTTCGACCGACGGGCTGTCCAGCCTTACGCCAGGGCTCGTCGTTCAGAAAGAAGTCATCGGCAAGGTGGTGATTCGCGGTGTAGGCACGGAGAACTTTTCCGTGGGTAGCGATCCGGGTGTTGCCATCCATCAGGACGGTGTCTATCTCGCCCGGTCATCGGTATCGGTGTTCGATTTTTTTGATACGGAGCGCGTCGAGGTACTTCGGGGACCGCAGGGCACACTCTACGGCCGCAACGCCACCGGTGGTGTGATCAACATCATCTCCCGTAAGCCTGAGAAGGAATTCGGCGGTTACGCCAAATTGGATGTCGGAAACTACTCTCGAGTTCGTGTCGAGGGTGTACTCAACGCGCCGCTCGGCGATACGTCGGCCGCCCGTTTGTCGGTGCTCTCGGCGCAGCGCGACGGGTACACCAAGAACCTGTTCAAGGATGCGGAGGCACGCGGTATCGACGAGCTCGACGACCAAGACCTCTGGGCGGTTCGCGGGCAGATCGCGTTTAGTCCGTCGGATTCATTTACAGGGCTATTGCAGGTCGACGTCTCGCGGGATGACAGCAATCCGACTGCTTTCAAATATTTTACGGCTGCCAAGAACGACCCTAACGTATATTGGCAGGCCCCGACTGACAAGCGACTACCGAGCCTTCGCGAAGTGTCGCAGGGCTATGAACAAAATATCGTCGGCTCCAATCGCCGTGTGCCGAGCATCGGGCGTGCCCACACGGATGCGGCGAACCTGAAGTTGACCTGGGATCTCGGTTCCGTGTCGCTCATGTCCCAGACCGCCTACCGCAAGACGATTTTCTCCTGGCTTAATGACGGTGACGGCGTCGATACGTTTTTCGTCACCTACTTCCAGGATGACGACTCGAAGCAACTTACGCAGGAGCTGCAACTTTCGAGTAACAACGACGGTGCCCTGCAGTGGATCATCGGCGGCTTTTACCTCGACGAGAAAGGCAAGACCTTCAGCGGACTTGCGTTCAACGGCCTCGCAGCTGCTCTCGGGTTTCCTGCGGGCAGCATCGAGGGCATCCTGATCGATGGCAAATCGAATACCAAGTCCTACTCGGCGTTTGCACAAGCCGAGTACGCCCTAAGTGACCGCACCCGTGTCACCGCCGGGTTGCGCTACACACAGGATGAGAAGAACGGCGACATGTTCTATCTGCTGTCCAATCTGGAGTTCACGCCGCAGTTCGTCGGTTTTCCGGCGGGAAAGAAATGGGCGGACGTGTTGCAGGACAAGTGGAGTGCGACGACGCCCAAGTTCGGCATCGATCATGACTTCAGCGATGATGTCATGGGCTACGTTTCGGCGACCCGCGGCTTTAAGAGTGGCGGTTTCAATCTCATCGGTCGCCAGGCGCCTTACGAGCCGGAGTACTTGTGGGCATACGAAGCGGGTTTGAAGACTCGGTTTGCGGACGGCCGTGCTACCGCGAATTTCGGTGTGTTCCAGTACAACTATAAAGACATGCAAGTGGGCAAGATCGTCAATGCGTCAGACGTGTTGACCAACGCCGGTGAGGCCACGATTCGCGGTCTCGAGGCGGAGGTCCGTGCGGCGCTCGGCGGTGGGGTTGAACTCAACGCCGGGCTTGCGTACCTCGACGCACAGTTCGACGAGTTCCTGACCGAGGATCCGGCCGTCGGTAAGGCTCCTGCTGCGCTCGGCGTGTATGCGGGCACCTGCGAGAAGCGCGCTCCCGCCCTCGGAGTGCAGGGCGTCTCACTCGCCGGTTGCGACCTGCGTCGATCGCCACCGCTGTCGGGCAACATTGGTCTGCAGTGGACTGGATCCATGGCAGGCGGCGAAATCAGCCTGCGGGGAGATTACTCGTACAAGGACAAACAGTACTTCACGCAGTTCAACCGCGAAGCAGTCTCGCAGCCAGCCTATGGTTTGCTCGGTCTGCGGGCCGGCTGGCGTTCGGCTGATGAAAAGTGGGCGGTGACGGCGTACGTCGATAACGTCGCTGATGAGGATTACTACCTTACAGTGCTCGAGTCAGGCATCGCTCCGTCGCCGGGTCTTGTGCCGCAGTCGGTGATGGGTCCGCCGCGCACCTACGGAGTATCGGTAAGGATCGGATTCTGAGTCATCGCGCTTGACGCTACTGTTGGATCTTGAAGGGAGTCTCGATGCCATGGCCAATCCGTCGAATCCGGGTTTCATCCTCGTGGAGTTGGCCGGGGAACATCCGGGCCAACTTCGAATACTCGATTCGGCAGCGAAACTGCTGGCAGACGGCGGGGCCCAGGTTCACGCCTGGGCTCCCGCGGGTCGCGTGGCGTGTTTCGAGCCGGGTACGGTCGGCGCGGGTATGTTGATCGCCAGCATGACCGAGCCTTCGCGCATCGCTCCGCTGGTCCGACAATCCCTCCTGCCGTATCTCAAGGCGCAGATGCCGTCACACAGTGTTCCTAAGATTTTGCAGATCAATGGACTGCCCGCTGCGGGCTTGCCTGAGCTACTGGATATTCCGACCGTCGCGAGTGTTCCTCGATCACCCAAAGGGTTACGTAATGCACTGATGGTCATTCAGGGCAGCGCGACAAATCCTGCGCAGATGGACAAATATCGAGACATCATTTTGCCGATGATGAAAGAGCGTGGCAGCTTCTACGAAGCGTTCGCGCTGGCGGAGGGCGAAGTCGTGGCCTTGTCAGGTGAGTGGAAAGAGCAGATCTTTGCGATCTCGCGTTGGCCGACGCGTGCCTCGGCTGAAGATTTCTGGTTCGCAGAGCGGTATCAGGGCTCGGCGATTCCTTTGCGCATCGGCGCCGGTAAGTTCACGGTGCACGTGGTCGACGAGGCTTGAGTTCATGACCCTGCCAGCCGCTGACGCAAAGTTCTTGGGTCTGCGCTTTTTGCAGGCTTTCTGGAGCGGCAAACTCGAGGAAGACGGTTATCCGCTCTGCGCTGTCGATGCGCGATGGACCTTTCAGAAGACGTTGCATGAGCCGCGAGTTGTGCCAGTGCGCGAGGCCGTTGAGTTTTTGGTATCAGCGCTGATCGGCGGCTTCGATCCGGACTCCGGCTATACCGTCGATGTCGACAACATTATCGGCGAGGGCGATGAGGCAGCCATTGAGTATCGAGCCCAAGGCCGCACCCGCAGCGGCGAGATCTACGCTAATAATTACCTCGTGCGATTTACGGCTCGTGACGGCAAGCTGGTATCAATTCGCCCTTACTTCGATACGCATCTCGTCAGCAACCTACTGTTCGATCTCGATCGACGAAAATCGCCTTACGAGGTCTGATTCGTTAACCAGCCTCCGCCGCTTTGATTATGGAGCGCGCTAACTGGTTGGACGGGCGCGCGAGACAAACTTTCATCGTCAGTACGGCAATGATTAATTGCAGCCTATTAAACCGCTAAGCTTGGCGCAATTACTCGCAGCGTTTAGTTGCACCCGGGCTGGGATGTTTGCACATCCGGTAACGCGCAAGAGCCGCACGGCATACTTCGTTAAGGCAAATTTACGAATTCTCGCCCTGACGACTGTCGTCAGTGCAGAAGGTTTCAATGTCGCTTCGGTCCCGCGGTCGTTTAAAAGAACACTGATTAACAAGATTAGACAAGAGTAAAGCAAAAGAGCATGAGCCGAGCACGCCGTCAAAACCCATTTCTCACCCTCACAGCGATTTCTTTGATCTTTGACTAAGCTCTCTTTGCGGAAGTGTTTTTGGTCGAGAAAAGACCTGTCAAAAAACCGATATTTACGTACACATTCTCTTACACACCGCTTAGTGACATCTGTAAGTCATTGAAGGCCAACAGGGATTGCTGACTCCAGTCTTCTCATAATCCCTTGGTCTTTGGTTCGAATCCAAGCGGGCCCAGTCTTCCACCGAAGA
>Ga0169931_10004137_pt1 | contig 22670 bp, 25 predicted proteins | sample Kivu_15m_20L_FD_129675 | JGI IMG/M metagenome (GOLD analysis project Ga0169931, IMG submission 129675) | Freshwater microbial communities from Lake Kivu, Western Province, Rwanda to study Microbial Dark Matter (Phase II) - Kivu_15m_20L... | ecosystem: Environmental > Aquatic > Freshwater > Lake...
CCCCTCCCTGGAGCCTTTCCTTCACAAGGTCCAGGCTCGGTACCATCGCCTGGAGTGGGTGCACTCGGATCCAATCGAATTCGTGCTCCAATTTAAAGATCCCTGGGACCAAGAAGCCGTTGCTCTCGTCTCAGCACAGCTGGCCTACGGGAACGTCAAGCAGATCCGAAGGTCCATTCAAGGGTGGTTGGATCGCATTCAGTCCGTGACGCCATCTCCTGCCAGTTGGGTCAGAGAAGGGGTTTGGTCTCCGCAAAAAAGTCGGGTGCTCGATGATTTTGTTCATCGTATCCATCGGGGGAGTGATCTTTTAATACTCTCTCGGCTTCAGTCCAAGAGTTGGGCCGAGTGGGGATCTCTCGGGTCCCACTTCGTGTCGAATTTGTCACCCGATGCGCAGAACTTTTCAGAGGCTTTGAATGCCGTTTTGGCGCAGTGGCAAAAATGGCTTCGCGAGGAGTCGGGCCAGAAGAAGCCCTCTCGTTCCGTCCAACACTTTCTCGCCTCTCCAGCGCAAGGCAGCTGCTGCAAGCGATGGTGCATGCTCCTGCGCTGGATGGGGCGTAAAGACGAAGTGGATCCGGGATTATGGATGAAGGGCTCGCCTCTGCTGCAGCGGTTAGGGCGTTCAGTGACTGGTGGGGAGGGGCTAAACCCCCGTCAGTTGGTAATGCCTCTGGACACTCATGTCGGGACAATATCTCAGTATTTAGGTCTGACTGATCGAAAGTCTCTCAATTGGAGGGCAGCGGTTGAGATCACCGATCGACTCCGTGAGCTCTCCCCTGAGGATCCTGTGCGATATGATTTTGCTTTGGCTAGGCTAGGTATCCTAGACTTGTGTCAAAAGAAGTTTGTAAAAGACATTTGTGGGAACTGCATGCTTTTGAGTGCGTGTCGTTTGGCACATCGATCCATAGGGACTCAAACAAGATGAACACGTCGACCCTCTCCGTTCCAACTCTTGCCTTGGCTTTTTCTGTTGCCGTCTATGCGGGCGCATCCCTTCTTTCGATGGCAACGATGAGTATCGGGGCCGCTTTAGTCGGCGCATGTCTTTTGTTTTGGAGCCCAGGGAAGTCGAAAAAGTTTTTTAGATCCGAAGTCGTGTCTCGTTATCGCTGGGTCAGTGTTCTGCTTGCGTGCGCCTGTGTGGCCAGTCTTCTGGGGCTTGAGTTTACTCCGATCCGAGTTGAGGGTTTTGATTTGGTTCGAGTGGAGTGGTCTCGCGATCTCACTAAGCTCTGGTACTTTGTTTGGGGACCTGCACTTGCTTTCGCTCTGACGGCTTTGAATGAGCAGCAAGAGAGAAGAGTGTGGAAGGTCTGGCTTGGGGTTTTTGCTGTCATTTCGGTGGTGGGATGCATCCAGTTTTTTTCGGGTTGGCCGAGAGCGCAGGGGATTCCAGGTCTCGACGGACGATACCATGCGACTTTGTTTTTGGGTCATCACCTCTCCACGGCAAGCGTCTGGATCTTTCCTTTCTTTGCCGTCTTGGCGGCGATCTTCTCTAAACCGATTCGAGATCACTGGGGAATCTCACGGAAAAATTTAGTGGTTTCTGGCTGCCTGGGGCTTTTGGTTCTTTTTTTGAGTTTTAGTCGGATGCTTTGGTTAGCCCTTCCATTGGGCATCGGGTTTTTTGGGTTGGTGTTTAGAAGAGGTCTCAGGCTGGGTCAGGTGCTTTTTGTAGGTGTTGCTCTCATTCTTTCGGTGAGTGCGGCGTGGCAAGTCCCGGCCATTCGAGAAAGAATGCAGAGTTCCATGGGAACTCACGACCGCTTCGAGCTCTGGAAGGTCAATTGGAGATTCTTTTTAGATCGTCCTCTTACCGGAGCAGGATGGCACCATAATCTTGAGCTCGCAGGCCAGGCGTTGAGAAAAGCTAAGCCTGAGGGGTATGTTTTTATCGGTCATGCTCATAACAACGCCATTGATGTTGTGGGGAGTATGGGAATTCTAGGTCTCATGACCTGGCTTGCTTGGAATATCTGGCTCGCTGTTGAACTGATTCGTCTCGGTTTTGCGAGTGGTGTGCCGCCGTGGATTCGAGACCTTTCGAGAGGGTGGCTTGCAGCCTTTTTGGTTTTTCAGCTCAACGGTCTCACACAAGTTAATTTCTGGGAGGGCAAGGTTCAGCACCAGCTGTTCTGGGTGGTCGCTTGGGTCCTGCTCTGGAGGTATCGCCAGGAATCTCAAGTTCATGTTAAGGGAGCCCCATGAAGCATGTGCTAGTGACAGGTGGGGCGGGGTTTATTGGTTCGCACTTGTGCGATGCTCTTTTAGCCCGAGGCTACGCCGTTACTGCGTTGGATAACTTAATCACGGGACGAGAGTCCAATCTCGACGGTGCGCGTGAGGCAGGCGCAGCAACAGGACGGTTTTCTTTTGTCCGAGCTGATGTCAGTGAACCCTGGGTTGAGTCGGATCTTCCTTTGATCTCAAAGTTTGGCCTTCACGGCGTGCTGCATTTTGCGTGTCCTGCGAGCCCGGTGGATTTTGATCGAATCCCAGAAGTCATTTTGCGAGTGGATTCGATTGGAACTTTTAACACGGTCGACTTGGCGCTCAAGTATGGAGCACGCTACGTGTTGGCCTCGACTTCTGAGATCTACGGAGATCCTCTCGAGCACCCGCAGAAAGAAACGTACTGGGGTAATGTCAATACGATAGGTCCTCGGGCTTGTTATGACGAGGCGAAGCGATTTGGCGAAGCCGTAGTGAGCACCGCAACTCGTCTCAAAGGGTTGAGGGGTGGAATCGTTAGAATCTTTAATACCTATGGTCCTCGTATGCGCCTGGACGACGGACGCGTGGTTCCTGAGCTTGCACGCCAGGTGCTCTCAGACACGCCGCTCACCATTCATGGTTCGGGCATGCAAACGAGAAGTTTTTGTTTTGTCTCGGATCTCGTCGAAGGGATCTTGCGTCTTTTTGAGAGTGCCGTCACGGATCCGGTGAATTGTGGAAACCCGATCGAAAGAACGATCCTTGAGTTTGCCGATGCGATGCAGAAGGCGGCTAAAAAGTCTCTTTCGGTCCGGATGCTTCCAGGTCGCCAGGACGACCCTCACCGCAGGTGCCCGGACATCACTCGGGCCAAAACCCTTCTGGGGTGGAGTCCTCAGGTCTCCCTCGAAGAGGGGCTTGAGCGAACCTTGGCGTCTTTTCGCGAAGACTTGGCAAAGTAAGGTTTATGCCGATGAGAGTGGCGTTAGTTCATGACTGGCTTACCGGAATGCGCGGCGGTGAGGCAGTGCTTGAGGCGATTGCCGAGCTTTTTCCCGATGCGCCAATTTTTACGCTGATTGCTTTTCCTGACAAACTCTCGCCGACGCTGAGGTCACGGGACCTTCGGACTAGCTGGCTTCAGAAAATGCCTTGGATTGAATCACGCTATCGGCATTACCTTCCGCTGATGCCCTGGGCCATCGAGTCTCTTGATCTTTCTCAGTATGATCTGGTGATTAGCTCGAGCCACTGCGTGGCCAAGGGGATCAAAAAGCGCCCAGGGACTCGGCACATCAGCTACCTCCATGCGCCCATGAGATACATGTGGGATCGATTCGAGGATTATTTTAGCCCAAGTAAAGCGGGCTTAGTAACCCGGACGGTGGCTCGAATCCTACGTCCTTGGTTGCAGTCTTGGGATCAGAGCTCGAGTCGAGGGGTCGACCAGTTGCTTGTGAACAGTCAGTTCATTGGGGAGCAGGCCAAGAGAATTTACGGTCTGGAGTCGACGACCCTTCATCCTTTTGCATCTCTGGAGCGTTTCTTAAGTCTCAAGCGCACTCCCCAGGACTTTTATCTGATGGTGGGAGCGTTTGCGCCCTACAAGAGGGTCGATCTTGCGATTCAGGTTTTTAACGAGTTGAAGCTCCCCTTGTGGATCGTAGGGAGTGGGCAAGAGGAGGCGCGATTACGCGCACTAGCAGGCCCAACGATCCGTTTTATGGGCTCTTGTGATGATAGTACGGTGGCTGAGCTCTACTCAAACTGTCGCGCCTTTATTTTTCCTGGGGTGGAAGATTTTGGAATCACCCCCCTTGAGGCGATGGCTTCAGGGGCTCCGGTCATTGCTTTTAAAAGAGGTGGGGCCCTGGAGACCGTAACGTCAGATACGGGACTTTTCTTCGAGTCTCAGACTGCCGAATCACTCCAGTCAGCCATTCGGGTTAGTGAGTCTCAGGCCTGGCTCTCAGGGGCAACGCAAAGAGAGCAGGCTTGCCGTGCTCGGGCCCGAGAGTTCAGCAAAGAAGCATTCCAAAAGAGATTCTTAGATCTAGTGAGGTCAGAGTAGACCGGGGCTTTCGCCCCGGTCCCACTCGACTGGATGACTAGCGACAGTTACGGCCTTCCTGCTTTCCTTTTCCGTTATGATGCTCTCTCAGGGTCCTGAAGCTTCGAGGTGCCCCGCGATCATCTTGCTTGCCTTTGTTGTCTTGTTAATTGTTCTGATCAGCCCAGGTTTGCACCGTGTCCATATTAAAAGACACAAGAGCAGCCAGTGCAGCCAATACCATTCGTTTTGATTTCATGAGTTGCCTCCGGTTCGGTTCGCCGGATGACAAGCAAGCAACCCTGGTGCCACTTCGAATAGAATTACGAGACGCTAATCATTTTCATGAGGGACTTTTGGCGGTCCACGAGTTCATGCGTGTTTAACCGCATCAAACGATGCAGACTGAAGTCTTCGACCGTGAAACTTGCCATGACACATCCAGCAAGTACTGCGCGACGAAGCAAATTTTCCCATTGTTGAGGGTTAGTTTTTGCTAGGTCACGATGGACTTGAGCCTCAGCGAGGTAGCCCATGAAAGCGCCTGCAAAGCTATCCCCTGCGCCAGTGGGATCGACCACTTGATCCACCAGGAATGCTGGAGCCAAGAAAGCGCTCTCTCGAGTAAAGAGTGCAGCACCGTATTCGCCTCGTTTAATGATCACGACCGAAGGTCCGAGTTCTCGGATTCGCGCAGCTGCTTTGGATAGATTCTTTTCTCCAGAGAGAAGAAACGCTTCGCCTTCATTGACCGAAAGAATGTCTACTCGCTTGAGGGTCTTCTTAAGTTCATCCGGTTTTCCAGCAATCCAAAAGTTCATGCTGTCGCAAGCGACCAGTCGGGGAGGCTTAACCTGGTCCAGAACACGTTGCTGAAGGATCGGGTCGATATTGGCCAGAAACACGTAAGGCGAATCCGTGTGCAGCGAGGGAAGCTTAGGATCGAAGTGCTCAAAAACATTCAGGGCGGTTGAGAGGGTCTTCGCTTCGTTCATGTTTCCGTCATAGGAGCCCACCCAGTGAAAGGTTTTTCCGGGAGCTACCTGAACGCCACTCACATCGATGCTCTTTTTACCGAGCCAATCCAAATGCCCCTTCGGGAAGTCTTCTCCCACAACTCCGACAATTCGGATTGGCGCATAAAACGATGCAGCCACCGAAAAGTAGTTTACTGACCCACCGAGTACCTGCTCAGCGTTTCCTGCAGGAGTTCGGACGGAGTCAAATGCCATGGAGCCAACAGCTAGAATCGAATTCGATGGGTTCATAGTAGAGGTGCTCATGGGCTGGACCCTATGCCGCAGGAGTGCAGGTCGTCAACGACTGGAAAAGCCTAGAATTGCCATTCTTTAGAGTGACGTGGCTTCATGCTTTTGGAGGCAGTCCCCCGCTTGAGAGAGCGCTCTGGAGGGCGGACCATCGCCGATAGGAGTGCCGGCGTGGCTTCCCATCCTACTCCCAAGAGGCGAGGAGAGGGGGGCACCGAGAGCTTTTTGGGTGCTCGATGCCCCGGAGCTTGGAAGAGGTGAGCTTCTGTTTTGGATTCGATGTACCAGACCTGTTCTTCTCCCTCTTGGAGCCACCACGAGCCTGGAGACTCCAGCGAGGGTGGGGCGCTCTGAATGAGAGCTGGATCCACCAGACGCCAGCCCAGGTGTCGCATCCAAAGGGTGACTTCCTTGAGCGTGGGTTGACTTTGGAGTCGGTAGTCGTGGACGGACTGCTTTTGGATCGATTGAGAAGAAAGGACTCCCATCCCCATCGCCCCCAAAATCATCAGCGAAGCACGGAGACGCCTCCTGCTTTCAAGGTCTTGTAGTACAGGCGATTTCCAGCTGCGAAGACGCGAGAATAGAGCAGAAGGGAGAGTGTCAGCAGAGAAACCCATAAAATCACCTCAAAGAAGGCTTGTCCGGATCTTTGGCAGGGAGAAGGAGGTAATCCACTTGGATTGGAGCGCCCGAATGGAAGCATGAGATTTTCTCCGTTTCTTTTGAAAATAGACCACAAACTCCCTCTGCCGAGAGGGGGGCCATTCTAGGGGACGCCCTCCCAGGGCATCAGGCGGAGGACGAAACCACGGCAGCCCGCCTAGGGCCGGGGGTTGGAGCGGGCAGTCGCGCTTCAGCACCCAGCTGACCTCGAGTTTTGCCCAAAGGGCCCTTTGAGCGTCTTGAAGAAGAATCAGGGATCCGAGAGTCGCGGCTGAAGCCGATGCCACCGGAGCTAGTCCGGACGCCAGCGCTGCTGCCCTCGCCACCCGCGCCGCCCGAATTTGAGCATTCAGAGTTTCCAATCTTTGGTTCATCTTGGCGATCTCCAGAGCGAGTTCGGCAGCACACTGGTCCAAGTTGAGTTGGAGGCGAGCCTGTGATCTCCAGCCCTCTTGGAGGCCCAAAAGTCCCAAAGCACTCAAAGCCAGGACACTGACAAGGAGGCTCATCGGCAGCGACAGAAACCCGTGATTTTGTCTAAATTCCATGACCTCTCCGCTTCTGAATCGACTCGAGTTTTTCGAAGGCCAAGTGTTCGCTAGCCGAACCACAGCGGGAAAGGGCGACCACTCGTCCTGGCTCCACCCAGAGGTTTGTGGAGACTCTCTGGGTGGGCTCCGCGAGTAGCGCCGCATGGGCCCGCTCGAACGTCAGCCTGGCGCATTGAAGGCGATCCCAACTCGCGCGCAGAATCCAGCCGCTTCCGAAAATCACGAGAGTGATGATCCCTGACGAAAGCGTGAGTTCTAGGATCGCCTGTCCCGACGAATGACCTTTACCGGTCGTCACCATGTGGGCTCACCTGATTGATGTGTTCTCGGGCCATCTGGAGCTTTCGCTGGATCGTGCCACCGAGCGATTTGACCGCTGCGATCGAGACCAATGAGATGAGGACCATAAGGATCAGATATTCCGTCAGTCCCTGACCTTCTTGCCGAAATCGTCCCTTTTGGGGCGCCAAACGCCGGGTAGATAGATTGTGAGAAAAAATCATGAAAACCTCCCTTGAAGGGACCGGCCAAATGCGGATTTCGTGCCGGTTTGAGGGCACTCAAGTTGACTTTGGGGGACCTCGCTCGCTATCACCTAGGTATGAACCGTAAACCTCGGCTAATGATCTATGAGCGGAAAGAAGTTCTGTTGTTATTGGGACTTGCCGTGATGGTGGGGGTCTTTGCTTTTACTTTTGGGGTCCACCTCGGAAAGCGAGTGCCTCCTCGTCCGTCGACTGTGGCCACCGGGGCGCACGGAGATGAGCCAGCTGCTCCGGAAGTGAAACAGTTGGGAGACCACGCACCCACTCGGCTGGAGCTCCAAGAGCAGGTGTCGGCTGCCGAAGGTGCCGCAGAAGTTTTGGCCGATGAGGCTTTGAGGGACGAAGTCGCTAAGGCAGGCATTCAACTCGAGAAAGCGAAGCAGGTGGAGCTACCTAAAGTGTCCATTGCCGAGAAAAAGGGTGAGCCTCGAGAGTCAGGCGACGAGCCCTCCAAGGTCTCTGTGCTTTTAGCACAGGCCCTCAAGCGTAAGGCTCCTGAGGGTGAGTTCACCCTTCAGATTTCTGCATTTTCGGTCACAGACTCACAAAAGGTCGAAAAGTCTCTTCAGAAATGGGCTGATGCCGGTCTTTCTCCCTGGATCCGAGAGGTTCAAATCCAAGGTAAGGGAAGATGGTATCGCGTTTACGAGGGCGGATTTGCTAATCGGGCTGATGCTGAGAAGTCCGGTGTTCAGCTCAAGTCGCAGGGCAGTGTCGCCAGTTTTGTGGTCACAAAGCGGCCGTAGTTGTAGGGGAGCGTATCGTGAGTAAACAGACGATCACCAAAGTGGAAAAACCCTGGGGTCATGAATTGATCTGGGCGCGCACAGGCGATTATGTGGGCAAGCTTCTCTTTATCAAGAAAGGCCATCGCCTCTCCCTCCAGTATCATCGTGAAAAAGAGGAGACGATCTTCCTCCACGCGGGTGTGATGCAGTTTGTATTTGAGGGGCAAGCGGGAGACCTCGAAGAGATCATTCTGAATTCCGGGGAGGCGCATCACATCCCAGTCGGCCGAAAGCACCGCATGATTGCACTCGAGGACTGCACGGTTTTTGAGGTCTCGACTCCTCAGCTCGATGATGTCGTCCGACTCGAAGATAGTTATGGCCGTACTCCTGAGACCAGGAGTTCTTAGCCGTGAGTCCTCTTCATCTCGTAGTGATGGCCGGCGGAAGTGGAACTCGTTTTTGGCCCAAAAGCACTTCGAGAAGACCCAAGCAGCTTCTTGCGTTTGAGGGACTCTCCTCAAGGACCCTTTTGCAGCAAACGCTCGATCGGTTTGAGAAGTGGGTGAACGTCCAGAATCGCTGGATTGTGACGACCTCGGTCTTAGAAAAGGCCGTTCAAGCTCAGGCCGGTGGAGCTGTCGTTTTGGCTGAGCCGCAGGGTAGAAATACTGCCCCCTGTATTTATTGGGCGGCTCGAGAGATCGCCAACCGGGATCCCAGTGCCGTCATGATGGTGATGCCGTCGGACCACTTCATTCGAGATCAAGCGGCATTTGTAAAAACCGTCAAAGCGGCAGCGGACTGGGCCGAAAAGTCGGGAGACCTGGTGACTCTGGGGATCAAGCCTTCCCGTCCAGAGACGGGCTACGGTTACCTCAAGACGGGTGCAGCTCAAGGTGGGGGTGGGGCCATTGCGCTTGAGGCTTTTGTTGAGAAGCCTGATTTGGATCGAGCCACCCGTTTTGTCGCCGACGGCAATTACCTTTGGAATGGCGGTATGTTTGTTTGGAAGGTGACGTCCATCCTTTCGGAGTTTGATCGCTGGATGCCGGAGATGCGTCGAGCTTGGGAAAAGTCAGGCGGTCAGGTTCAAGAGGCTTACCCGCTGATGACGGCAACCTCGATTGATTTTGGGATCATGGAAAAAGCAGAGCGCGTGGTCACATTTACTCTGGACTGCGGCTGGGATGATCTTGGGAGTTGGACCTCGGTTGAGCTCTTGGCGCGATCGCAAGGCAAGTTCGAAGAATGGGGTGTGGGCCTTGAGGGAAAGGTCACAGCAGTCGACTCTCGAGGCTTAGTGGTCGACGTGCCTGGAAAAAGAGTGGCGACCCTCGGGGTTCAAGACTTGATCATTGTAGAAACAGACTCAGTTCTTCTTGTGGCAAAAAAAGATCGCGCTCAGGATATCAAAAAGTTGGTCGACGCAGTGAAAGCTGCTTCTCCTGATCTCGCCTAACTACTTGGGCGAACCCGCTTTCTTTTTTTGCTCGTTCACTGCTTCGATCGTTTTCAGAGTGCGCTGAAACCGGACTGCAAGCAGGTACGACTCTGCCTGAATGGTGGTCAGAACCTCATCATTGGATTTTGCTGTTACGTTGCTGGCGTAACCGAGTTTTACCAATTCGGCGAAATCGTCGATCCTAAAAGGGGCCTTCCCATCTGCAGGGGTCTCCAGTTTCATCACCTCGGCTACATTGACCGTGGAGGCTCCATTGCTATCTTTTGGAAATTTGGAGAGGTGCTTGGCCACCAAGCACATGATGATGAATCCCTTATTTGAAATGTCGTGCCTCTTGGATGGATCTTGGAGATTTTCCTCATTCATGTAGTGCGTGAATTGCTCCAGAAAGTTGATATCAAACAAAATGACGTTGCCCGTGGCCTCGTCGGTCTTCATAAACCCGGCGAGTGAAAAAGCATCGAGCACGCTCGTGAGCTTGGCTACGGGCACTTGCATGATCTGATTGACGTAACGCTGTAGTAGCGCGACGCGGATATCGGTTCCTTTTTTTCCATCCAACTCGGCGGGATTTCCCCAGCGTGAGGCTACAAGGAGGATTCCTGCACAGGTCTTCATGACATCGCTGGCCGAGAGATAGACGTATTGAGCAACTCGTTTGCCGTCTTTCTCGCTGTAGACAAATTCACTGCTCGCACTCTCCAGTTGCCGAATTCGGGTGCTGGCCACGCGTAGGCGGGTCACCAAAGTGCGCATGAGGATCTTGAGCCATTCTGGGATCTTATCGAGCACTTGCTGAAAAGAGGGCCCGGAGATCTCGACGAGCTCGCACTCCGTCAATGCTTCTCCCGAGGCAGATCTTGGGTTGCCATCCAAGAAGGCGAGCTCTCCGACAATTTGTCCGCTTCGAATCGTCTCGATCTCGATGTCCGAATCGCCCTTCTTTTTAAATATTCGGAGATTTCCAGTCTTAAGTAGGTACATGGCGCCCGCATTTTCGCCTTCTTTGAAGAGAAACTGTCCTTTTTTGAGTCGCACTGAAGGGACGCCTGCCGGAGTGCTCGGGGTACTTGAAGGAGGAGTGATGGCCATGTCTATTTGCTCGTCATCTTCCAGGCGCCGTCCCAGTCGGGCTCGACGCCTGTTGTTTTAAGTTCTGCGCATCTTTCTAAATACATGCTCGATGGCCCATCTTCTTGGCCCTCAAAAGTGAGTTTGGAGTTCGCCTCTTTGAATTTTGAGATCGCTCCCTCCCAATCCTGCTTGAGGTAGAGCTGTCTGGCCTCTTCAAAAGATTTTAGGCCTTCAGGGTCATAATCGCGTTCCAAGACCTGGATCAGCTCAACGGCTTCTTTTTTGCCCTTCACCTTCACCGAATCTAGAGTCCGATGGGCGGGGAGTGGCTCATCCCCCTTTTGAATCATGTTAAAAGTAAAGCGGGTGGTGACAATGCCGGCACCGTAATACTTGGTGAGACCCTCGAGGCGAGAGGCCAGATTGACGTGATCGCCAATGACGGTGTACTCAAAAATTCTCTCGGAACCCATGTTTCCTACGTTGACGAGACCTGAGTTAATCCCGATGCCGATATTCACTTCGACTCCGTACTGAGTTTTGAAGCGTTCTTGGTGTTCGGCGAGCTTTTGAAGCATGATCTGGGCTGCCCTGCACGCATTGGCTGCGTGCTTGGGTTGGTCCAGCGGCGCACCCCAGAAGCACATGACCGCATCACCAATGTACTTGTCGAGCGTGCCTTCGGTGTCAAAGACCACGTCGGTCATGATTCCTAGGTAATCATTAAGAAACGCGGCCAGAGCCTTGGGGTCCATTCTTTCCGAAAACGTCGTGAAACCTCGGATGTCTGAAAACAAAATAGAGAGTTCGCGCCGCTCTCCGCCCACAGTGAGTTTTGTTGGATCTTTGAGGATGGAGTCCACGATGGCCGGTGAGACGTACTTTGAAAACGCACCTTTGATGAATTTTTTGTTTCTCTCTTCAAGGACGTACTTGATGGCGTTGGTGGTCACGAAGGTGACGAAAAGTTGGAGGTAAATAAAGCTCGAGTCCCAGTAGATGTCCCTTTCAAAGAGGAGCTTTTGGTCCACCGATCCCAGAACCAAGAACGTTCCAATGCCCAGAGCGAGGGCTGGGATCGACTCCAGCTTTTCGACCATGAATGCAAAGAGAGCTCCTCCTAGGATCAAAAGAGTGAGGAGGATGGCCGATGCACGCTCGCGACCCAAGAAGCCGTAGCTCAGAAAGTCGTTCGAGAGGATATTGTCCAGAATGCTGGCATGTCCCTCCACCCCAGGAACATTCGAGTCAAATGGGTACGCTCTCATGTCAAAGACACCAACGGCACTGAGACCCAGAAAAACGTAGGCATCTTTGAGGAGTTCTCGATAGTCGATCTTGACTAACTGATGGTTGATTTCGGTTTCGACCACCTGAGTATCTTCTCTAAGGAGGTCCACTGCAGAGACGTACGGAAAGGAACGAGCTTTGCCACGGTAATTAACGCTCAAAACGCCCAGTGGAGAGGTGGGAAGCGGTTTTCCATCGAGTCCTAATTGAAGAGTGGAGAGTCGATTTTTTGAATTGAGCGTGACCAGAAACTTCTTTTCTGTACCGGCCTCTGCCATAGCAAAGGCAATGGGCTTCTGAAGGCTTCCCGCCATGGGAGTGTTTTTGATTTCTTGGCGAATTTTTTCGTATTCTGGATCGTTCGGCTCCATGTCGAGTAGATGATCGATTCTGGCTCGCAGCGCTTCATCGGGTTGAGCTACGTATCGTAGAGAGTTCGCTCGACGAATCACGCCATCGGGGTCGAGTTGTGTTTCGAGTGTGCCCTGAAATAGGCTGAGATTATTGAAGAGGGGAATGTTCGGAACCAATTGGATCGGGGCCAGGAAAGCACTCTGGCGAGGGTCAAAAGATTTTAGGCGTTCAGCTCCGCCCACCACTTCGTACCCAAAGCTGGAGAAGCTATCGGGGATAGCTTTGAGTAGCAGAGGCTCGGTGAGGGGGCAGCTTTGTTCATCCTCGTAGACGGGCTGACAGGAGCCTTCATTCATCCAGCCTAGGACTAATCGCTTTTGATGAGTTGCGATCAAACCTGCGAGTACGGGATCGGTTTCGTGCTTGTCTGCTTCGTGTCCCAATTTGTTCTGAGTGAGCAGTTGACGTAGTCCATCCGAGACTTTTTGGTTCGGCTCCGAAAAGACGATATCGAATCCGACCACTTTGGCTCCGGCTGCAAAGATCTGATCCGTGAGCACAGCAATGAGGGAGCGGTCCCACGGCCATCGTCCCAACGACGCAATGGATTTGCTGTCGACTTCCACAATCACAATTTTATTTTTAGGCGGGCGTTCGCCTCGGATCTTAAACTTCCAGTCCAGAAAGACACTCGAGAAACGCCTGAGCCCTGGAAACACGCGAGTTCTAAGAAAGTCATTGTGAAGCTCCCCCACCACGCCCGCCTCATGCACCCAGAAGGCGAAGGCAAAAAGGGCAATCAGTGGCAGCTGGAATAGCCAAATACGATTCTTCATGAAGCGGTGCTCTCTAGGTGACCTATCGGCCCAAAACGGGTTAAACTTTTGGAGTGAAAACGGAATTTCGACTTCCAGCCTTGGCGCTTCCGATCCTGGTGGTCGACGACATGCCTGCCGTGCGCTCGATCATTCGAGGGATGCTGGAGGATTTTGGCGCGACCCGGATCGAAGAGGCCGAGGACGGCGAGCAGGCGATCGAGCTCATCCGAGAGCGGAGCGCCCAGGGCAGGCCTGGGTTTTCTTTGGTGGTAACGGACTGGCTCATGCCCGGGATGGAAGGTGTTGATCTCGTTAGGGAAATCAGGAGCACTCCCGCCACTCGGGAACTTCCTGTTTTGATGATCACTTCGCAGGGGCAGCGGCACCAATGGGCCGAGGCTCAGGCAGCTGGAGTGACGGGTTTTGTGGTGAAGCCTTTTGACGAGCTCCAGCTCTCGCGAGAGCTCTCCCGGATTTTGGGCTCCGCCAGAGCGCAGCCGTTGAACTCTGGGTCATGACCCAGGGTCGCCAGACCTGCGCGTCCGTCAAAATCAGGCCCCAGAACCCGAGCCAGAACCCCCACTGAAACGGGAGGTCTCGTTTTTTTTCCTCGGTGCCCATGCTTCCTGTTTCGGAGGGGCGGAGGATACGCTTGAGCGTTTTAGTCTGCTGTTGATTGGGGTGTGGCCCACCCCTCGCACGGCGCTTGAGGATGAAGGAACTCATCGAAGGGCTCCTGGACCTATCTCGGATTCGAGTGGGGAGGTCTGCTTTGTAGAGACCGAAGGCGCTCGAGGAAATCGCCTTCGGGCTACTTTTTTGAACCCGATTTGACAGGCCGGCTGAGGCCCACGGCCAGACAAGCGAGCATTGTGAGCCAAAAGAACCAGAATGCGGGGCTTGAGCTGGAATGAAAATCCACCCCGGGGAGATTGGCTGCGTCGATCACGAGCTTGGTGCCAATCACGAGCACCAGGAGGTAAGCCGTGACTTCCATTCGAGGAAAGCGGTCGATCAAGGTGATAAATTCATTTGCGGCCACACGCATGAGGATGACCCCCATGAGGCCTCCCGTAAAGACGACCCAGAACTTATTGGAGAGCGCCACGGCGGCAAGAATCGAGTCGACCGCGAAGGCAATGTCGGTGAGCTCAATGACGAGGACAATTTTCCAAAAGGCCCACTTGCCCGTGGGGGTTTTGGACTTGGCTTTTTGGGTCTCGGAGTCTTCGTTCTCGCCGTCTTTTTTGCCTCTCCATTCTTTCCAGAAATGCGAAGCAGCGACGTAGATCAGGTAGCCTCCACCCACCCATTTGACCCAGAGCCATTTCATCAAATAAGTGGTGATACTGAGTGCAATCAGCCTAAAAACCACCGCTCCCACCAGGCCATAAGTGAGCGCTTTGCGTTGCAAATGGGGGGGAAGGGGTTTGGCCAGCAGTGCTAGAACCAGCGCGTTATCGATCGAAAGGATGCCCTCTAAGAAGGCAAGAAACCCGATCACGGCTAGGTCTTGAGATGTGAACATGAGGGATTGGGCCTAAAGAGTGGTGAGTCATGATGGATTCGAACCATCGACCCTCACATTAAAAGTGTGATGCTCTACCGACTGAGCTAATGACTCACCGATGCCCAAGGGACTATCAAAGGAAGCTCCCCTCGGCAACCTCCAGTTATGGTAGGGAAAAAAACAGCATGAAGCGCATCTATAACTTTAGCTCAGGTCCGGCGATCCTCCCTGTCTCAGTTTTGGAAGAGGCCTCCCGTGGGGTTTTGGAGATCAACCGCTCGGGGATGTCGATTTTGGAGGTCTCCCATCGAGGCAAGGACTACGAAGCGATCCATCAGGGAGCCAGAGACCGGCTCCTGAGGCTCCTGGGGCTTGCCGCCGAGGATTTTACGGTGCTGTTTTTGGGGGGCGGGGCCACGCTCCAGTTTGCCATGGTCCCCATGAATTTTCTGACCCCTGACAGAACCGCCGACTACCTCCATACGGGAGAGTGGAGTGGGCGGGCTCTGGCCGAGGCCGCTCGGTTTGGTAAAGCCCATCTTGCTGGAAGCTCCGAGGCCGAAAAATTTAGCAGGCTCCCCGAGTCCTGGCGTTTTACCCCGGGCGCAGCCTACGTCCATGTCACCACCAACAATACTATCGAGGGCACGCAGTGGAAAACCGTACCCCCAGCAGGAGAGGTGCCCCTGGTGCTCGATGCTTCATCGGATCTGCTTGGAATTGTTCGGGACTACTCACGCTTTGATTTGATCTATGCAGGGGCACAGAAAAACTTAGGTCCAGCGGGCGTGACCGCCGTGGTGATCAAAAAGGCTTTTTTGTCCAAGGCCAATCCCCAAATTCCTTCGATCCTCTCGTATCAGGCGCACGCCGCAGCCGATGCCCTTCTCAATACGCCTCCCGTTTTTTCGGTCTATGTTCTGGGCCTGAATCTCCAGTGGCTTGAGCAAGAAGGAGGCGTCGCGGTGATGGCTGAGCGCAACGAGAGAAAAGCTCGCGCCGTTTATGAGGCGCTCGATGAATTTCCTTCGGTGTATGATCCTACGGTTAAAGTCACTGAGCATCGCTCGGTGATGAACCTCACCTTCAGGCTCAAGAGCCCAGGGCGCGAGGCCGATTTTTTAGCCGGTGCGCAGGCTCTGGGGATGGATGGACTCAAAGGTCACCGCTCGGTCGGCGGATTTCGGGCGAGCATGTACAATGCTTTCCCAGAAGAGGGTGCTTATGCCCTGGCTGAGTATTTAAGAAATTTTGCTCGGCGCTGAGCCGAGCATTACTTTCGGGCCGCGGGCTTCTTGCTCTGCTTCTCGACCTGCTTTTCGCGCCGAAGGGTATTGAGGATCGCGAGGGCTTCGTGGCGCAAATCATTCTCGTGAATGAATCGGTAAAAGTTTTCCATGTCAGGGTGGTGTCTGAAATTTTTGAACGAAGCAGACATTTCGCCTGAGCCTGCAGCAGCCAGTGCTGCGGCATTGCCACCGCCACCGCCGCCACCCCCACTTGCTGCAGCGGCTTCGTCTTCATCCACCTCTTCGGCGTCAGAAGCATTTTCTTCGGCGGCTCGTGCAGCAGCTACAGGATCGTCGCTCGCCTTGGCGCCCTTGGCGGATTTTGGGGCTGGCTTGGCGGGAGCTTTAGAGGCTTTTGCGGGTTTTGCTGCGGCTGGAGCTGCTTTTTTCTTAGTCATAGTGTTCGACTCCTAACTTGTTTTTGTCCATTTACGCAAGCTCGGTTGAGCCTTGTTCGTAGCGGTGAAGCTTATTGTAGAGGGTTTTGATCGTGATCCCGAGGTGCTGAGCGGCCTTGGTCTTATTGCCCTGACAGAGATCGAGGGTTTGAAGGATGTGCTCCCGCTCCACGTCTTCGAGCGTGCGAAGAGTGGTGAGCCCGGGCAGGGGATCTCCGCTAGGCTCAATCGGCAGAGGATTGGGGTTAGAGCGGATATTGGGTGGAAGATCCTCAAAACGGATCTCGTTTCGCTCCGATAGGATCTTGAGTCTTTCGATCGTGTTTTGGAGCTCGCGGATGTTTCCAGGCCATGAGTAGCTTTGCAGTGCCGGAAAAACCCGGGGATCAATTTTGTACTGAGGGTTACGGCTACCTGAGCGCAAAAAGTGCTGAATCAACTCAGGGATGTCTTCGGCGCGCTTGCGCAGGGGGGGCATGCGGAGAGTGATGGTGTTGAGGCGGTAAAATAGATCTTCGCGAAATCGGCCTTCGCGCACTTCGACTTCAAGGTCACGGTTCGTAGCGCTGACGACCCTGACATCCACGCGGATCGCTTTTTTTCCACCGACCCGATAAAACTCTCCCTCTTGTAAGAAACGAAGGAGCTTGGCCTGGATCGGGAGCGAGAGCTCGCCGATCTCATCGAGAAAAAGCGTGCCCTGATCCGCCATTTCGCAAAGACCAATCTTCTGGGCTACGGCTCCAGTGAAGGACCCTTTTTCGTGACCAAAGAGTTCGCTTTCGAGCAAGGACTCTTGAAGCGCGCCGCAGTTCACGACGATGTAGGGTTTGTCAGAGCGCTCGCTCTGAAAGTGAAGCTTTCTTGCAATCAGCTCCTTGCCGGTACCGCTCTCACCTTGAATCAGAACAGTGGCGGTTGTGGGGGCAATTTTATCGACCATCGAGATGAGGCTCGAGAGCGCAGGGCTTGAGCCAATGAGATCGATGTGGCGATTTTCGCTTTGAACTAGGCTTTTGAGAGCCTTGTTTTCGTTTTTGAGGAGCTCTTGCTGTTCCAGGATGCGTTCTTGAGCTTTTCTTAGCTCGAGCGTTTTCTCTTCGATCGAGCTTTGGAGGCGTCGGTTGAAATCGAGGGTCTGTGCAAAGAGCTTTTGATTGCTGATTGCTACTGCGATCTGGCCTGCTACGGCTTCAAGCGTGATGACATCGTCTTCGTCAAAAGCATTCTTGAGATCACTCTCGACGTTGATCACGGCAATCAGGGTTCCATCTTTGATCACTGGGACCGAGAGTTCGCTCTGTGAGGTCACGGGGAGCGAGGCACTCGTGTAGTGCGGGTCGCGAGAAAGATCATTGGCGAGGTAGCTGTTTTGCGTCCGAATCACCTGGCCCACAATCCCCACACTGCCCAAGGACGACTGAGTGCGGAGCCTGTGACCGATTTTGATGTGGGCGCTGTGAGCACCGGCCTGAGCCTCGAGGCTTGCGGTTTCTGTCGCCTCAGGCTTCACGCTCCAGATGTGGATGGCGTAGAAGTGAAACTTGGATTGAAGCAGGTTGACCACTTCTTGGTAGAACGACTCGCTCTGCAGCAGGTCTTGAAGCTTGGTTGAGAGCTCGTTGAGGAGTCTCAGCCGGAGGGCTTGTTTTTTGAGTGAAGAAATTTCAGCAACCATACGTTTGAACCGGGCGGACCCTATCTTTTTTACATACCGCGTGCAAGGTGTTTCTCGCGGTGCAGCAAAATTTACAAACTATTGATTTTGCTTGGATTTATTGTTTCCAACAAAGAAAACGCGGCTCTCGGAGGCCACGGTTTGGAGGGGCTCCATCTGGGAGAAGCAGTCCCCGGCGAGGATCTTTTGGTAGGCCACCCGAATCAGCACATTTCGCCCCTCTGGTGCGGGGATCTGGAGCGGGAGCATGCGCATGGAGCCCTTATAGCCGCGGTCATGCTCGTGCTTGGCTTCGAGAGTGCCTTGGGCCTTGGGTTCGCCATCGAGATTGAACCAAGGAAGATCAGGGTTTGCGTTGAATTCTTCGAGTGTAGCGGCCGTATAGCCGTAATGAACACGGCTGATCTTGCCGTCGATGAACTGATGGCTTCCGCTCAAAGAGACCCGGCCGGCGTAGCAAATAAAGGGATAACCCGCTGAATTGGGGAGCTCCAGCTGCAGGGTGGAGAGGGTGTCGGAGGCCCAAGCCTGGGAGAGCCCCAGCGTGATCAGGGTGGAGAGGGTGGATAAAAAGAGCCAGGGCGCGCGTGTATTTTTTCCAAACATGCGGCGGGCGTATAATGCCAGAGCAAAAAAGTCAACATTAGGGGCCCGTCCTTTTTTGCGTGGTCCAGAACGGGAAAGGCTCGGGCGGGCAGGGCTCTTCTTTAATGCCGCTGTACGCATCGAAGCAAAGACCGGTATCATTTGAGATTGCCGCGAAACCTAAGCTCTTACCGCTACTGGGGAAGGTGCCTTTTCCCGGGAAAGCATATTTTTCTCGGACACCTCCGGACACGGTAGTTAGGTTTCCTCGTCCGGCAAGGTAAATGACTCTTCCGCCTCTCAGGACTTGGTTAACCCCCTTGAGATGGCGCTCGCAGTCATCCTTGGACAAGGTGTTACCTTGCACCAAGGTGGTGACCTCGCTTGCGCTATCCAAAACGTGCACCATGAACCCGGAGAGACCCTGGATATCAGAATCGTAGAGATCCTGGCACTCCAGTAACACGCGATCGGGAGTGGTGCTGAGCTCCGCAACGCCTTCGTTTTGAAAGAGAATTCGAAAAGAAGAGGTTGCGCATCCAGAGAGTATGATGCCCACGCTTAGACCCAGCCATTTATTTCTTTTTGAGAGCTTCATAAGCCTCCGTGAAACTCTTGAGAGCCCTTTGTTTATAGGGCGTCCGACTTTTTAAAAGGCCTTTGTACTCCAAAATTAACTCTTCTGGACTCGGGGCCCGCCCGAGTTTTCCGCTTGCCGTTTGCTGTTTCCGGCATAACCACCGTATTGCGAGCGGCATAGCTATGCTTGGGTCTTTTAGATCTTTTTGACGAACGTTCTTGAATAAAAAATTCTGGCTCTCACCGCTGGGATCTTGAAGGATTCTCAAGGTAGCTTTTGTGATCTGCGCGATTCCAAAAGCGCTCTTATTCTCAGCCGGATCCAGAGGTGGGCTGACGCTCAATTCTTTATTGAAGTAGTCGGTCCAAGTGGCAATCAATTCATCGAATAGGTCTGCACCCTTATACTCTCTTAGTCTTCCTGCAGTCGGCCACACTGTGCCTGTGCGGACATGGCTTTTGAAAACAAATTCAATGTCAGCTCGATCTAGATAAGCGCCCTTGATGCGCCGAGCATGACTGTCGACAATGGTAATGCCGCCAGGATTCCTCCGGCTCGCCGGAACGCGTCTCGGATGCGCGCGAACCTGGGTTGTTTTCCGTATTTTCATCTGGGCCATGGTTTAGGCTCTACTCAAACATGTATTCCCAAGGCTTGACCTTGATGCCCTGGGATTGGAAGGAGTCCGTGATAGGCGCAAGTAGGTAGGCCTCTGCACCTCTATTTCGATTCAAAAATGCCTTCAGCAACTCGAGTTCGGTTTTCTTTACCGTCTCACGGTCAAAAATTTGAAAAGCCTTCAGTTTTCCACCTAACTGTTCCTCTACTAGGTGCACCAATTTTTTTCCGGGTGACCGATAATAGTAAAACGAATGTCTTTTGCCACCTGAGTAACTATTTTTTGCCATCCGTTCATTCATTAAAGTGATTTGAAGTGCCTTCAAGATGGGCGCCCCAAGATGAGTAGCCACCCCTGAGTCCAGTGGGAGATAAATAGGTTTTCCCGTTCCTGAAGGGTGGGGTTCGAGTCTCAGCAGCACAAAGAGGTCACACAATGCTTTAAGGTGCGTGGCGACTTTCTTGTGATTCGCGCGAGTTAACCTTGCAAATGCTGCAGCCGTTGGCTCTTCAAGTGTCGAGGAGAGCTTTAGTAAAGAATAGGCTAGTTCAGCATCCAATCGTAGACGTACAAATTGATGAATGTCTCGCTGACAGGTGAGATCAATCCAATCCTGAAAGAACTCTGAACGAGCCTGAGAGTCGCGAATGAAGGCGATTCCAGGCATACCCCCAGCCTCGAGGTATTTCAGAGTATCGAAGCGAGTTGCCCTTGATTTTCCAACAGGCATGCCGAGCGTCTCCCACAAAGTCATCGGAAATAGCCGCAGCTTCCCCATGCGCCCCGTGAGAGATTCGCGGATATTCTGAAGCAGCGAAAACTCGGTGGATCCTAGTAATAGAAATTGACCTGGACGTCGATCAGCGTCCACCTTCAGCTTGATAGCATCGAAAATAGCAGGAGACTTTTGGGCCTCATCGATAATGGCGGGCCGCGCTTCCGATATCGTTGCCAAAAAAGTACTCGGACTATCTTGAGCAAGGCTCTGCTTAGAGCGGTCATCCAATGAAACATAAAGCGAATTCTTCAGTCCCCTTGCAAGGATCTCTCGAACTAAATAGCTCTTTCCGGTCTGTCGGGCCCCCTGTATGGCTACTACTGGCATGAACCGAAGTCGCTTCTGAAGTTGTATGATCGCGAGTCGAGGTCGCAGGTGTGGCATTGCTTAGATTTTAACCCCATCAGTTTTTGGAAATCAATTCCAAAATCAGGGGGGGTCTCACTTCAAGGATGTGCTCAAAGCTTCAAGTCAAGCGCCGAGTAAGTAAAAATAACCTTCGCTCCCGCCCTCTTGATCGAGGTGAGTGATTCCACGAGAGCACGGTCGAGATCCAGCCAGCCCCTTTGGGCAGCGGCGTGCATCATCGCGAACTCGCCGCTCACTTGATACGCCGCAATCGGAAGATCAAAGCCCCGAGCCAGATCCGAGATCACATCCAGATACGAGAGTGCTGGCTTGACCATCAAAAGATCAGCGCCTTCGCTAACATCCAGGCGAGCTTCGCGCACAGCCTCCAAGCGATTGGCGGGATCCATCTGGTAGGTTTTTTTATCACCAAAGCGAGGAGCCGAATCGAGCGCCTCACGAAAGGGACCATACAGGCACGAAGCGTACTTGGCCGTGTAAGAGAGGATCCCGGTTTCGGTGAGACCCGCTTCATCCAAATGCCTTCGAATCGCTCCCACGCGGCCATCCATCATATCGGAGGGAGCCACATAATCCGCTCCCGCCTGCGCCAGGCAGCGCGCTTGTTCGCAGAGGATGGGGAGAGTGGGGTCGTTGAGGATCGTGCCGTCACTGACGTAACCATCGTGTCCATCGCTTGAGTATGGATCCATGGCGACATCGGCAAAGATCACGAGCTCCGGAAACTTTTCTTTAAGCGCTCGAATCGCCTCAGGCGCTAGTCCCTTGGGATTTTTGGACTCCATGGCCTGGTTGTCTTTTTTAGAATCCGGAATCACTGGAAAAAGTGCCACTCCATGAACCCCTTTTTTGAGGGCTTTTTCGGCCTCAAAAAAAGCTTCGTCCACGCTTAATCGATAGTTTCCTGGAATGGACTTGAGCTCCTCTCGCACCTTGACGCCTTCGCGGATAAAGAGGGGCAGAACAAGGTCGCTCGGGCGAAGCTCGGTTTCTCGGACGAGGGTTCGGATTGAGGCGTTTCTTCGGTTACGGCGTGGGCGTTCCTGCATGAGGACCTCCATCAGTAGGGTTATGCGCAGATTGAATCAGCTGGGCCACAGTGTGAGTCCAGGGCTTGGAGTCGTTGACACAAGGGGCAAGCTCCAGGGTCTCTCCACCGAGACTCAAAAAACGTTCTTTTTCACGAACCCCGATTTCTTCGAGCGTCTCGAGGCAATCCGAAACAAAAGACGGACAGGCAACGACCAGATGCTTGATCCCTTTTTTGACCAAGGTCTCGAGGTAAAAATCCGTGAACGGACGAATCCAGGGTTGTTTGCCGAGTCTGGACTGAAAAGAAACGCTGTACTGGTGTGGGGTGAGCCCCAAGGCGCGGGCGATCCCATGCGCTGTCTCATAGCTCTGCCCCCGGTAGCAGAGTCGATGCTCGAGGCGCTCACACCCAGGCTTGGGGAGACACGTCACGCAGTCGGGAGAGCTCTTGAGCACATGACGCTCCGGAATACCGTGAAAACTAAGCAGCAGGTGTTTTTGCGTCCCACTTGTCGAAAAAAGGAGAGGCCGGATGAGAGCCGCTTGAGCCTCAAGAAAGCCCTGGTCCTGATAAAAGGGTTGGACCACATGCACTCGAGGATTCCAGTGCATTTTGCCTAAAAGCTGGTTGATGTGAGTCAGCGTGCTTCCGACCGTGCTTTGTGCAAACTGGGGATAAAGGGGGGCCACGGTCAGATGGACCACGCCTTGAGCGCGCAAGCGCTCCAGTGCGGGGAGAAGCCCGGGATTTCCGTAACGCATTCCCCAATCCACATGGATTCCTTGGGGCCCAA
>Ga0169931_10004138_pt1 | contig 22668 bp, 21 predicted proteins | sample Kivu_15m_20L_FD_129675 | JGI IMG/M metagenome (GOLD analysis project Ga0169931, IMG submission 129675) | Freshwater microbial communities from Lake Kivu, Western Province, Rwanda to study Microbial Dark Matter (Phase II) - Kivu_15m_20L... | ecosystem: Environmental > Aquatic > Freshwater > Lake...
AGGTGCGCGATCCGCTCCCACTCCGCATCCGAAATCGCGTGGCGGTGGCTCATGGCGCGCTCCGTGACTCAAAACACCGCCCGCCGACTACCCACACTACCCACGCGCTGTCAACACGGCCTAAGGTGCAGTGACGGGCTGAGTCGTCTTCACCGGCCCCGGAACCTGCCATGCCGGACACACCAGCGACGGTGCTACTTCGTCACGGAACGACGCGCGACCGCGCCGTGCGGCTGCTCGCTGTCGGGCCGGACGCGGACTTCGTTGAAGCCGGTGGCGACGCGTATTCGTGCGCCGCGGGATTCTCTACGGTCGTCGCGGGCGCACCCACGGGGCTATCGGCGCGCCGGAACAATACGCTCGCGCGAAAGCCGGCAACTTTCCGAACGAGGGCGGTCCTGTCATACTAGAGGTTGAAGTACCGGGTTGGATCGTGGATATTCTCCGCACCGACCCGTTCGCCGCGATGGTGGTCGCGTCCGGGGAGGTCCGATTCGAGCCGGACCTCGGACTGCCGGAGCTTCAACGAGAATGGCCGACACTCAACAAACGGATCGTGCCGGTGTGACCGCGGCGGATGCGGCGCGCGAGTTGCTCGCGCGCCCGCCGCAGCCGGGGTACGATGTGGTGCGCCTCGCGGACGACCTTATCTCCGTCGCTCAACATTACGGTTCACTCGAACTCGAAGCGGTTGTCGCCGGCGACGCGCGCGCGGTTGTTGTGCGCGGCGAACCGTCGATTGCCCTACCCGGCAGCGGGCCGATGCGGTTGTTCCGCCCGCTGTTGGCGCGACTCGCGGTGCTGGGCGCGGACGAAACCGGCACCGCGTGCGACCCCTACCGCGCGACGTTCGTCCTCGTGCGTTCGGCGCGAGGTGGCCCGGTGCGGCTCGCGGTGGAACTGACGAACACACCCTCCGTGCAGCGCCTCTCGATCGCGCGCACCGAACTCACCGTGCGAAGCGCGCCTCAGGTCGCGCCCGCGCCACCCTCGGCACCAGTGACCGCTTCGGTTTGATGGCGGCGCCGGCGCAGTAACCGCCACCAGAGCGCCGCGGCGACCCACGCACAGACGCCCGTTCCCAACCCCACCGCCAAGCCCATCAGATAGAGCACGTTAGAGCCGGCTAGTTGTGACTCTTGGCGCGTCGGGTTGTCCGGCGTTCCATATCCGCTCGATAGCGCTTCGAGAGTGCCAATCCGCTCGACAACGTCCAGCGCGACGCACACGACGGCCGTGCTGAGCGCGATTGCGAGCGCCCACAGAAGGAATCGCTTCACGGGGTGTTCTCCGCAGCGTTGCCGTGCGAGTCCATGCTCAGCGCGTCGGTGGCGCAGACGAGCGCGCACGCGGAACACGAGACGCAGTCGCGCGGGCGCGGGAGCCACGGCCCAGACGCAGCGAGCGCCATGCAGTCGGTGGGGCACGCTTCGACGCAGTCGCCACACCGCGTGCAGCGGGACGCATCCAGCACCGGGAGTTCGCCGAACGCGGTCACTCGTGCAACTCCTCGTCGGCCAAGTCGATCACCGGTTCCGCGGACTTGCGGCGGGGCCTCGGTTTGGGCGCGCTCGCCTTCGCGATCAGCGCGTCGCCGACCGTGCGCCGAATTGCCGCGGCCATGAGTCCGCTCGCGGCGTCTTCGAGCACCGGTTGCGTGAGCGGCGGGAACAGCGCCAACCGTGCGCCCAAGTCGAACAGCGCCGCGGCCCACTGCACGCGGTCGGCGTCGTTCAGTTTCACGTCGCTCACGGCCACGATCGGCACGTCCGGCAACTCGCGCGAGAGGTCCGCGATGAGGCGCAGCGGGCCGGTTGAGTCTTCGGCCAGTTCTGCCTGAACAAAGAGGACGCACGGCCGGCGCTCGCGCACGAGTGACAACGCGCTGTCAACGGTGCGCGCGGGGCAAATCAGCCACGCGTTTTCGGTGGCGAGGTCCGCGAGTTGCCGCGCGATCCAACCGTCCGCTTCGAGAATCACCAGCGCCGGCGCGCGCGTCACGGTGCGCCCCCTTCCGGCTTCTTCTGCTGAAGGCCCAGCGCCTCTATGCGGCGCGACAAGCGCGCGCGGAACACCCCGAGCAGCGCCGCGGCGTCCGTTTGGTTCTGGTCGCACTTCGCCAGCGCGAGCGCGATGAGCCGCTTTTCGACGGCTTCGAGAATCGCATCGAGCTCCAGCGGTTTTGAAGGCGCGGTGCGCGGCGCGTCGGCCTTTACGCGCATGACAAGAGGCAGGTGCTCGCGCAGAATCGGGCCGTCCGGGGCGCGCGCTGCGGCGTCGCGCAGCACGTCCGCGAGTTCGCGCAGGTTGCCCGGCCACTTGTGCGCTTGAAGCACGACGAGCGCCGCGGAGTCGAGCGCGCGATTCGGGATCACACGCGCCGCGAGCCGCGGAAGGTCGTCGAGTCGGTCGCGCAGCGGCGGCACTCGCAGTTCGAGCGCGGATAGCGCCGTTTGGAACACGGGCACGAGCGCGCCGGTGCTCACCGCGTGCGCGGCGGTGTGTTCGCTCCCGCACGCGAGCCGCAACTGTGGGTGTTCGGCAACGTGGTCCGCGAGTTTCTGCTGCAAGTCGCGGGGAAGGGCGGTTGGCTCCTTTAAGTAGAGCGTTCCGACGCGCTCCGAGGCCGCCACGCCACCAAGCCCGAACAGCGCGCTTTCGATGAGGTACGGTTGAAGCCCGGCGCAATCGACCGCCACAAACGCGCGCTCGCGGTTCGGGCCGCTGTGGTGAATCGCGCGCGCCGCGGTCTCTTTGCCGCTCCCGCGCTCGCCGACCAGCCACAGCGGTGCGTTCACTTGCGCCGCGAGGCGCGCTTGCGACACGAAGTGCGCGGTCGCGAGCGCCGGGCCTTCGAGGAGATCGAACGAGAAGTGCGCGGCACGCGCCGCACGTAACTCGGCGACGCTTGCGGGCACGCGCTTCGCGGCCGCGGGCACCGGTTCGCCGACGACCTGAATGAACCCGACGACGCCGAAGATGCCACTTTCGCCGGCGAGGGGCACGAAGGTGATGTCCCACCACGGCGGGCCGTTCTTCGCGGGCGGCGCGGGCCTGCGCGCGCGGTCGGCGCGCCCGGCCATCGCTTCCGGCGTCGGCGCGAGCGTCGCCTGAAGCGCGGAGCCGGCCCGCCGCGCGGAACACGCCATCCCGAGTGCTTCCGCGAGTGTCACGCCCGTGAGCTTTTCCCACGCAGTGTTGGCGAAGCGTAACCGCCGACCCTTCCCGACCACGAACACCGGCGTCCGCGAGTGCTGAAAGAACGCGCGCCAGCCGAACCCGTCGCTGCCGCGGGGCCGACCCTTACCGGTGATCGGTGGCTGCGCGCCCGACATCGCCCGCGCTCACTTCTTCTTTTTGAGCAACTTCAAATGAATCGCGCCCACGTCCCACATGTAATGGCCGATCTCGTACTTCTCCACGGCCGCGGTCATGTGTTCGAGGCACTTCTTCGCGTCGCCCTCGCTCTCGTAGTAGAGCGCGACGTACAGGTTCGCGTAGAAGCGGGCCTCTTTGCGGTCCTCTTCGCCGAGCTTCGCTTTCTCCGCGGCGTCGAGCACGTCGACCGGCTTGATCTTGCCCGCGAACAGTTCCATCACTTCCTTCATCGGCACGCGGGTGTCCTTCGTGACCGGGATCAGGTCTTCGCGGGCCTTCTTCGGTGTGTTCGCGCGGGCGTTGCACAGGTAGTGCCACGCGCTGTTCTCCACGTCTTCTGGGTTCACCTTGCGGTGCAGGTCGAACTGCGCCACGCCGTCTTTGAAGCGCGCGGCGTAGTACAGCGCGATGCCGCGCCGCCAGTGGTCCGGGGCGAACTTCGGGCGCTCCTTCAGGAAGGCGTCGAAGTCCTCAATGGCGGCTTTGAAGTCGCCGTTCTTCAGGTGCGCGTCGCCGCGCCGGTCGAGCGCCACGATCGCCTTCGGTTCGAGCTTCAGCACTTCGGAGAAGGCTTTCACGGCTTCGGCGTTCTGGCGCAGTTTGTCATGCGCGGTGCCGGCGGCGAACGGGATCGCGGGGTTCTTCGGGTCCAACTTCGCGGCGCGCTCGGCGAGCTTCAACACCTCGTCGTACTTGCGCTCCTTGTTGGCGTCTTCGATCTCCGACAGCAACTTCTGCAATTCCTTCTCCTTCTCTTTGTCCTGCCGGCCGGTTGCAACCGCGCCGCACGTGAAGAGTAGGCCGGCGAGCAGCGCCGCGGCACCCAAAGCGCGCATGGGAAGTCCTCACTAGGTGTGTGCGAATGATCCTATCGCGGCGGTGGCGCGTATAACAGCACGCATCCCCGAATTCAGCGGAGCACGAACATGGCGGACCCGGCGAAGGGCGCGAACAAGAAAGAGATGATGCAGTTCCTCGTGCCGGCGCTCGGGATCGGCGCGCTGGTGATTCTGGTGGGGTTGGTGGTGCTCACCTCCGGGTCCGCCGCAGCGCCGAAAATGTCGGACGGGTCCGACGGGAGCGAGAAAGACCCGGACCTGAAGGAGCTCGCGCCCGGTTTGTGGTTCCGGGACGTGAAAGAGGGGCTAGGCGAGGCGTGCCCGGCCGGCGCGAGTGTGACCGTGCACTACGCCGGGTGGCTCACGGACGGGACCGAGTTCGACAGCAGTCGCAAGCGCGGCGAAACGGCGCAGTTTTCGCTTAACGGCGTGATTCGCGGGTGGACTCTCGGCATTCCCGGCATGAAGCCCGGTGGCATTCGCAAACTGGTGATTGCCCCCGCGATGGGCTACGGCGACCAGAACAAGGGCAAGATTCCGCCGAACAGCACGCTCATCTTCGAGGTGGAACTGATCTCCGCGACCGCCCCCGCGCCGCGCGCCGCGCCGCAGCAGTCGTCCCAACCGTACAAGATGATCGACGGGAGCGACAGCACCGCGACCGATCCGGGCCTGCGCGAGGTGACGCCCGGCGTAAAGGCCCGCGACCTGAAAGAGGGTAGTGGCGAACCGGTGAAGCCCGGCGCGACGGTGAACATTCACTACGTCGGGTGGCTCACCGATGGCACCGTCTTCGACAGCAGCCGGGCGCGCGGCGAACCGGCCACGTTCCCGCTCGGAGACCTTGTGGCGGGTTGGCAAGAGGGCATTCCGGGCATGAAGCCCGGCGGCGTCCGCAAACTCGTCATCGCGCCCGAAAAGGGTTACGGAAGTCGGGCCAGTGGCAAGATCCCGGCGAACAGCACGCTCATCTTCGAGATCGAACTCCTGAAGTAACGGCACTTCGCGCGTCGGCGCGCGTCGCGTACACTGCGGCTTCGCCCCTCACGGAGCCGCTGCCGATGCGCTTTCTCCTCTCCCTCGTCGCGGTCGGCGCTTTCGGGCTGCCCGCGAGCGCCGCGCCCAAGAACGTCCTGCTCCTCGTCGCCGACGACCTCGGCTTCCAAGTCGGGTGCTACGGCGATTCGGTAGCGAAGACGCCGAACCTCGACGCGCTCGCCAAATCCGGCACGCGGTTCACGCACGCGTTCGCGTCGGTCGCGTCGTGCAGCCCCAGCCGCGCGACGATCCTCACCGGGATGCCCACGCACCAGTGCGGGCAGTACGGCCTCGCACACGCGACACACAACCAGCACTCCTTTAAGAACGTGAAGGGGCTTCCGGCGCTGCTCGGCCCCGCGGGCTACCGCACTGGGGTAATCGCGAAGTTGCACGTTCAGCCGAAAGAGGTGTACCCGTTCGACGTGGAAATCGGCGGCAACGGCCGCAACCCGGTGCAGATCGCGGAGCAGACGAAGAAGTTCATCGCCGATTGCGGCGAGAAGCCGTTCTTCCTGTTGGTGGGCTTCACCGACCCGCACCGCGCCGCGAAGGGCTTCGCCAACGACGGCAAGTACCCCGCGAGCGTGCCCGCGATCAAGTTCGACCCGAAGACGGTGCCGGTGCCGTACCACCTCCCGGACCAACCCGAAGTGCGCGCCGAACTCGCGGAGTTTTACGAATCGGTCGCGCGGCTCGATCACGGTGTCGGCCTCGTGCTGAAGGCGCTCGCCGACGCGAAGAAGGCCGACGACACGCTCGTCATCTTCGTGAGCGACAACGGCATCCCGTTCCCCGGTGCGAAGACGACGCTCTACGACTCAGGTATTCACCTGCCACTGCTCGTGCGCAAACCGGGCGCAAAAGCCGGCGTGGTGTGCGACGCGATGGCGAGTTGGACCGACATCGCGCCGACGGTGCTCGATTGGTGCGGTGTGAAGCCGGCTCCGGTGGGGAAGAAGGACGCGCCGCTGCCCGGGCGCTCGCTGCTGCCGGTTCTCGAACGCACGAAGACTGAAGGCTGGGACGAAGTCTTCGCCTCGCACCAATTCCACGAAATCACGATGTACTACCCGATGCGGGCGGTCCGCACGCGCACGCACAAGTACATCCTGAACATTGCGCACGGTTTGGAGTACCCGTTCGCGTCCGACCTGTGGGGTTCGGACATGTGGCAGGGCGTGCTGAAGCGCAAAGACCCGCTGATGGGCAAGCGCTCGGTCGCGGCGTACGTGAAGCGGCCGAAGGAGGAACTGTACGACATCGCGACCGACCCGAACGAGCTGAAGAATCTCGCGGCCGACGCGGGCAGCGCGAATGTGCTAGAAGAGATGCGGGCGAAGTTGGCCGCGTGGCGGAATAAAACCGCCGACCCGTGGCTCATCAAAGACAAGCACGAGTGATTCCCGCGCTCGCGCTCCGAGGTCCGCCATGTTCTACATCTCGCTGGTTCCGGCGGCGGTGCTGATGTTCGCGGCGAAGCGCGCCGCAGTGCCGGCCCCGGAGCGCGTGCGGTGGGGGCTGTTCGTGCCCGTCGGCCTCGGCGCGTTCTGCTTGCCGGTCGTGATGCTGATGTTTTTCCCGGTGATCGTCTGGCTCGCCGGGCTGCTGCTCGGCGCGCTCATTGCGTGGCCGCTGATTCGGCGGCGCGTGCCCAACTTCTGGCCGGTCGGCATCACGGCTCTACTCGTCGCCTACGGGATCGCGAGTTGGTCCGCATACCGCGACCTCCGCGAAGAGAACCGGCTGCGCGAGGCGTACCCGTTCGTTTCGATGGCCGCGCGCGTGCCGGAACCGCGCCCCGAACCGATCGCGGACGAACGCGCGCTCGCGTGGCTCAGCAAGTACGAAGACCCGCTCGCGGGCGGCTCCGGCTGGCGCGAGAGTAGTCTGCGCCGCCTGCACGCGCGCACCACTGAGGCCTTCGTAAACAGCGACGGCTTCGGCGTCGCGCGCATGCCGGGCCGGATCACAGAAAGCCACTTGAAGCCGCCGGACCGTCCCGAAGTGCCGCCGCAACCGGGGTCGCCGGCGCACTGGCCGCACGGCGAAGCGTTCGAGCTGTCGCCCGCGCCGACCCGCGAGCAGTTCGCCAAAATGCACCGCCACGGTCTCACCGATTTCGTGTTCGACGACGGTTGGGGCTACCGCAAGAGCCGCGACGCGGTCGCCGGGTTCCTGAGCCACCGGTTCAGCCGCGTGCCGGAAACCGAAACGTGGACCGTTCACCGAATCGAACTGGTGGGGCTGCTGAAGCACGCGGAACCGAAGGTGTACCTCTCCGACAAGTTGCCCGCGATGGACGACCTGCGGGGCGCCCCCACGCGCGCGCCGGACGCTTTCGAGACCGCCGGCCTTGCGGCGATTCGCAAGGGCGAAGAGGGCTTCGCCGCGCAGCGCCCCGACGTGGTGCGCTACCTCGGCGCGATTCGCAGCGCGAAGCAGTGCGTCGAGTGCCACGGCGGGAACCGCGGCGACCTGCTCGGCGCGTTTGCGTACACCCTGCGGCGCTAAGGAGTGGCGATGAAGCTGCGCATGACGCGACGGCGGTTCTTCCTCTCAGCCGGGATCGGTGCGCTCGGCGTGTGCGGGTACACGTGGCGCATCGAGCCGCATTGGGTGAGCGTGATTCGGCGCGACCTGCCGGTGCGCAACCTCCCCGCGGCGCTCGAGGGGCGCACGCTCGCGCAAATCAGCGACCTGCACGTTTCCCCGCAAGTCGATTCCGACTACCTCGCGTCGGCGCTCCGCGAACTCTCCGACCTCAAGCCGGACATCGTGGCCGTTACGGGCGATTTCGTGAGCCTCGCGTGCGCCGAACGGTGCGACGAAGTGGCCCGCGTGTTCGAGCACCTCGCGCCGCCGCCGCTCGGCTGCTTCGCGGTGTTGGGGAATCACGACTACGGCGAATCGTACCGGGATATGCTGGTCGCGGACTTGCTCGTCGCGCGGCTCGCGAAGTGCGGCGTTACCGTGTTGCGCAACGAATCGCGCGACGTGAACGGCCTGACGCTCGCGGGGATCGAAGACCTGTGGGGTTTGAACTTCCGCCCGGGCGACGTGCTCCCGAAGTTGCGCGCCGATGCGCCGGCCGTCGTGCTCTGCCACAACCCGGACGCGGCCGATAAACCGGTGTGGGCAGACTTCCGCGGGTGGATTCTGTCGGGCCACACGCACGGCGGGCAGTGCAAGCCGCCGTTCCTACGCCCGCCGCTCTTGCCGGTCGAGAACAAGCGGTACACCGCGGGCGCGTTCGACTTGGGCGACGGCCGGCACCTGTACATCAACCGCGGTCTCGGCCACCTGCTCCGCGCGCGGTTTAACGCGCGCCCCGAGATCACGGTGTTCCGCCTAGTGCGCGAAACGGTATAATCTCTTCGTACCTTCCTCGCGGAGAACGGGACGATGGTTCGCAAATTGTTCGCGCTCGCGGTGGTCGCGGCGCTCACCGGGACCGCACTCGCGGCCGATCTGAAGTCCGGCAACCAACCGGGCGACAAAGTGAGCGGGGCGTTCCACCCGTACCACGTCAACGGCGAAGAGGCCGGCAAGTGCGGCTGCCTCTACTGCAAGGCCGGCGACGACCCGGTGATCGCGGTGTTCGCGCGCACCCCGAACGACCCCGCGGTTCACAAGCTCCTCAAAGCGCTCGACGCCGAAAACGTGAAGCACGCGAAGGCCGACATGCTCACCTACGCGGTGTTCACCGGCGACAAGGCCGCGATCGAACCGACCCTTAAAGACGTGGCGAAGAAGGCCGAACTGAAGAAGCTCATCATCGCCATCGAAGAGAAGGACGAGCCGATCCCCGAAAAGTACAAGTTGAACAAGGACGCGGACGTGACGGTGATTCTGTACGTCAACCGGCTCGTGCAGGCGAACCACGCCTTCGCCAAAGGGAAGATCACCGACAAGGACATCGAAGCCGTGGTGAAGGACGTGGCGAAGATCGTGAAGTGAGTTCGTGTGGTCCGGTCACTCCGTGACCGGATTTCAAGAGTAGGTCGCTCGCTCCGCGAGCGACCATTCGCGGTACGAAATGCTGACAGGTGCTTGCGAGCGCTGGTGGCAACTCGCGTAGCGAGTTGCCTACTCTTGAAGACCGAAACTCCGGTCACGGAGTTACCGGACCGCATGAAGAGTGCCCGCGAAACGGGCACCGCGCCGCCGTTCGCGCGAACCTCACACGCGCGCCGTACGCAAGGAATTCTTGCGTTTTCGAGCGATTCGCGCAATTCGGCCCCGCGCGGCACGCCGGGTGCTTTCTCTCCCCTCACCTCCCTCCACCGCACCTCTTCTGCGGTTTCTCCCGCGCTCCCTCTCGCACACACGCACCGACCGCGGCGCTCCGCCACCGGTTCGGCACCCTCACGGAGTTGGCACGTTGCGCAACGAATCCCAGAAGTTCGGGTTCCTCATCGACATGGACGGCGTTTTGTACCGCGGGAGCGAACTGATTCCCGGTGCCGAGCGGTTCGTCGCGGAACTGCGCGCCCGCGACATCCCGTTCCGGTTCCTGACGAACAACAGCCAGCGCACGCGCCGCGACGTGGTCGCCAAGCTCGTGCGCTTGGGGCTCGACGTGGAAGACGAGCACGTCTTTACGAGCGCGATGGCGACGGCGCGGTTCCTCGCGCAGCAGAAGCCCGGCGGCACCGCGTTCGTCATCGGCGAAGGCGGGTTGCTCACCGCGCTGCACCAGCACGGCTACGCGGTGGTCGATCACGCCCCGGATTACGTCGTGGTCGGCGAGGGCCGCACGTTCAACCTCGAACTGGTCGAAGCCGCGGTGCGCATGATCCTCGGCGGGGCGAAACTGATCGCCACGAACCTCGACCCGAACTGCCCGACGAACACCGGGACGCGCCCCGGGTGCGGGGCGTTCGTCGCGCTGCTCGAAACCGCGACCGGCACGAAGGCGTTCAGCGTCGGGAAGCCCAGCCCGGTGATGATGCGCGCCGCCCGGAAGGAGTTGGGGCTGACCACCGACCAGACGATCATGATCGGCGACACGATGGAAACCGACATCCTCGGCGGCGTGCAGTTGGGCTTCCACACGGTGCTGGTGCTGAGCGGTGGGACGCGGGCCGACGATTTGCCGCGCTACGCCTACCGACCGGAGACGGTGGTGCCGTCGCTCGCGGAACTCGGCGACCTGTTCGACGAGTACGACTGGATACCGCCGTGGCGTGCCCGCGGGCGCGCTCTGGTTCGTGCGTGATTGGACCGCGTGAAGTAGTGCCGCGCCCAAACGGGTCGCGGCATTTTTTTGGTTTGGCGCGTGATTTGCTGATCGAAAAATCGAACAACTGACCTGCGTTCTGGCCCGTCGAATGAGTATCCATCGTCGAACCGGCAACGCGAACTTCAGAAAAAAATCTGTGAAGCCGGAAAGGTTCTCCCGGTTGTGACGTAGAATCAAGTGTCAGGACGCACAGCGACCTCTCCTCGGTCGCACACACATCACGGAGGTACATCTCATGCTGGTCCTCACGCGCCGCCCGGACGAATCCATCGTCATCGGGAACAACATCAAGATCACGATCGTAAGTGTCGGCCCCGGCCGGGTTAAGATCGGGATCGAAGCCCCACCGAACGTCCGCATTGATCGCCAAGAGATCCACGACAAACTCGAGCGCCACGCGGACGTGCTCTCGGCTCTCGCGGCGGAACCCACCGACGCGCAGAACACGATGGTCGGGCACGCCCCGGACACCGCAGTGATCGTGCAAGGCGAAGTGCCGCTTGCGGAACCGGTGTTGCCGCAAGTGCCGCCCCCCGCGAGCGCCACGGTCGCCGCGAACGACGCGCGCCTGAGTAAGTACAAGTTCCCGCGCAAGCCGCGCTAACGCGCTCGCGCACACCTTGTGCCCCGCTCGCGGAGGAAGCGCCGCGCGCGGGGCACTCTCATTTTCTCGCGCCCTTCTCGCTGTTTGAAACCGGTGGCCGTCCGCGTCGTCTTTCCGGAGAAACCCAGTGCCGGGTTCGCTCCCGCCACCGGAGGTACGGCCATGATTCGCTCCCTCGTGCTGTTCGCGGTGCTCGCCGGACTGGCGCGCGCCGACGCGCCCAAGCCCGCGCCTAGCGCCAAAGACGCGCTCCAGCCGTTCAACGTGCTCGTCGGCTCGTGGAAGGGCAGCGGCTCGCCCGAAGGTACCCGCGAGCAGAAACTCGCCGGCCAGTGGGAAGAAAAGGTCACATGGGAGTGGAAGTTCAAAGGCCACGATGCGTGGCTGGCGCTCACCTTCGAGAAGGGGAAACACTTCACGAAGGGCGAACTGCGCTCCACGCCCGCGAAGGACGAACCGAAGTTCACCCTCGTGCTGACCGGCACCGACAAGAGCACCGCGACGTTCGTCGGCGGCCTCACGGACAAGGACAAAGTGCTGACGCTGACGCGCACCGACGGCCCCGCGGCCGAGGAGCAGCGCCTCGTGTTTAGTCTGCTGCACCACAACCGGCACCTGTACAGGTTCGAAACGCGGCCCGCCGGAACGACCGTCGCGTTCACGAAAAAATACCAAGTGGGCGCGACCAAAGAGGGCGTGGCCTTCGCAGACGTGCCGAAGGGTCCGGAGTGCATCGTGAGTGGCGGCTTGGGCACGATGAAAGTGTTGTACAAAGGCAAAGAGTACTACGTGTGCTGTTCCGGGTGCCGCGACGAGTTCCGCGAGAATCCCGAAAAGTACATCAAGGAAGCCGAAGCGAAAGCGAAGAAGTAGCGGCTTCGGATTGTAACGCCCCATTGATTCGCGGCGCGCGCCCGAGATAATGCGGTGGCTCGGTCACGTCCCCTCGGAGTCCCGGTCATGGCGGAAGCCGCTCTCCCCAGCGATCTGAGCAAGGTCGATCCCGCGGACGCTTGGAAGCCGTGGCAACCGGCCGCGGGTGCGTTCACCCGCAAGTGGGCCGCGCACCTGTTCCGCCGCGCCGCGTTCGGCGCGACCGAAACGCGCCTCCAACTGGCGCTTCGAGACGGCCCCGCCAAGACGCTCGACGTGCTGCTGGCCGGCGAACCGGACGCCGCGGACCGGCTCGAACTGCTCACCGAAACCGGGCGCTACTACTCCGACCCCGCGAGCCTCCGCACGTGGTGGCTCTACGCGATGCTCGAGAGCGGCCACCCGCTGCGCGAGAAGCTGAGCCTGTTCTGGCACAACCACTTCGCCACCAGCTACGCGAAGGTGCGCAGTACCAAGCTCATGTACGAGCAGAACGTCACCATTCGCAAGCACGCGCTCGGCAAGTTCCCGCCGTTCCTTCTGGAGATGAGCAAAGACCCCGGCGATGCTGGTGTGGCTCGATTCCAACCGCAACGTGAAGGGCGTGCCGAACGAGAACTTCGCCCGCGAGGTGATGGAACTGTTCTCGCTCGGCGTCGGCAATTACACCGAGAAGGACATTCAGGAAGCCGCCCGCGCGCTCACCGGCTGGCACCACGACGTCGAAGTCAGCACCTTCGAGTTCAACCGCGAACTACACGACGACGGCACCAAGACCGTGTTCGGCAAAAACGGGAAGTTCACCGGCGAAGACGTGGTGAAGCTCTGCACGGAGCACGCCGCGTGCGCCCCGTTCTTGGTGGGCAAACTGTACGCGTTCCTCGTGAGCGAAACCGCGCCGCCGAAGGCGCCCCTCGCGCCGCTCGCGGAGCAATACCGCAAGAGCGGGTACGACACCTCGGCGCTCGTGCGCACGATGCTGAGTTCGCGGCTGTTCTTCAGCGAACACGCCTACCGCAAGCGGGTGAAGTGGCCTGTGGAGTGCGCGCTCGGCGCGATCCAGACCGCGGCGCCCGACCGCGTGCCGCTCGGCGACGTGGTGGAACCGCTCTCGAAGATGGGCCAAGCGCTGTTCGCGCCGCCGAACGTGAAGGGCTGGCGCACCGGCACCGACTGGCTGAACAGCGCGACCCTTCTGGCGCGCAACAACTTCACCGAAAAGGTGGCGCTGGGCGACTGGAGCCGCGGCCCGCGATCGCGTCCGAACGGCCGCACGTTCGCGTTCGTCGGCGAACCGGCGAAGCCCACGGCCGAAGTGCCGAAGGGCGATACCCCCAGCGCGCCGCCGCCGGACGCGAAGTTCGACGTGTGCGCGCTCGTGTACGCCACCAAGCCCAAGACGGTGAACGACGTGGTGAAGCGGATCGGCGAACTGCTCTACGGCGACGCGATCCCGCCCGCGGTGGCGAAGAAGGTGGAAACGTTCCTGCTCACGCCGCAACCGGACGGCCCGCGGATTCCGCCGAACCCGACCGGCCCCGGCGGCGCGCCGCCGCTGCCGCCGGGCTTAGACGGTATCCCGAAGAAGGCCGCGAAGGAGTTCAAGGACGAACCGGAACCGCAGCCGAAGCCGAAGGCACCGGAACCGAAAGCCGCGCCGCCGAAGCCGCTGAACCCGAAGGACGTGAAGATCGACGCGAGCGACTTCAAGGCCCGCGTGCGCGAAGCCGTTCACGCGATGATGTGCCTGCCGGAATACCAACTGGGTTAGTGTTCCGAGTCTTTCGGCGAACCCCGCCCGCAAGGTCGGCGGGTGTGCAACCGTAGCCTTACTCAAGTACTGTGGTGAATCATAGGCTCACGAGAGTTGCGACTATGGCGGACATGCGGTGCAAGCAATGCGGTCAATACTATGACGACCGCAATCGTTCCGATTGCCCGCATTGCGAACGGGAAGCCCAAATGGAGGTTGAGAAGCGGGCAAGGGCGGTCAGCGTTTCCACAGGCTATGAAAACAAGAAGCGGCCCAGAGAAGCCAACGCGCAGAAACAAAGCCCTAGCCAGTCGCCCAATGCAGCGTCGCACGCCCCGCCGATGAACACGACTGCGGAGAAGAAGCGCCGCAAGCTACCAGAATGGCGACTCCTTGTTACGGATCGGGGGGCCAATGGAACGATGCCAAGAGCGGGCGCGTTTCTGTGGTTTGTTGCGTTCTTCCTGCTTCCGCTACTTGCTTGCGTTGTTGGTTATGTGTTAGTGCAATCTGACGAGTCTTACCAGCCTGCTAGGACGCTCAGAGATGGGTTTTTAGTGTTCGTTATTGGTGTTGCCCTCGTTTCGGTACCATTTACTGTAGTTGCTGCGCGGCGCGTGCTGAGGAAAGGTGCTGTCGAGATACTTAATGAAGATTTGCGCCCTCCAATTCTTCTACTTCGTTCGTTTGCAGATGATGGATTGGGGGTAAGCGGAACGAGAGCGACTCTCGAAATCATCTTGGAACGGAAGCTCTCTCCTTTTGGTCCGGTCGTTGCGATTGGCAGACCCGGTGAAAGGGTTCCACCTTTCGGAGCGGCTCGGTTCTGGGTTGATGACGAACACTGGCAATTGGCGATCAACAAACTGGTGCCACTGTGTCAGTGCGTGGTCTTGATTCTGGGCAAGGCTTCAAATCAATCAGGATTGGCGTGGGAAGTGGAGCAAGTGTTTCTTGATCAGACTCCCAAACTTCTCTGGATAATTATTCCGCCGAAGAATGAGGATTGGATTCGCCGGCGCTGGGATGAGTACAAGGACCTTGTTGGGGAGAGATTTCCAGACTACGCTCCCGGGGTTGTGCTGATTGCTTTCCGCCCAATGTCTGTGCGCGTCTATACTGTGAATAAGCACTGGTTTTGGGGTTATGTGAGAGACGAGGGGGCATACCAAGGCGCGATTGCTGCGGCGCAGGTTGGGGCCCTTGCAGCCGCCTGAGTTGTCCGATTGCAGACTGGGTACTTAATCGCGCAGAAATCGAAGTGTTCCGACAACGAAGCAACTTTCAACGGGAGTTCCCATGCCGAACCGTCGCGACTTCCTCAAAGGTACCCTCGGCGCGTCGAGCCTCATGGCCGTCGGCGGCGTGGTGCCGGAGTTCCTCGCCAACACCGCGAGCGCCGCGGACAAGGCCGACAAGAAGAAAGACACCGTGCTCGTCGTGGTCGAACTGACCGGCGGCAACGACGGGCTGAACACCGTCGCGCCCTACGGCGACGACCTGTACCACAAGGCGCGCCCGACGCTCGCGTTCACCAAGAAGGAAGTGCTGCGGATCGACGACTACCACGGGCTGCACCCGAGCATGCGCGGGTTCAAGCAGCTCTACGACGCGAAGCAACTCGCGGTGATTCAGGGCGTCGGCTACCCGAACCCGGACCGCTCGCACTTCGAGAGCATGGACATCTGGCAGCTCGCGGACCCGAAGCGCGCCACCACCGGCGGCTGGCTCGCGCGGGCGATCCCCGGCATGACGGTGCGCGACGCGGGCGTGCCCGGCATGTACCTCGGCGACGAGCGCCTGCCGGTCGCCATGCAGGGCGCGGACGGCGGCGTCATCAGCCTCGCGGACCGCGCCAGCTTCCGGTTGCAACTGAACGGCAACCAGACCGGCCGCAAGAGCCTGATCGAACAGTTGAACACCGACAAGGACGCGGGCGGGGGCGACCTGACCGCGTTCGTGCGCAAGCGCCAACTGCAAACCTACACCAGCCTCCAGATGATCGAAGAGGCGCTGCAGGGCACCGGCGGCGGTGGCGGCGTGCGGCAAGAGTTCGTGAACGGCCGGCCGGTGTTCCGCAGCGACGACGACCTGCAAACGCTCGGCGGGAAACTGAACCTGATCGGCCGGCTCATCCAGAAGGGCCTCGGCACGCGGCTGTACTACGCCCAACTCGGCGGGTTCGACACGCACTCGCGCCAAGCCGACAACCACGCCGAACTGCTCGGCAACCTGTCGAACTCGATTCAGAACATGCTGTCGCAACTCGGCGAGCACGCGGAGCGCGTGTGCGTGATGACGTACTCCGAGTTCGGCCGCCGGGTGCGCGAGAACGGGAGCCGCGGCACCGACCACGGCAGCGGGTCGTGCATGTTCCTCGCGGGCGCGAAGGTCGCCGGCGGGTTGGTCGGCAAGCACCCGAGCCTCTCGGACCTGACCGACGGCGACATCAAGTATCACACCGACTTCCGCCGCGTGTACGCGAGCGTGCTGGACACGTGGCTCGGCGTGGACAGCAAGACCGTGCTGGGCGAAGCGTTCGAGAAACTGCCGCTGTTCGACATGAACAAGAAGGTGGAGCGCGTGCCGCAGGGCGGGCCGGGCGACGGGCCGATCCCGGTGCCGGACGCGCCGATCCCGCCGCCCGTCTCGAAGGACTGAGTGCGTTTTCCTGTTTTGTGCCCTCTCCCCGCGGAGCGTGGGAGAGGGTGGCCGAGTCTTCGAGGCCGGGTGAGGGGCGAATCACCAACACGAGGGTTCGATTCGCTGAACCAGTGTCGTAGCTCACCCCTCACCCGCCCGCGAAGCGCGGGCACCCTCTCCCGCAAGGGGAGAGGGCAAAACGCTTCCGCACACAACTCGAATCGAGTAACCCCCTCACATCCCCCGGAGACCGCTCATGCGCCTCGCTCTCGCGCTCGTCGCGCTCGGTTTCGCTTCGAGCGCCCGCGCCGACGAACCGGAAAAGCTCCTCCCCGCGAGCACGCAACTGTTCGTCCGGTGGGACGGCATTTCCGCGCACGAAGCCGCGTACAAGAAGTCGGTCCTCGGCGCGGTCATGGCCGGCCCGACCGGGGACAGTGTCCGCGAAGCGCTCAAGAAGTTGCCGAAGCAACTCGGCGGGTCGCTGCTCGCCGAACCGCTGCTGAACGGCAAGCCGCCGGCCGAACTGAAGGCCGACCTCGCGGACCTGAAAGCCGCCGAGAAGCTCATCGACCTGCTGACCGACAAGGGTTTGATCGTCGCGGCGGAAGTGCGCGAACCGCGGCCCACGCTGAAGGGCGTCGCGGGCGCGCTCGGCGGGTTGCTCGGGGGGCGCGCGCCGGGCGCGGAAGCCGTGATCCCGGACGCATAACTCATCCTCATGGTGCCGCACGCGGGCGACCGCGCCGAGGTGCTGTTCGGCACGCTGCGCCTCGTCGCGCGGCAGGGCGAAGCGAAACTCGACGCCTTCGAACACGCCGGTCGCAAAGGGTTCCGTGTGGACCTCCCGAAGGACGGCCCGGTCGAACCGAGCCTCGCGTGGTGGACCGACGGCGGGCACTTCGTGCTGTACGTCGGTACCAGCAAGCCGCGCGAAGTGATCGACGAAATGGAAGCCGCGAAGAAGACCGGCGGTGTGACCGCGAACCCCCTCTACAAGCGCGCCGCGGGTCTCGGGAAGTTCGAGTCGGTCACGCGCGGCTACGCCGATACCGGCGCGCTGGTGGGCCTGCTCAAGTCGCTGGCCGGGCCGTTCGTGCCGGGCTTGCGCGAGCGGTTGGACGCCACCGGCATCAGCAACTTCAAGGCGGTCGTGTTCTCGTCGGGTTTCGACGGGAAAGAGTCGCGCGCGCTCTACGAACTGGACGCGCCCGGCGAGCGCAAGGGCATCGCGAAAGTGCTGAAGAAGCAACCGCTGGGCCTCGCCGACCTGCCGCCGCTGCCGAGTGACGTGAGCCGCTTCTCGGCGCTGCGCGTCGATCCGGCCGCGAGCTACGACGCGGCGCTCGGCCTCATCGAGTTCGCGTCGTTCAACGAACAGTTCGGCCCCGAAGACGGGAAGAAGCCCGTGGCCGAGCAGATCGCCGCGCGCAAAGAGTTCCTGCGCCGCGAGGTGGACAAGTTCCTCGGCATCACCGTGGCCGACGACCTGATGCCGCACCTCGGCGACAAGCTCGTGATCTACCAAAGCCCGACGGAAGGGCTGAGCGTGTTCGGCACCGTGTTTTGCGTGTCTGTAAAAGACGCGACGAAGGTGTGGGCCGCCACCGCCCGGATTCAGGGCGCGCTGGAGAACGTCGCCAACAGCCCGATCAAGGTGAAGAAGCGCGTGGTGCGCGGCGTCGAGACGCGCGAGTTCCACTCCCGCGGGTTCGGCGTCGTCGTGCCCACGTACGCCATCGTCGGCAACTGGCTCGTGGTGGGCGGCAACCCGCAACTGGTGCAGGGCATGATCCTGCGGCACAAGGGCGAACTGCCGAAGTGGAAGCCGGACGACGCGACCGCGAAGCGCCTCGCGGGCATGGAACCCGGGTGCGGGCTTCAGTTCTGCGACCCGCGCGGCACCGCGAGCAACCTCTGCACCATTGGGCCGCTGTTCCTCGCCGGCGTCTCGAACCTCGCCGGTCGGTTCGGGAGCGGCGAAGAGGACTTCGAGCCGATCGACGTCGGGATCGTTCCGAACTCGCACGAGCTGACGCGGCACCTGTTCCCGAACCTGACCGTGACCCGCGACGACGGGAAGACGATCCGCATCGAGGTGAACGAGTCGTTCAGTCTGCCGCTCGAAGTGGTCGGCGCGGAACCGCTGGCGTTCGGCCTCGCGATCACGTTCGGGTTGCTGCGGTAACGGTCGGTTTACGCGCGCCGCGCGTTCGGGTACTCTACCGCGACCGGGGCTTTGGCCCCGGTCGCTTCCATTTGAGGACCCCACCGTGCGCCTCTCCCTCGCGCTCCTCGGAGCACTCGCCGTGACCGCAACCGCCATCCCCGCGGACCTGCCCGCACCGGACAAGCTACCGCAAGTCGCGGAGTTCCCGGACGTGCTCGCGCTCCGCGCCGGCACCAAAGTGTCCACCAAAGCGGATTGGGAGGCGAAGCGCCGTCCCGAACTGAAGGAGCTGTTCCAGCATTACATGTACGGCACGTTCCCGGCGAAGCCGACTCAGGTGACGAGCAAGGTTCTCTTCGAAGACGCGAAAGCGTTCGACGGGAAGGGCACGCTGCGCGAGGTCGAGATTACGTTCGGCCCGCCGGAGTGGCCGAAGATTCACCTGCTGGTCGCGGTGCCGAACGGGAAGGGGCCGTTCCCGTGCTTCGTCGGCCCGAACTTCGGCGGCAACCACCTGCTCACCGCGCACGAGAAGGTGCGAATCCCTTCGGCGTGGGTGCCCGCGAACTACCCGGGCGTCGAGAAGGGCACGAACAAGGCGACGGCCGCGGGGCGCGGCAAGCAAGCGGACACTTGGCCGCTGCAACAGGCGATCGAGAGCGGCTACGCGGTGGCGACGTTCTACTGCGGCGACATTCAGCCCGACCGGCCGAACGTCAACGAGGGCATGCGCGCGACGATGATGCTCATGCCGATGGGGATGCCGCGCACGGACCACACCGCGACCATCGCGTGGTGGGCGTGGGGCTGCGGGCGCGCGGCCGATTACCTCGTGACCGCTTCGGACATCGACGCGAAGCGCTTGGCCGTGGTGGGCCACTCGCGGTTGGGGAAAACGGCGCTGTTGGCCGGCGCGTTCGACGACCGGTTCGCGGTGGTGATCCCGCACCAGTCCGGGTGCGGCGGCGCGGGGCCGTCGCGCAGCAAGAACGAGAAGGCGGAAACCGTGAAGCGCATCACGACCGCGTTCCCGCACTGGTTCTGCGCGAACTTCAGCGCCTTCGGAGATGACACCACGCGCCTGCCGTTCGATCAGCACTGCTTGGTGGCGCTCTGCGCGCCGCGCCCGGTGCTGTTCACGAACGCGGAAGACGACCAGTGGGCGAACCCGCCGGGCCAGTTCGACGTGCTGCGCGCCGCCGCGCCCGCGTACAAGCTGTACGGCGACGCGAACCCGGTCGCGGACAAAGTGCCGGAGCAGGGCACCTTGAGCGCGGAGCGGTTGGGCTACTTCATCCGCGCCGGCAAGCACGCGATGACCCCCGACGACTGGAAAGTGTACGTCCGGTTCGCCAACAAGTGGCTGAAGTAGCGGCGTATACTGTTGAGTCGCCCACCGCCCCACGCCCACGGAACTTGCATGCGCACCCTTTCCGCGTTCGCCCTCGTCGCCCTGTGTGCGCCCGCCGCGGCGCTCGAACCCGTAGACGTGTGGCTCGTCGTCAACAAGAACGTGCCCGCGAGCCGCGAGGTCGCGGACCACTACATCGCCAAACGCGGCGTGCCCAAAGGCAACGTGATCGAACTCGACCTGCCCAAGGTCGAAGACGTTTCGCGCGCGGAGTACGATGCGAAACTCGCCGCTCCGCTGCGGGCCGCGCTCAAGCCGCACAAAGACGCCGCGAAGGTGCTCGTCACCACTTACGGCGTGCCGCTGCGCGTCGGGCGCGTACTTCCCAATGCCGACGAGCAGAAGGAACTCGCGACGCTGCGCCCCGAACTCGCCGAAGCGCGAAAGAAACTCGCGGAGTTGGAGAAGAAGGACAAAGACAAACAGGCCGACGCGAAGGAACTGGCGGCGGCGCGTGCCGACGTGACCAAACTCCAAGCCCGCGAGCGGGTGCTCACGCACGCCGAAAGCGAAGCGAGCGTGGACAGCGAACTCATGTGCCTGTGGTGGCCGGAATACGCGCTGGTGCGGTGGCAGATGAACCCGCGGTTCCGGTTCGCGCCCGAAGGCGCGAAGCGCAACCCGGCCGTGCTGCTTGTGTCGCGGCTCGACGGCCCAACGCCAGCGATTGCGAAGCGCCTCGTGGACGACGCCATCGCCACCGAGAAGGACGGGCTGAAGGGCAAAGCGGTGATCGACGCGCGCGGCTTCAAGTTCGACCCCAAGAGCAAAGACCGCGGCACCGGGTACGACGGTTACGACACCTCGATGCGCGAAGCCGCCGAGCACTTGAAAGCCGCGGGCCTTGAGATCGAACTCGACGACAAGCCGGACGTGCTGAAACCGGGCGCGGCGAAGGGCGTGGCGCTGTACTGCGGGTGGTACTCCCACGCGAACTTCGTCGACTGCTGCGAGTACGAGCGCGGCGCGGTGGCGTGGCACTTGGCGAGTAGCGAGGCCGTGACGCTGCGGAACGGCGACAGCAAAGTGTGGTGCCCGAACCTGCTCAAGAAGGGCGTCTGCGCGACGCTCGGGCCGGTCGCGGAGCCGTACACGGTGGGGTTCCCGAAGCCCGCGGAGTTCTTCGGCCTGCTCGCGTGCGGCGACCGCACGCTGGTGGAGTGCTACGCGGACTCGATGCTGTTTTGCAGTTGGATGACGGTGTTGGTAGGCGACCCGCTGTACACGCCGTTCAAGGGCCGCGGGAAACTGAAGGCCGACGACATCACCGCCAGCCCGAAGGGCTCGCGCTTCCCGTAGAAGGGCTGAAGCTACTTCCATCGTGACTAGCGAATTGATACTTTTACGATAAGTCTTAATGCATCTGCATTGATCGCCACACTGCGGAACTTGCAATGAGCCACCTCAACACCTGCCAGCGCTGTGGGCACGTTTGGCAACCACGTGTTCGGATCATTGCAGCGAAGTGCCCAGATTGCGGGAGTCGGGATGTGACACTCGTGCAATCAACCGAGGGTGCGCCTGCAGCGAGCGGCTTCGTCACGGTGTTGCTGGCTATCGTAGCGGTACTCGCGATCATACTTGTGGGTGGGTTGCTTGCGTTTGGTGGGCGAAAGAACGAGGAACTCGCTCAGGCTGCAAAGAACACCACGACACAAGTTGACGCACCACCAAAGACTGAGAAATCAGGAGCACGATCACCTTCTGTGGCTGGGACTCGCGACGACGTCGGAAAGAACGTGTCGACCCCCAAAGAAGAAGTGAAACGCCCAGAAGTACCTAAATTGATAGACCAACCTGCGGTTGAACTATCCATTGCGCCGGTACCGCGCCGCGCGGTTCGGAACCGCCCGCCCACCTGCACACCAACGGAATGGGTGCGGAACGAACGGGTGCAAACGCGCGTCCTCGGTGCGCGTGTGGTGAAGCCCTACCTAACGAACGACGCTGGCGACGAGTTTTCCGCGGTTGAGCCTGTGCTCGTTATCTGGGTCGAAACGCAGAACTTGACCGCGAGCCAAGTCTCTCTGCGCCGATGGCTCAACCCAGTCACTGAAGATGCCTCGTTGTGGGTTTCTGGTGAGCGCGTGCCCACGGCTAAAATTCCCTCTGGGACGCGCATTCTCGACCAGTTGGTGGGTGAACACACATTGTCCCCAGGTGGCCCGTCCGCGGTCGATTTGCTCGCGTTTCACCGACCCAAAAGCGACAAGTCTCTGCTTCTCCAACTTGTCGGTTCGCACGTCGGCGAAGCCGGCGTCTTCAAACACCACATCCCATTCGAAATGTGGAAGGACCACTAACGGATTTGAATGCGCAGGCCGCACGCTTCCCGTGATTTCCCAGTCGACGTGAATTGATCTTTTGTATATTATTCAATTGGCGGCGCAAGGGCGTGCTCGCCTGAAGGGGCTTTCGTGCGCGTGTGCGAACTCGCAACGAGCCGCGAACGCTCGTGAGCGGTGCCCCGCGGCAGTCCGAGAACCTGAAACCGCACCGACCGCGACGGCTTGGCACGCCGAATCGCGGTAGTTGCGTTGCAACGGTCCGAACTCGGATTCGCACTCGTTTCGGCCGATTTCGCTGATTTTCCAAGCGTTTTCGAGCTGGTGCCGGGGGCAGGGCCATTCCTTGTTTCACACTGCGTCCGGTGAGTGAGAGCAACCCGGCCGGCTCGCGCTGGCGGTTCGACCGAAAAAGCGCGGGCGTCGTCG